>SXGR01601079.1_pt1 | contig 11069 bp, 6 predicted proteins | sample 3174711 | NCBI WGS metagenome assembly SXGR01 (sample SAMN11356860, study PRJNA531348) | freshwater metagenome | isolation source: freshwater sample F1-60 | place: China: Fuxian Lake, Yuxi | collected 2017-12-25 | reverse complement strand
GTGATCAACGGCATGAGATCCTTCCGAGCGAACCAGGGTCGAAACAGAATGATAACGCGAGCGATGGGCATGGCCGTAGGTTGTCAGTTGCCGCGACGTGCTCAAGATCGGCAACAAGAACCGAGGGCCGCATTGTGTCCCGTTGCTGTTCCCGGCTTCTCACCCGTTGGAGCTTGTCAGAAGACTTCTTGCTTGGCTTTCGGAGACCACCAAGAACCTGCGAGTCGGGGCCAGGGAGGGGTTAGTGGGCGGCAGAGCACCCGGAGCATTACTCTGCCCGGCTTCGATGAGGATCGCGACCGCGTTCTCAGGGTCGAAGCGATCGGAGACTCTCCAGGCAAGCACTTTGCGGGAAAAGTTGTCGAGCACGGCAGGAACATAGGCGCGCGTCCCGTCGAGGAGCCTGATTTCGGTCGTATCGATGTGCCAGTTGTCGTTTGGAGCGATGGCCCGGATTCCGACCCTGGGTTTCTCGGGGTGGACTCATCGCCGCGGCCGTCGCAATCGGTAACGACGAATGATTCGGTACCACGTTGCGGGCGAGGCAAAGACCTTACCGAGCCGCTGGGCGAGCAACGCAAGGCTATGTGCGGTTCCTGAGGTCATGGCAAGCAAGTAGGATAATAGCCTTCCGCGTTGGAAAGTGCAGAATGTCGTGAAAGAGAGCAGCGCGAGGTTAAAACCCTCGCGCCTCTCGCAGGACAAATTGACCAACTTGTCGCCAATCATCTTCATGCTTGCTGATAGGCCCGACCGCAAAGCTGCCGCCCGAAAGAAGCGGCTCGCCGAAATCATCGAGGCGCTCACGGCTTTGCAGTTTGGACCGAAGCAACGGAATCAAATCTCCGCCCATACTTTGATAGCTCTGCTCGACCATCAGCTGGATGCCGCATGGGCCGACGCACAGGCTCCCTTGCGTGGTATCACCTGCCCACAGGCTCTTCGATTCCCGGTCCGGTTGACGAATGTGAGCTGCTCGCGAAGAATCACGACACGTGGCACCGCGGCTCTGTCGTCGCCGTCAATGTCCGACAACAAGATCATCCTGGAAGGGTAGCTCATGCCATTGCCGCACCGGCCATCACAGTTGGCTCGCAAGATCAGGGAGACGGTCGAGTCTCTCGGCCTCGACCTGCGGGGTCGGCGTATCCTCACCGAGGCCGCCACGGGCGCTTACGTGGTGACCCCCGTCATCGCTGCGGTCGCCGGCGCGGAGGTGGTGGCCTTCACCCGGAGCACGCGGTACGGCAGCGCCGAGGAAGTGCGCCGGCAGACTCTCGCACTCGCCACAGAGCTGGATGTCGCGAACAGGATTCGTGTCGTCGAGTCGCTGAGCGACGAGGACCTCGGGACCGCCGACGTGGTGACCAACTCCGGTCACTTGCGGCCGCTGGACGCCGCCAGGGTCGACAGGATGAAGCCGGGGAGCGTGATTCCCCTCATGTACGAGAGCTGGGAGCTGCGGCCGGGAGAGATCGACCTCGACGCCTGCAAGCGCCGGAATGTCCAGGTCGCAGGCACGAACGAGTGCCACGAACGAATTCGAGTCTTTGATTATCTGGGAATGTTGGCGGTGCTCGGGCTCCTCCGTTGCAAGGTCTCCGTTCCTTTTTCACGAATCCTGTTGATCTGCCAAAACCCCTTTGCTCCCTTCATCGCGAGAACGTTGGTCGGGTGCCAGGCCGATCTCGAGGTCCTCGAGGGCACGGACCTCCCTCCGGGGATCACCGTACGTCGTCGTGCTGTGGATGCTTCAGGAGATTACGACGCCGTCGTTCTCGCCGACACGCCGGGGGCCAGGCCCATCCTGGGACGGCCCGGTGCCGCAAGGTACTCCCTCGATCAAATCGGTCGCACGGGGGCTCTGATTCAGGTCTGGGGGGATGTCGACCGGACTTGCCTCGAGGGCATCGCCTGCTATCCCGAGGCGCCGCCGCATGCGGGTCACATGGGAATACTCTTGAGCGAGCTCGGTCCCGAGTCGATTGTTCGACTCCAGGCGGGTGGCTTGAAGGTCGGAGAGGTGCTTACCAGCAGGGCGCCTTCCGTTGAGGCCTTGAAGTACTGCCAGTTGCTGTGAAAGGTTGAAGCCAATGATCTCGGTTCTTCTCACCTCGGTTGGGATGGATTCGGCAGTTGCGCTGTGTGAGGCGCTGCGAGCCAGCTTTTCCTCCGGGCTCCGTCTCGTGGGCATGGATGTGCGAACCGCGGTTGCCTGCCTTCCTCAGCTCGATCACTACACGCGAGTGCCGCCTCGAAAGTCGCCCGAGTACATGGAGCAGATTCTGCGACTGTGTGGCGCGCACGAGGTCACCCACGTGTGGCCAATGTCGACGGAGGACCAGCTGATCATGGCGCGCGAGAGCAAGGCGCGCCTTCGGGAGCGAGTCGTCATCGGGTCGTCCGTCGAGGTGGTGGAGATCGCCAATGACAAGGTTCGCCTCTACGATTTCTGCGCTTCCCGGGGACTCCCACTGCCGAAGTACAAAGTCTTCCACGACATCCCCACCCTCATCCAGGCCGCACACGACCTTGGATACCCGACGAAGCCTGTTGTTCTGAAGGCTGCGCTTGGAACGGGGGCTGCCGGGCTCAAGATCATTCGCCCGGGCATTTCTCGCCTCGACATGTTCCATTCGCGATTGAATCGAGACGTGACGCTCGAGGTTGCAGCGCAGCAGCTTGAAGGCGTCACGCCGTGGCCCTCCCTCATGCTGACGGAGTACCTGCCGGGAGAGGAGTTCAGCGTGGACGTCCTTCGGTTTCGGGGAACCTGGAGGGGCGGTGTCGTCCGTCGACGCGATGAGTCCCTCTTCGGCCTCGCCACCGACGCGACCGTCGTCGATCGCCCCGATGTGCTCACAGAGGCCCGCCGGATCGTGGACAACGTTGGCGTTGAGTTCATCAGTAACGTGCAGTTTCGCGGAGCAGAGGATGGTCGCCCACTGCTCATGGAGATCAACCCCCGCGTCCCGGGCACCATTGGCCTCAGCGTCGCAGCCGGCAGCAACCTGCCCGGTGTGGCCCTGGCGCTGGCGGCCGGCAGGGAGGCCATGCTTCCCGCGCCCCGATACGGGACGCGCATGATCCGATATTTCGCCGGGACCGTCCTGCAGCCATGAACCGGCTGAAAGCTGTCATTTTCGATTTTGACGGCACACTGGTTCAGTTGCGTCCTGGCGCCGGGCAGATGGACGAGCTGCGCAGCCGTCTCGGTGGCTTGATCGCGGAAGTTGGGATCCAGTCGACGCTGAGGCCCTTTTATCCCGAGATCGACCGTGTCCTCGAGCAGTTACGCCAGCGCGGCGACGCAAGGGGACTCGAGCTTCGGTCCAGGGCCATTGCGTTGATCGAGCAGCTGGAGCTGGAATTCAGCCGCGCCTCGGAGCCCTGCCCGCACGCCGCCGTGACGTGGAGGGCCGTGGCGAGCCGGTTCCCCTGTGGCATCTCGAGCAGCAACACGAGGTCGAGCATCCTCGAGAGCCTCGTCCGACACGGCATCTGGGCACCGGGTGACGCCCGTCCCCTCGTCGCCTTCGAGGACGTCGATCGTCACAAGCCTGACCCAGCGCCGCTTGTGAAGCTGGCGGGAATCCTGGGGCTCGGGGCCGGGGATGTGGCGGTGCATGTTGGCGACCATGTCAACGACCTGGAAGCCTGCCGCAAGCTCAACGAGAAGGGGGGCGTTCGCCTCCTGCCCGTCATGGTGCAGGGCGGAAAGTGTCGGTGGGAGGACATCGTCGCACACCCTGGATTCTCTCCGTCCAGGGGCATTGCCGATCTTGCGGAGCTGTTGCCCATCCTGGAAGTCGAGGCTCGTTGACTGCGGTTGGATCGGGCCGCCTGGCTTGCGCTTGGAGGAAATGCATATAGCCATCATGGTCGGGCTATCACTTCACGTTTTGAGTGAGTTACACTCCGCTGCTCGTGGAGGACCTGGCGAATTGAAGAGTCACAACGGAAGGCCGGTCCAACGGGACGAGAGGCCAAGCCGGTTTGGATGTCTACAAGGATATACCTCGCACGCCCACACGTGAGACATTCCGAATGGCCAGAGGAGGACCACCCCAAGTCTGCAGTATGTTTTGGCTGGTGGGGGAGGCGGACCCTCCCCCACGACGGCTCGCCGTCCGAGCGGAGCGAGGGCGGAGGCAACAACGACACGCGGCCCCTCCGCGTCGCACGCCGTGCGTGCGCCTCCGGGCCAGGCTCGCGGGAGCCGCCAGCTCTCGCTGGCGCCGGCTCCCTTCGAGCCGTTTGCGGCTGCGCCAGCTCGCCACAAATCCCCTCCTCGGCGCCTGATGGGCGCCGGGCGCCTCTGGCGCGAGCAGCCGCAACCTTTCGCAGGCCGCAAAAGGGCTCATCACTGCCCGCGTGCGGTATACAATGAGTCCCTCGAGACCGGGAGGGTGGCCGCCGTGGGGCTTCTTGGAGCACCGTCCAGCCTCTTGAAGGTGCGTGAATCGCCCACGGTTGGTCGTGAGAACCCCGGAAAGCCAGCTGGGCAACCTGTCACGCTCGGGGTTCCGTGGTAACCTCGTCCTTGTCGACACGCCGGGGGCCAGGCCCATCCTGGGACGGCCCGGTGCCGCAAAGTACTCCCTGGATCCAATCGGTCGCACGGGTGCCCTGATTCAGGTCTGGAGGGACTTCCCCTGGAGCCTCCCTTCCCCGGGCGAGGAGTGGACTCGACACCCGATTCTCTCGCATGCATCAAAGGTTGAAGCATTCCATGGTCAGGTTCTTGCCCGCACGTGCCCTCGCTCTCTTGACACTCGCCGCAGTGGTCTCGCATTCACCGGCCGCCCTGTCCGGAGAATTTGACGTGGTTGTCAGCGAGATCCACTACGGCCCGCTCAGTGGAGAGGCCGCGGACGAGTTCGTCGAGCTCGAGAACCATGGGCCTACCACGGTGAACCTTGCGGGGTGGAGGTTCACAGAGGGCATCTCGTTTGTCTTTCCGCCCGGCACGCTGATGGAGCCCAGGTCGTACCTCGTGGTGAGCCCCAACGCCGCCCATGCGAGGTCCCGCCATGCGATTGCCAATGTCGTGGGCGATTTTACGGGAAAACTTGACAACGACGGTGAAATCCTCACTCTTGAAAACGCCCGGGGAGAATTGATCTGCCGCCTGCACTACGGGGACGGCGGAGCGTGGCCTTCGTCGCCGGACGGGTCAGGCCCGTCGCTCGAGCTCTGGAATCCAGGCGTGATGCTGGACCTTCCAGGGAGCTGGGTCGCGAGTCTCCTTGTGGGCGGCACACCCGGTGGACCAAACTCTCGTGCAACCGGCTGCGGTCGGAGTGCACCAGCGGAAGAACTTTCGGTGCGCGCCGTCATCAATGAGGTGAAGCCCACGGAGCCCGGGGATTTTGGATTCATTGAGATCTACAACCCCACCGACACGGTGCTCTCGCTCTCTCGCCACGCCATCCTCGATTCGGCCGGTCACCGCTTTGATATCCCCGGAGCTGTATCCATCGCAGCTCGAGGGCGACTCCTGCTCTCCGACAGCGAGCTCGGATTCCCGGTATCCCTCGAGGGGGTCACCCACGTGCTGGCTATTGCTTGCGCATCCGGAGGTTTAGCACGGTTTGTCGACGCCCTGTCCACAAGGGCCGGCAGGCCTGGTTCTCACGGTTCAAGTTTTGGCCGCTATCCCGACGGGGACGACGATGGCTTTGCAGGAATTACCCCGAGCCCTGGCAGGCCCAATGAGGCTCCGGCTCTGTCCGCTGTCACCATCAACGAGGTCTACTTCCACCCTCCTTACGTTCCACCCACGAGCCCTTGCGCGGAGCGATGCTCTGATGCCCTCCAGTGGATTGAGGTTCACAATCACGGCGCCGTTCCCATCGAACTCGCTGGGTGGAGCGTGGGCAAGGCGGTCGATCTCAAGATTTTGTCTTCAACCAGGCTCTCCTCGGGTGAATTCCTCGTGCTGGCTGCCTCGCGGGCAGCCTTCCTTGATGCTCACCCCGGATTCGAGGCAACCAGGGTCGTCGGTGACTGGAAGAGGCGGCTTTCCCATGGATCCGACACCATTCACCTCCTTGACGCGATTGGAAACCGGGTGGACCGGGTCCAGTACGGGGACGGCACGCCATTCAATGATCTCTCGAGCGCCGATGGCCAGGACGACGGAACGTTCCTGGGAAGCTCGTGGCCCCACGGGGCAGACGGTACGGGCCGGAGTATCGAGCTCAGGAATCCCCGCCTGGACAACCGCCACGGGGCCGCCTGGGCAGTGGGCCCCCTCGGCGGGACTCCCGGGGCCGCAAACTTATCCCTCGATGCGAGCCCCAGTGCGGTCATTGACGACGTCTCTCATGCACCGGCGGTTCCGGGACCGCTCGAGCCGATCAAGATTCGGTGTCGGGTGTCATCGACGGGAAGGGTGGAGAGCGTGGAGGCCCTGTGGCATCGCGAGAGCAGCGCCGCGAAAGGAGCCGTGGCTCTTTCGGACGATGGGCTCTCCGTCGATGACTCGGCTTTCGACGGTGAATTTTCCGGGCTCCTTCCGCCACAGCCTGACGGGGCTGTCGTCGCATTCCAGGTGCGAGCACGCCTCGTGGAAGGAAGCGTGTTCGTGGTTCCGCAAGCTCCTGCCGTGGCGCCGTACCCGGGGTTCGAGGGCCCTTTTTTCCTCCTGCAGGCCCTCGCGAGCCCGCCTCTTTCCAATGGCTCGGATAACTACCACGTCATCCTGACGAGGGCGGACAGCGCCGAGCTCGAGGCGCGGCCAGTGTCGAGTGACATCCTGCTGCCGTGCACCTTCATCTCGGTCAAGACGAACGGCGACTCCCGGATTCGGCACCTCGCCGGAATTCGTTACCGCGGGGGTCAGACGCGCGAGGACCCCCGCAAGTCCTTCCGGATAGACTTCCCCGCCGAGCGTACCTTCCAGTCCATCGAGCACTTGAACTTGAATGCCTCCCACGCCGAACGCGAGATTCTGGTCGCGGATCTCTTTCGGCGCGCCGGCATGCCCTATCCCCGAACGTGGATGGTCAATTTGACCCTCCAGGGAAGGGTGGATTCAAGTTACGTTTACAAGGAGAGCTTCGACTCCGACTTTCTGTCCCGCTACTTCGGGGGATCGAGCGACTCCGGCAATCTTTATCGGGCGCTTGATCCCAACGTTAACCCGGAGACGGGGGAGCTCGACTTCCGTTCCGGCGACCTCAGCTATTACGGGCCAAGCCAGGGTGATTACAAACGTTACTACAAAAAGCACAGCAACCGGGAGGAAGGAGACTACGCGGATATCGTGGCCTTGTGCAGGACGTTTGATTCTGTCGAGACTCCTGACACTCTTTTCCCCCAGGCGATCGAAAGCGTCATCGACACTGCCGAGTGGCTGCGTTACTTTGCCTTGCAGTCTTTCGTGTCGAACGGAGACGGAGGAATCTACAACAGGGCGGGCGAGGATTACTTCCTCTACCGTGTTCCGGCCACTTCGTCACGTCCTGATGCCGGGAAATGGCTCATCCTTCCCTGGGACCTTGATGAGTCGTTCTCGAATGCGGCCCAGCGTTTTTACTTGTTCGAGCTCCCCTCCATCCGACGACTCCTGACGCACCCGAGGTTCGCCCCTCTTTATTACGCCCACATCGTCGATATTCGATCCGGCGTGGGAGAGCGCCGTGAGCTCAAGAAGCGACTGTCGTTGTTGGAGCCACTCCTTGGTTTCTATACGACTGACCTGGTCGACTCTTTTCTCGCGGACCGGATCGGATTTGTCGACTGGAACATTCCCCTGGAGCTGTCCGCAGGCCCCGTCAGTGGAGCCTTCGGGTGCGGCACGAACCTGTACGCTGTGGCAGATGCCATCAGCCTTTCAGGCACGGCGCGGGCTACCCAGACCCGGTCGGTGAAGGTCGGTGGGGTTCTCGTGCCGTACGACCCTGTTGGCGCTTCCTGGAGCGCGAACGTGTCGATCTTGAGTGGCGAGAACCGTATCGCTCTGGAGGCGTTTGATGGAGAGAAGGGAACTGGAAGCCGAATCGAGTCGAAAACCATCTCTATCTTTCGATGGCCAGGCCCCCCGTCCACTGCGCAGGGAATCTTGTCAGGGATTACCCGCTGGACAGCGGCCGAAGGGCCTTACCTGCTCACGGGGGCCGTCACCATCCCCGCTGGCTCTCGACTGGAAATTGAGCCCGGGACGCTGGTCCTGGGGGGCCCAGACGCTCCAGTGATCGTCGAGGGAGAGTTCCAGGCGATCGGCACAGAGGCGGCACCCATCCTCTTCAGGCCCATCGGTTGCCAGGGCCGGTGGGGAGGTATTTCCTTCCAGACCACGGGCGCCACCGCCGCGAGCCCCACGCACACAATGCGTTTCTGCGATGTGCTGCACGCGCAGAATGTCAGGGGGCTCCAGGGTGCTATCGCCTGCGTCTCCTCCAGATTGGTGGTCGAGAGGTGTTCGTTGATTGATGTGGCAGGTAATGCCATCGACGGGGTCGATTCGCACATCGAAGTCCGCGAGAGCGCATTTGTAAGAACTGGCGAGGGTGTGCACGCGAGCTACTCCACGGTGATCATTGTCGATTCCACCTTCAGCAGGCTCATTGGCAACTCGGACGCCATCGACTTTGACTTCAGCGGTCCGGGCCGTTCAAGTGTCGAACGGTGCTGGATTGATGAAGGGGGAGACGACGGGATTGACCTCACGGGAGTGTCCGTCGATCTTCGCGACAACACAGTCCGGAGACTGGCGGACAAGGCGTTTTCCCTCGAGATTCAGCCGGAGAATAGTCCTCCCACCATCACGGGGAATCTCGTATACGACTGCGGGGGAGGTATAGTCCTGAAGAACGGAACCCTGTTGAGCGAGGGGGGGCACAACACGGTCGTCGGGTGCGAGGAAGGCATCCGGCTCTATTCGAAGGATGGTTGGCCCCAGGGAGCCACCGCAAGCTTCCACAGCACGATTGTTTGGCACAACGTCGTCGATGTGAGCGTGGACAGCCTTTCGTCGCTGACCATGACCCACTCCAATACGGGGGGTGGGATCCTGCCCGGTGTGGGCAATGTCTCGATCGACCCGCAATTCGTCAGTGCTCCTTCAGGGGACTACGCCCTGCGCGCCTTGTCTCCTTGCAAGGCAACCGGCAAGGGCGGTGCGGACATGGGAGCGATCCAGTCCGCGCCCGAAACTCGACGCTACCTGCGTGGGGATTCGGACGGAAACGGGGCGATCCAGATCACCGATGCCATCCACGCGCTTCTGTACCTCTTCAATGGCGGATCCCCACCCGGCTGCTTGAAGAGCGCCGATGTGGACGACAACGGAAGTCTGGAGATCACCGACTCAGTTCTCCTCTTGAACTACCTCTTCCTCGGGGGGCGCTCTCCCCCTGCGCCGTTTCCTGGCTGCGGTCTTGATCCTACCCCCGATGACCTGTCGTGCAGGGCGCAGGGAGGCTGTCGTTGAACTTTTCGTCGGCTGTTCTTCACCCGTGGATCCTCTGCCTTTTGCACTGGCACATCCGGGCACCGGTGCCTTACAAGGTAACCGGAATGTAATTCAGGGTCTTCCCGACTGCGTCGATGCGGTAAGCTGCGCGGAAGGACCCGCATGCAACTGACAAGACTGAAACCATGAGCGACAAATCCTTTGCACCAGTGGGTTCACCCGGGTCTCGTGATCACAACCTTGGCGCCGCTATCTCCCGGCACTTCCCGGATCGCGAGCAGATTCTCTCGCTCTACCGAACGATGCAGCTAATCCGGCAATGCGAGGAGCAGCTTGCGAAGTCCCACCAGCGCGGGCTGATCCATGGAGCCTGTCACACCTATGTCGGCCAGGAAGCCATCGCCGCTGGCGTCTGCGCACATCTGCGGAAGGACGATGTGGTTTTCAGCACCCATCGCGGCCATGGACATGCTCTCGCCAAGGGCATGCCCCCCCGCGAGTTGATCGCAGAGCTTTTCGGACGCGACGCTGGTTGCTCGCGTGGGCGGGGAGGGAGCATGCATCTCTTCTCACCCGAGATTGGCATGATGGGCACCAGCGGCATCGTGGGCCCTTCCATCTTGCAGGCGGCCGGAGCGGGCTATACCTACAAACTCCTTGAATCCGATCAAGTGGCCGTGGCTTTTTTTGGGGATGGCACCGTCAATAGTGGCGCATTTCATGAAGGGCTAAACCTTGCGGGCATCTGGAAGCTGCCGGTCCTTTTCGTGTGCGAGAACAACCAGTTTGCCACCGAGGTTCCCCTCAAGTACTCCACGGCCAACCCTGACATCGCAGGTCGCGGCGCGTCTTATGGCATGCCCGGCATGATGGTCGATGGCAATGACGCGCTGGCCGTTTATGCCGCCGCGCGTGACGCGGTTCAAGGGGCCCGTGCTGGCCGGGGGCCGACGCTTTTGGAATGCCGCACCTACCGTACGCGCGCTCATTCGGAAGGAATGCCCGACTTCACCTACAGGACGCGAGAGGAAGTGGAGTCGTGGAAGAAGTCATGCCCGATTCAAAAGTTGCGCCGACGGGTCATGGACGACCCCCGCAGCGCGGAAATCGAGGTGGGGATCCGTCAGGGGGAATTTGACGCCATTGATGCCGAGATCGCGGCGCTTGTCACCGAGGCGCAGCAGTTTGGCGAGGGCAGCCCATGGCCGGATCCGGCCACCGCAACAACTCACGTGTACGCTTCGCCGAAAGCTCTGCCCGTCCCGAGCCGGGTCCCTGGCGTCTCTCCGGTTCGCGAAGCGACGTTTTCGAAAGCCACATGGGAAGCTCTTGCCCAGGAAATGGACTGCAACCCACGAATTTTTGTGCTGGGCGAGGGGATTGGCAGACGTGGTGGCAATTTCAATACGACCGTGGGGCTTTACGAAAAGCACGGTCAAGTCCGAATGTGTGACACGCCGATCGCAGAGCGCGGCTTCGTCGGGTTGGCATGCGGGGCAGCGATGACGGGCAGTCGTCCCGTGGTCGATTTCATGTTTGCCGACTTCGTCCTGGACTCGGTCGGTGAGATCGTGAACCAGATTGCCAAGATTCAGTACATGTCGAGCGGTCGGATCCGGATGCCCCTCCTTCTGCGCGGGTGCATTGG
>SXGR01111676.1_pt1 | contig 11069 bp, 7 predicted proteins | sample 3174711 | NCBI WGS metagenome assembly SXGR01 (sample SAMN11356860, study PRJNA531348) | freshwater metagenome | isolation source: freshwater sample F1-60 | place: China: Fuxian Lake, Yuxi | collected 2017-12-25 | reverse complement strand
AATGACTCCGCCGACGACGCCGATCGGCTCCCGTACAACATAGGTGTGGAAGTGCCCACGCACAGGAACAACGAAGCCCTCCAGCTTGTCGCACCAGCCTGCGTAGTAGTCGAAGTAGTCCGCCGAGGCGTTCACTTGGGCGCGCGTCTCCCGGATCGCCTTGCCGTTGTCGCGCGTCTCGAGCACCGCCAGTTCCTCGCCGCGTGCCCTGATCCCGTCCGCGACCTTGCGCAGGATCTTGCCGCGATCAAAGGCGTCCATGCGCGGCCAGGGACCCTCGTCGAAGGCGCGCCGGGCCGCGCGCACGGCCTTGTCGACGTCGGGCGCGGCTGCTTCGGCAACCTGTGCATTTAGCTCGCCGGTCGCCGGGTTGTGCGACTCGAACGTCTTGCCGGTCTCGCCATCAACCCACTTGCCATCGATCAGTAACTTCAGCGTCTTGCCCATGGTTCCTCTCGGGGATTCAGCAGCGACGCGCCTCGTCCAGGGCTACCAGGAACGCTTCGATCTGCCGGAGACTCGTGTAGCCGTGCGGTGCTGCGCGCACGCAGCCGTCAATGGCGCTGACGATCACGTGCCTGGCACGCAGCCTTGCGGCCGTCGCCTCGGCGGCAGCGCTGCGGAACACGACGATCCCGGCCCGCTGGGCATCCTCCTGCGGCGTGACGATCTCGACCCCCCGCGATGCCAGCCCCTCCATCAGGGCGCGCGCGACGGCGAGCACGTGCGCCTGGATGGCAGCGACGCCGGTGCCGAGGATGATATCCAAAGCAGCGTCGAGCGCGTGGATGCCGGCATAGTTGAGGTTGCCGGCCTCGAACCGCGCCGCGTCCGGCCGGAACTCGAGGTGATCGCGATCGATCGCGCGGCTCGCCAGGCTGGACCGGGCCGCATAGGCGGGCACCAAACCGCGCACCACGTCGCCGCGACAGTACAGCATGCCCAGGCCATGCAAGGACAGAAGGCCCTTCTGGCCGCCGCACACCAGCACGTCGATGCCGAGCTGCTTGACGTCGATCTCGACGACGCCCATCCCCTGGACGGCGTCGACCACGAGCAGCGCGCCCCGCGCGCGGCAGGCAGCGGAGAGTTCCGCCATGTCGAGGCGAGCTCCGGTGCAGTAGCTCACGGCCGAGACGGCAACGACGCGGGTGCGCCGGTCAATCCGGGCGAGCAGGTCCTCGATCCGGACTGGCCCGTCGGGCGTGCCGGCCAGGCGCACGTCGATACCCTTCCGGCGCAGGTGCAGCCAAGTGTACAGGTTGTTCGGGTGCTCGCGGACATGTGTGACGACGTTGGAGCCCGCCGGAAGATCGAGCGCCGCGGCTATGCAATTGAGGCCTTCGGAGGTGTTGGGAACGAAGGCGATCTCAGCCGGCGCCGCACCCACCAGGCCGGCCAGCCGCGCGCGCAGCCGCTCTCCTTTCGCCTTCCATCCGTCCTTGTCTCCTGGGTGCGCGGCTGCGTCGGCTACGAAGGATGACACGGCCGCAGCGACCGAGCGTGGCAGCGGGCACTTGTTGGCAATATCCAGATGCACCCAGCTCTGGAGGATTGGGAACTCCGCCGCCCAGGAGTGCGCGATGTCAGCGGCCATTGCCCTCCGCTCCATAGGTCGTGCATCTATAGACCGACTTTTGTATTATGTCGACAAGAGACGCCAGACCAGGGCCCGATCGCACGGAACGACAACCGGGCCCCGGTTCCGTCTCCGCATGCCAGGAGAAAGCAATGATCGCGCGCACGCCGGACACTGGGACGATGGACTATGGATCGATCGCGGCGCGCGCCGCCGGCGTCCTCCCGGGCGGCGTTCTCGGCCGTCACACCTACCCCACCGGCATCGAGCACGTGCCGGTCTCCGGGAAAGGAGCCTGGATCGTCGATCACAACGGCCAGAGGTTCTGCGACTACTCCTGCGGCGGTGGCTCGCTGATCCTCGGCTATAGCCACCCAGCGATCGTCAAGGCCGTGCAGGAGCAAGCGGCGATCGCTATGCAGTGGATCAGCATCCTCAACATGCAAGCGTTGCAGCTCGCAGAGATGATCAAGCGTTGCGTGCCATGGATCGACGAGGTCCGGCTGGCACTCTCCGGCGCCGAGTCGGACATGTTCGCGATGCGCTTGGCGCGCGCGTTCACCGGGCGCAGCAAGATCCTGAAGTTTGACGGTGCCTACCACGGGAATTGCGACTACGCCCTGTGGAACGCTCGCAAGGACGACACGGGAACCGCGCCGGAGTCCGCAGGGATTCCACGCGTCATCCGCGACCTTGTCCTCGTCACGCCCTTCAATGACGTCGACGCCGTGAAGGCAAAGGTGACAGAGGAATGGCGCGACATCGCGGCGATCATCGTTGAGCCGGTGCAGCGCTACTACGCAGCCGAGCGACCGTTCATGGAGGCACTACGGTCGCTCTGCGATGAGCACGGCATCGTGTTGATTTTCGATGAGGTCGTCACCGGATTCCGGCACGCACTAGGGGGCGCCGCCGAGGCGATGGGGGTCCGTCCCGACCTGTCGGTGTTCGGCAAAGCGCTCGGCGGCGGCGTGCCTCTCAGCGCTGTCGTCGGCCGCCGGGACGTGATGGAGCATGCCAATCCGCGCCGCGGCGGCCCCGAGCAAGGATACTGCTACGTGACGTCGTCCCAGGCAGGCAATCCGCTCGGCGCTGCCGCCGGCATCGCGACGCTGACTGAGCTGGCGCGGCCAGGCATCATGCCGTCAATGCATGCCTCGGCCGAGGCCCTGAAGGAGGGGCTGCGCGCGGTGGTCCGGGCCAAGGGCGGCAACGCCCAGGTGGTCGGAGCCGGTCCGCTCTGGGACATCGTGTTCGCGGACGGACCGGTTCGTGACCACCGCACGGCCGAGCGCGCGGACAAGCGCAAGCACTTAGCGTTCCATCAGGGCCTGATCGCGAACGGCGTGATGGTGCGGGTCGGCGGCCGCAGCTACTTCTCGACGGCGCACGCCGCTGGCGAGATCGAGCATACGATCAAGGCGGCCGAGGCGGCCTTGGCCGGGCTGTAGCCCGACACTCCGTGCCTATGTGCGTGCGCGCCGATTCCGCGGCGCCGCTTGGCCGGCGTTGCCGTCTCCCGGCACGCTGCTGCGCAGCCGATCCAGGGCGCGCATGATGTGCCGCTCGGCAGCGGCGCGCGCTGCTACGCCGTCGCGAGCGACGAGCGCCTCGACGATGCGCTGGTGGTCCCCGACCGTGTTCTGCATCTCGCCCGGCAAGAAGAAGCCGATAATCCGGTAAAGAGCGCCCTCGACCTTGAGCGATTCGTAGATCGCCTGGAGCTTGGGATTCCCGGAGAGTTCGTAGATGAACGCATGCAGGTCCTGGCCGCGCATCTCGAAAGTCCGGACATCCTTTCGCGCTATCGCCCTTCGCTGGGCGTCCATGATGGCCTCGAACTTCTTCGCCGCCGCCGGCGTCACGCGATCGGCGCCGATCTGCGCGGCCAGCCCGTCAAGCGCCGAGCGGATCGTCAGCACCGCCTCCATCTCCTGATGGGTGACGGCCTTCACGTGCACGCCCTTGCGCGGGACGATGCACAACAGGCCCTTCGTCTCCAGCATGTGGAACGCCTCGCGGATCGGCGTCCGGCTGACGCCGAACTCCTTCGCGAGATCGACCTCGCGGAGCCAATCTCCCGGCTTGTAGCGCCCGTCATGAATCGCGCACTCCAGGTAGCTGGCGATTCGTCCAGCAATTGACTGGGCGAGATGGGCGACCATGCCTGCTCCAGCGGCACGCCCCCTTTCCGACATGCGTACGGCCATGGGACGAAACCATTCCTTCTTGCTTACGGGCGGCGCCTACGGCCAAGCCGGGCTTCGCTTCTCGCATCTGCTTATAGCGGTTCGCCGCACCGATCGAAAGTACTTCGGCGGCCCTCCAAAGTCGATTGTCGACATTACGCAATATCGCGATTATCATCTTGCGCTCGAGGGGCGAGATCAGGGGCAGCAGGCAAAGGGGCCATGTCAGGGATGAGCAGTCAGATCGACCCGATCACCTTGGAGGTGATCCAGGAGGCGATGATCTCGATCGTACGGGAGATGCGGGCGAACCTGGTGGCGACGGCCTACTCGTCCATCATCTACGAGGCGCACGACTTCTCCTGCGTGCTGGTCGACGGCGCCGGCCAGATCATCGCCCAAGCCGAGGATAACCCCTCCCACATCTTTCCCGTGCCATGGTCAGTCCGGCAGATGATGGAGCGCTTCAAGGGCGACATCCATCCCGGCGACGTGTTCCTGCACAACGATCCCTATACCGGCGGCACGCACCTCAACGATATCGCGATGATCTTCCCGGTCTTCGCCGACGGTAAGCTCGTGCTGTTTCCGGCCGTTCGCGCGCACTGGGGCGATGTCGGCGGATCGACGCCCGGCTCGATCTCGGGCAAGTCGACAGAGATATTCCATGACGGCGTGCGCCTACCGATCGTGCGCATCGCCCATCGCGGCAAGCTCAACCAGGACCTGTTCGACGTGATGATCGCGAACATGCGCGTGCCGCGGGAGCGACGCGGCGACTTCATGTCGACCTGGGGCACCTGCCAGGTGGCCGAGCGGCGCGTGACGGAGCTGATGGCGCGCTACGGCATCGCGACCGTCTCTGGCGCCATGGCGGAGCTCCTCGACCGCGCGGAGCGGCGGATGCGCAGCAAGATCGCCGCCCTCAAGGACGGAGACTACGTCTACGAGCACTGCCTCGACCCCGTGGGCGTCCAAGCCGAGCCGGTTCGCGCCAGGGCGACGCTGCGCGTCAGAGGCGACTCGATGGTCGTGGACTTCGCCGGCTCGTCGCCGCAGGTGAACGGCTCGCTCAACGCCGGCGCCGCCGTCGCCGCGACCGGCGCCTTCATCGTCCTGAAGTCGTTCCTCGATCCCGGCGAGCCGATCAACCACGGCAACTTTCGCCCCGTCGACGTGCAGGTGCCCGAGGGAACCTTCCTAAACGCGCGCTATCCCGCGTCTTGCGCGGGCTCGTCCGAGGTGCGCAATGCCGCCATCTCCGTCGTCCTTGGCGCGATGAGCAAGGCCATGCCCGGGAGCATGGCAGGCGACATCAAGGGCACGTCGAACCACGTCTATGTCGGCGGCAACGATGCGCGGCGTATGGATCCCTACCTGTTCTACGAGTACCCCGCGGGCGGCACCGGCGGCACCGCGCATGGCGACGGCTCCAACGCGGTCCGCAACTTCGCCGAGGGCGATTTCAGCTCGATCCAGCCAGCCGAGGCAATCGAGCATGAATCCGCCCTGCTCGTGGAGCGCTGCGAGATCCGTCAGGACTCCTGCGGCGCCGGGCGCAACCGCGGCGGCTACGGACTGCGGCGGGACGTCCGCGTCGTCGGCGACGGCGCCATCCTCTCGATCTCGTCCAACAAGAACGTCCTCCCGCCATTCGGCGTCGGCGGCGGCATGCCGGGCGCCCCCAACGACTTCGTCGTGGTCCGCAACGGCCAGGAGATCGCGCCGTCGGACACGCCAGGCAAGGTTTCCGGCTTCCGCCTGGCGAAGGGCGACATCGTCAGCATGCGCACCTCCGGCGGCGGCGGCTACGGTGACCCGTTGGAGCGCGATCCTGCACTGGTCCTAGAGGACGTCCGCCAAGGCTACCTGAGCGCGGAGCGCGCGGAGGAGGCGTTCGGCACCGTGATACGCGGCGGCAAGCTCGACGACGCGGCGACGCAGCGGTTGCGCAGCACGGCGCGTGGCCAACGGCGCCCTCTGCGCGTGGTGCGGCCGCCGAAAGCCCTGCCGGCGGGCGGGCGGCAATGGTGCGCTCTCGCCCCGGCAACCCTTAGCGCCCTGGGGTTGCGCGACCGCGAGGCTTGCGAGCTGGCGGATCCGGCCGGTCCCTCGCTGCGCATCTGGGTGACGACGGACCCCTCCGTCCCGCCCGACACCATCGCGCTCGACGAGCTCGCGCGCAACGTCCTTGACGTCAAGGACGGCGACGGCGTCGCTTTGCGCCGTCTGAAGCTCGCCGGCGCGGCCTGATGCGCGAGAGGTCAGAAGAAGAGCTCGGCCTGCTGGCGGAGGCCGCGAGAGTCATGCCGGGCGGCGTCCTCGGGCGCCACAAGCTGCGGGACACTCACCAGTTCGTCTTCTCGCACGGGCGCGGCGCGCACCTGTTCGACGTCAGCGGTCGCGAGTACATCGACTTCACCTGCGCCGGCGGCGCCGTGCTTCTCGGCTACGATCACCCCGGCGTCACGGCCGCCATCCAAGCCCAGGCCGCGCGCGCGCCGCACTTCCTGAGCATGCTGAACGAGCCCGCGATCCTCTACGCCCGCGACCTCGTGGACGCGATGCCGATCGGCGGCCTCGTCCGCTTTTGCTGCTCAGGCGCCGAGGGTACCTTCTATGCCATGCGGCTGGCGCGCGCCTTCACGGACAAGCAGAAGGTCTTGAAGTTCGAGGGCGCCTATCACGGTCACCACGACTACGCGATGTGGAGTTACAACCGCGCGCGCGCCGTCAATTTCCCGCAACCCGTCCCAAATACGGCGGGCATGCCTGATGCGATCGCCGACCTAGTGCTGGTGGCACCCTACGGCGACCTAGCCGCCGTTCGCTCGATCGCTAGCGAGCACGCGCGGGAGATCGCATGCCTGATCGTCGAGCCGGTGCAGCGGATGATGCCCCCGCCGGCGGGTTTCCTGGAAGGCTTGAAGGCGATATGCGCCGAGTTCGGAATCGTGCTCGTGTTCGACGAGACGGTGACCGGTTTCCGCCTCGCGCCGGGCGGCGCCCAGGAGCGGTATGGCGTCATTCCCGATCTTGCGGTCTACGGTAAGTCGGCTGGCGGCGGCCTGCCGCTGGCGGCCGTCATGGGTCGGCCGGAGATCATGCGGCTCTGCGACCCTAAGGCATGGAGCAACGAGCCGAATGGCGTCTTCTTCAGCGGCACCCTCTACGGCAATCCGATTGCCGCCGCCGCCGGCCGCGCGTTCCTCGAGGCCGTTCTTTCCCCGAATGCCTATCCGCCGTTCCTGGCGCGAGCCGCCGCGCTGAAGGACGGGCTGCGCCAGATCGTCAAGCGCCGGGCGCTTGATGCCCACGTCTTCGGCGAGGGGCCCATGTGGCACCTCGTCTTCGGCGCGGATCCCGCCAAGACGCATATGCCCACCGCCACCGGCGACCAGCAGCGTCTGCTGGCATTCCACTACGGTCTGATCGACGAGGGCATCTTCGTCCGCCCCGGTGGCGGGCACTACTTCTCCATGGCGACCACCGACGCAGATGTCGAGCAGACGCTCGCGGCTGCCGATCGTGTGCTTGCCAGCATCTGAAGGATCGCAGGCCATGGCGGTCATCATCGGCGTCGACATCGGCGGCACCTTCACCGACGTGGTTGCATTGGACACGAGCACGGGTGCTCTGCGTTCTTCCAAGGCGCTCACCGCGTATGGCGACGAAGGCCAAGGCGTCCTCACCTGCCTTTCAGATCTCGGCATCGCGCCGGAAGCGCTGGAGAGGCTGGCGCACGGCACGACGATCGGGACCAACGCGATCCTCGAGCGCCGTGGCGCCAAGACGGCGCTGCTGGCGACGCAAGGATTCCGCGACCTCCTGGAGATCGGCCGTACGCGGCGCATGGCGCCCAACACTCTGTTCGACCTGACGTTCAGGCGGCCGGATCCGCTGGTGCCGCGGGCATTGCGGTTCGACGTCAAGGAGCGGCTGCTCTCGTCCGGAGAAGTGCTCGAGCCGCTCGATTTGGCGGACCTCCGTCGCACCCTCGGCGTGCTCGCCAAGGCCGGCGTCGAGTCGGTCGCGATCTGCTACCTGCACAGCTATGCCGAGCCGGCGCACGAGCGCGCGACCCGGGAGGAGGTGGCGCGCCTGCTGCCGCAGGCGTCCGTGTCGCTGTCGCATGAAGTCATCCCGGAGTACCGGGAGTTCGAGCGGATGAGCACGACCGTGCTCAACGCCTACATCGCGCCCCTGCTCGAGCACTACCTCGACAAGCTGTCCGGCAAGCTCGCCGACATGGGGTCGCGGGCGCGGATCTTCGTCATGTCGTCGAACGGCGGCACGATGTCGATCGAGCGCGCCAAGCGATTCCCTGCCCAGACGGTGCTGTCGGGCCCCGCAGGCGGCGTCGTCGCGGGTGTCATGGTCGGCGAGCGCGCGGGCATCCGGCATCTCATCACCTCCGACATGGGCGGCACCTCGACCGACGTCAGCATGGTCCGCGACCTGCGGCCACGGCTCACGGTCGACAACGTCATTACCGGGCTGCCGATCAAGGTGCCGCAGGTGGACATCAACACGGTGGGCTCGGGCGGCGGCAGCGTCGCCTGGGTGAGCGAGGAAGGCCAGCTCCGCGTCGGCCCGCGCAGCGCAGGCTCTCGCCCTGGCCCGATCTGCTATGGCCGCGGCGGCACGGAGATCACGGTCACCGACGCCAATCTCGTCCTCGGCCGCCTCGCGCTGCGCCGCAAGCTCGGTGGCAAGATCGCGCCGAGCGATGCCCTGGTGCGGCCTGCCATGCAGGCGATGGCGAAGCGCCTGGGCATCGCCGACGAGTACCGCATGGCGGACGGCATCGTGCGTATCGCGGTGGCGAAGATGGTATCGTCGATCCGAGAGATATCCGTCGCGCGCGGCTACGACCCGCGTGAGTGCGCGCTCGTCGCCTTCGGCGGCGCTGGACCGATGCACGCGACCCAGATCGCTGCAGACATGGGCATCCCGCGCGTGGTAGTGCCGCCTTTCGCCGGTGCCTTCTCGGCGCTAGGCCTAGTGGCATCCGACATCCGTCACGACCTTGTCGCGACCGTGCTGGTGCCCGTCACCGACGAGACAATGGCGAAGGTCGCGCATGCGCATGCGCGGATTGAGGCGCAAGGGCGGGCCCGCCTCACCGACGACGGATTCGAGGGCGGCGAGGTGGCGATCGAGCGTTCGCTCGACATGCGCTACAAGGGACAGGCCTTCGAGTTGAACATCCCGGTGCCCGCAGCTGTCCCTGACGCCGCGACTCTCCGCGCGGACTTCAATCGCGCCTATGCGCAGGCCTACGGGCACGCCAACGAGGACGACGCGATCGAGATCGTCAATGCGCGGCTTGCCGTCGCCATCCGCATCGCGAAGCCCGAGCTGCGCGGGCCGGAAGCGCCAGGCGAGCCTGTGATCGAGCACCGCACAGTCTGGCTCGCCGAGCGTACCGACGCCGTGCCGGTTCTCGATCGCGAGCGGCTGCCGCGCGGCCAGCGTTACGACGGCCCGCTCGTCGTCGAGGAAATCGGCGCGACCACCGTCGTCTTCCCCGGCTGGTCGATGGAGCGGGACGGCCATGACAACCTTGTCATCGAGCGGCGCAGATGACGGCGACGGCGGCAACTGACCGCTTTGGGAACCCGGTCGACGCGGCGGTCGGATACGCGCGCGGTCAGATCATCCGGGGTTCGTTCGACGAGCTGCGCCGCCGCGCTCACGCACTTGCGCTCCTGCGCAGCCGTGTCGAGTCCAAGGGACGTAACAGCATCTACAACTTCACAGGCCATCATCGGGAGTTCATCGCGCGATCCGATGACATCGCCGCGCGGCTCGCAGAGGAGTGGGTAGGGCAGTCGATGACAGAGCCGGAGCTTGTCGAGCGGGCGCGCGCGCATATGGGCGCTGTAGCCGACAACACGGCGGCCGTCTTCAACCGCTCTTCTGCGTGCATCGTGGCACTGCTGCTCGCGATCGCGCCGCCGGGGGCGCAGATCCTGTCAATCGCCCCGAAGCGGCGCTCGCACGTCTCCGTCCGCCGTGGCGCCCAGCTCGCCGGCGCGAAGCTTCTCGAGGCCGACCCGTCAGTGCCGATCGACTGGACAGCGCTGACCAACTGCCCGCTCGTTCTCCTCACGCGCGTCACCAGCGAGCTCGACCTGATGCCGACCGCGCTGGCCCGCAGCCTGATTGGCAGTGGGCGCGCCGCAGGGATGCTGACGTTCGTCGATGACGCCTACGGCGCCCAGCTCTGCCCGCACGTGCTCGGCGATCCGCGCACGATGGAGTTGGGTGCGCATGCGTCGGTCACGAGCTGCGACAAGGCCGGGCTGCTCGGCCCTCGCGCCGGGCTGATGGTCGGCGAGCCGGAGATGGTTCAGCGCGTGCTGGCAAAGGCCAGCGAGATCGGCCTCGAGGGACGCGCCGTCGTTGCGCTCGGCGTGCTCCAGGCGCTGCGCTCGTTCGATGCCGCCGCCTTGAAGGAGGACTGCCAGGTAGCCAAGACTTTGGTGGTCGCACTCGCTGAACGCCTCGGCGCCACCGTCGTCCAAAGCACGATCATGGGTCCAACGATCAGCGAGGAGGACGTGCTCGCCATTGCCCTTGAGCGCGCCGAGCTGCAGCGCTCGCCGCTTGTCCCGGCCGAGGCGACCTGTGCTCTGGCCATGGACTTGATGGAGGAGCACGGCTTCCTGACAAGCAACGTGGCAGAGCGGCCCGGAGCGCGTGTCTCACTGCGCCTGCGCACGCTGGCACGGGACATCGCGCGCTTCGGCGGCGTCGAGCGCGTCGCGGTCGCGATCGACAAGGCACTGACAGGTGTCAGACGCTACCTGAGAGATCCTGCTCTTGCGCGCACGCGCCTGATTGGCGCGTGACGGGCTTCGGATAATCCGCCAGGACATTGGCCGCTGGTCCGAAGTCTCGTGTGAGTTAATTCTGTTGAAAACTCCGACATTGCCGGGCGGCGAAGTCGCCGGTCGCCCGTGAAGAAACTGGCCGGGCTTTGGTAGAAGCTACTTTTCAGGTCGGTTGTGCCGCGACTGTCGGTGCGGCGAGCGAACGCGCAGCCCCTTCTCCGAAGGCCGAACTCACTTGGTGGTACCAGTTTGCCCGGGCGGCAAAACCCTGACGACCACCGGCGTGCTGGTGAACGAAGGCGCCACGCTGCTCTATCGCGCCGCCAAGTCCGACTGCAGTCGCTGCGAGCTCAAGCCCCGATGCTGTCCCAATACGCCGGTCCGCAAGGTGCCCCGCAGCCTGTACGAGCGCGCTCGTGTACGCGGCGGTGGAAAACTCTGCCACTGAAGCGGCGCCGTATT
>SXGR01600348.1_pt1 | contig 11070 bp, 7 predicted proteins | sample 3174711 | NCBI WGS metagenome assembly SXGR01 (sample SAMN11356860, study PRJNA531348) | freshwater metagenome | isolation source: freshwater sample F1-60 | place: China: Fuxian Lake, Yuxi | collected 2017-12-25 | reverse complement strand
GGCGTCCAGATAATTGGCAAGTACAATATTCTTCGCAAGGTTTTGAATACATCAGCCAACCTGTTATTGTTCCGCAAACCATCACGCTTAAAACTGGTTAGTATGAACAAGCGCATGGTAGCTATATGGTTTCCTCATCTGGTAACCGACTGGATGCTTCGGCGCCAGCTGGAACTGAAAGATATTCCTTTTGCTTTAGTATTAAAGGAGGGAAACAGAAGAATTATAAAAGCTACAAATAACATTGCTCAGCAAAAAGGCGTTTCTGTTGGTATGGTTGTAGCAGATTGTAAGGCATTGGTCCCAGAGTTACAAATTTTTGATTACAATACTGAACAGCCATTGAAATTACTAACGGCTCTTGCCGAATGGTGTATCCGATACACACCTTTTATATCAATCGACTTGCCAGATGTATTAATATTGGATGTAAGCGGATGCACACATTTGTGGAAAGGCGAAGAAAAATATTTGCAAGATATACAACAGCGTTTTGAGAATTTTGGTTATCATATTCAAATAGCAATGGCTGATACTGTTGGAGTAGCTTGGGCTATTGCAAAGTATGGAACTAATGGAACTATTGTTTCATCCGGAAAAGAAATGGATGCCATTTTTTTATTGCCATCAGCAGCTCTCCGTTTAGAATCTGTGGCCTTGGATTGCTTATCGAAACTTGGTTTGAAGACCATTGGTAGTTTTATTAAAATGCCAACAACGGCTTTGCGTCGGCGATTTGGACAACATTTGTTAAAGCGAATAGCGCAAGCATTTGGTGAGGAAATGGAAATAATGGATCCTGTGATTCCTGTTGTTCCATACCAAGAAAGATTGCCATGCTTGGAACCAATACGAACAGTTGAAGGAATAGAGATTGCGATTAAAACATTATTAGAAATGCTTTGTGAAAGATTGCAGCAAGAAAGCAAAGGTTTACGTCGATGTGAACTAAGCTGCTATCGTTTGGATGGCTTGATTGAAAAAATACAAATAGGAACTAGTAAGCCTTCGCGTAATACCTTGCACTTATTTAAACTTTTTGAAAATAAAATAGTAGAGATTGAACCTGATTTAGGAATTGAATTATTTGTTTTAGAAGCCTCTATTGTAGAAGAGTTGCAAAGTACACAAGATGCACTATGGACTATCAGTAGCGCTAAGGAATCTGCTATTGCAGAATTATTGGATCGTTTAGCTGGCAGAACAGGAGAACAGGCTATTCATCGTTATTTACCCGAAGCACATTACTGGCCCGAACGTTCTTTTAAAACAGCAGTTTCACTAAATGAAAAGCCAACAACAGAATGGCGCACGGATCTGCCACGTCCATTACATATTTTACCTGTTCCCGAATTGATACAGGTGTCGGTACCCTTGCCTGATTATCCTCCTTTATTATTTATTTATAAAAAGAAAAGTCATGCTATAAAAAAAGCAGATGGTCCCGAACGCATCGAACAAGAATGGTGGATAACGGATGGATTGTATCGCGATTATTACTGTGTGGAAGATGAAGAAGGAGCACGCTATTGGTTATTTCGTTCGGGTGATTATAATACAGATAATCCTCAATGGTTTATTCATGGATTTTTTACATAACAGATGAGGTACACCGAATTACAAGTCACCACTAACTTTACGTTTCTTCGAGGCGGTTCGCATCCCGAAGAAATGGTTGAACGTGCATTGGCTTTAGGTTATACAGAAATTGCGATCACTGATTATAACACACTGGCTGGCATTGTAAGAGCTTATACTGCAGCTAAAGGAAAACCTATCCGCATTATTCCCGCATGTCGATTAGAATTATTAGATGGTTATAGTTTACTGGCTTACCCAACTGATAAGGATGCTTATGCGGGCCTTTCGGGTTTATTATCAGAAGGGAATTTACGAGCAGAGAAAGGAGAATGTCATTTGTATAAGGCAGATGTTTATCGCTATGCCAAAGGTTTGAAATTTATTTTAATTCCTCCAGCTTCTTTAAACTCTGCGTTTGAATTTGAACAAGATTTTGTGTTGGCTCTACAAGAGTATAAAACCGAATTGGGCGATGCCTTATATCTGGGAGCTATTCGTTCCTACCAGGCAAGTGATGGGAAAAAGTTATTTCGTTTAGCTAAGCTATCCGAACAATACATGGTTCCTATGGTTGCCATGAATGATGTTCACTATCATGCGCCGATAAGAAGAGAACTTCAAGATGTATTGACCTGTATTCGCGAAAAATGTACCATTTATGATGCTGGATATAAGTTATATCAAAATGCAGAGCGCTACTTAAAACCAGAAGAAGAAATGCTTCGTTTGTTTGCTCAATATCCTGAGGCAATAGAGAATAGTAAAAAAATAGCAGATGCTTGTCAGTTTTGTTTAAGTGAGTTGAAATATGTTTATCCGAAAGAAATTACTAGCGAAGGCAGAACACCACAGGAAGAATTAATTTATCTTACATGGAAAGGCGCTAATGAAAAATTTAACAACAACATTCCTGAGAAAATAACAAAGCAGATAAACTATGAATTGGAGTTTATCGAACGTAAAGATTATGCAGCTTATTTTTTAACGGTGTATGATTTTGTGAAATTTGCTCGAAGTCAAGATATTTTATGTCAGGGTAGAGGATCAGCCGCTAACTCTACGGTGTGTTTTTGTTTAGGAATTACTTCTGTAGATCCTTCCAAATTTAATTTATTGTTCAGTCGTTTTATGAGTGATGCGAGAGATGAACCACCTGATATTGATGTAGACTTTGAACACGAACGGCGTGAAGAAGTAATGCAATATATTTATGAAAGATATGGTAGGCATCGTGCCGCTATTGTTGCTACGGTTACTCAACAGCATTACAAAGGTGCGGTTCGAGATGTGGCAAAAGCAATGGGTTTATCTATGGATGCTGTAAATAGCTTGTCGGGTTCTGGTTGGGAATTCACCGAAGAATGGTATGAAGGAAAAACAGTTTCTTCTACCGGATTTAGCGCAAAGGATAAACATTTACTAAAAGTACTGGATCTCACTAATCAATATATTGGTTTTCCAAGGCAATTGGGGCAACATACGGGCGGTTTTATTATTACACAAAATCGATTATCCGATTTGTGTCCTATACTCAATGCACGAATGGAGAATAGAACTAATATCGAATGGAATAAAGATGATATTGAATCATTGGGTTTTTTGAAAGTAGATGTATTAGCGTTAGGAATGCTTACCTGTATTCGAAAAGCATTTGATTTGTGTAAATCGCATTACAACTTAGATTTAACGCTTGCAAACATTCCGCAAGACGATGCAAAGGTATATGAAATGATTTGCAAAGCAGATACCATTGGCGTGTTTCAAATAGAAAGCAGAGCACAAATGAGTATGCTGCCTCGTTTAAAACCAAGAGTGTTTTATGATTTGGTAATTGAAGTTGCCATCGTAAGACCTGGACCAATACAAGGCGATATGGTTCATCCTTATTTACGAAGGCGTGATGGACTTGAGAAAGTAGAATTTCCAAAAGAAGAGTTAAGAAATATTTTAGGAAGAACTTTAGGAGTTCCTTTATTTCAAGAACAAGCGATGGAGATTGCCATTGTTGCCGCAGGCTTTACACCTGCCGAAGCAGATTCTTTAAGAAGAAGTATGGCAACCTTCAAGGCAAAAGGCATGGTCAGTGATTTTAGAAAAAAATTAGTAAGTGGTATGATGGCTAGAGGTTATACCGAAGATTTTGCTGGGCGTGTATTTAAACAATTAGAAGGTTTTGGAAGTTATGGTTTCCCCGAAAGTCATGCAGCGAGCTTTGCCTTATTAGTTTATGTTTCGTCTTGGTTAAAATATTATTTCCCTGATGTATTTGCGGCGGCTATCCTCAATAGTATGCCTATGGGCTTTTATCAGCCGGCTCAGTTAATTTCGGATGCACGCAAACATAACGTTGTTGTAAAACCAATTGATATTAATTATTCTAATTGGGATAATACACTAGAAGAAAAAGAAGGCAAATATCATGTGTTACGTTTGGGATTTCGTCAGGTTCAAGGCGTTCGTGAAACGGATATGCAGATTTTAATGGCTGCGCGAAATACAACTGCTTCTTTTAGTGCCGGAAAATTTAAACGGATCACTCAGCTGGTGGATGCAGGCGTTCCTTTATCGGCATTAGAGAAATTAGCTGATGCAGATTGCTTTCGTTCCATAGGTCTCGACAGAAGAAAAGCACTTTGGGAGATTGCGGCACTCAGCGATCATGCTATTGGCTTATTTGCGGGACAAGTGCCTGATAATTCAATTGAACAAAATATTCAACTTCCTGAAATGCATTTATCGGAACATGTGATAGAAGATTATAGGTCAACGACACTTTCTTTAAAAGCGCATCCTGTGAGTTTTGCTCGCGACAAATTAGCACGATTAAAAGGGATAACCGCAGGTGATTTAGCTAATAAAGCAAACGGCGATCATATCAGAGTAGCGGGGCTTTTATTGGTAAGACAAAGACCAAGCACAGCCAATGGTATTTGTTTTGTAACTATTGAAGATGAAACTGGTACTGTTAATCTCGTTATATTTCAGAAATTATTTCATGCTTACCGCAAAGAAATTGTTCACTCGCGTTTATTGATGGTGGAAGGTAAAGTTCAAAAGGAAGGTGATGTGATACATATTGTTGTAAAAAAATGTTACGACCTGTCGGGATTTTTAATACAAATAGGTGATACCGAAGCACGGGCTTCCGAAGATCAGAGCATTGACTTTATAAGTAGTTCTCCGGGAGTAAAAAAAGTAGCTAAAGAAATGGTTAAGTCAAACAATGGTACTTCGTTTCAATACGACGTATTTCATGGAGGCAGAAATTTTCATTAAAGAAAAATTAAACTTATTTTAACTCTTCAAACAAATGAATAATTTCTTTGCGTTGATGTTCTAACATTTTTATCAAATCAGGTTGAGAAGACTTCAATTTTAAGACTCTCAAAATTCCCCACGTTTTTTTACGGAAGGGAGATATTTTTAAGCAAAATATGCTTGTTAAAACAGAGACAACTAAAAATAGTAATGCCCACCAAGCGGTTGGTGCAATTGCTTTTACAACAAAAAACTGAAGATTGTAATACAATAAAAATAAAACCGCTCCAATTCCCATATTAAAAGATGCTTTAAACTCAACAATTTTCACTTTCTTTTTGGTGATGATATCTGTGAGCTTATAGGGAAGATAACTAGCAATCAAACCTCTTAAATAAATTGGAAATGTTGCAATAAGGAATAATAGTCTCAAAATAAAAACTCCATAATTAATGAGGTGTTGTTTATGCGGACTGAATAACCAATCTTTTAAATTATGTTTTTTTAATACAGAAAAATAGTGAGCTGTTTTGTGATGTAATTCTTTTACTTTTTCTGGTTGTGTTTCTTCAGTTTTATTTATAATATCAACAATATCATTAGAGAAATTAAAATCATGTTCTAAATTTCTTAAGCTATATTTTTTGTGTTTATAATAATCGAGTCTGCAAACTTCTTCTAAATGCTCAATTACTTCTTCGCTACGTTGATGATTAATATGAACAATAAGTTCTTTCATGCGAGGTGTTAAGTCTGCTAAAAACTGATTCATGGTTTTTGCAGGAGCTTCTTTGTAAGCTGCCATATAATCTATCATTTTGATAGGCTTGCCTACATTGCAAAAAAGAGTACCTTGAAATTGAGAAGGATCCGTATAATTAATGCCTACTGGTACTACAATTAAATCATCTAATTTGCCCGATTCCATAATTCCCATAATCATACGAGGAACTCCTTTTTTTAAAGGGCGTAAACGACGTTCTTGGATACATAAACCTTCCGCAAAAATCATTATTTTTTTATTCTTATTTAAAAGAGAGTTTACCCTTTCATAAGTGGCATCATTTTTTTTCAATCCTTCTTTTCCACCATCTTGTATTCTGTAAATTGGAATAATACCTAAGCTTTCTAGGATAGCTGTAATTAAACCTTTTTTAAAGGCATCTCCACGTGCTAAATAACGCAATCGTGGGTAATATCCTAAGGTAGAAAGTACGACAGGATCCATGAAACCATTAGGATGATTTACAGCTAAAATTACTGGACCTTTAACTTTAAAGTGATGGGCATTTTTTATTTGACTGCGCTTAAAAAAAACAGCAATCACAAAACACATGTAATATTTAAGAATGTGCCAAAGCATAAGTTATTGTTTAAGAAAGCAAAATACTAAAAATATATCACAAAAAAATCCCCTTTGTTTTGTAAAAGGGGATTTTTAAATTTTAGTGATTATCCAATTGGCGGTGGTGGAGGCACTGCACTAAACACGGCTGATAATTCAGGTTGTGTTTCGGCCGCTAACCAGCCAGCCATACCTTGTTTCCATACTAAGCTTTGTCTGTTAAATTGCCCAGAAACAGCCATTGCTTGTAATTGCTGAATGCTAAAAGGACCAGTTTGAGCACCATTAACGGCTACAAAAAATTGTACGATTGGCGGTGGAGGAGGCGTGTTTTGTCCAGTTCCACCATTAAATTGTTGGTTTTGAAATGCATTACCCATTTGTCCCATCATTCCCATTCCCATACCTGCACCTAAACCAGCTCCCATCATACCACCTGAAGGATTTTTTGCAGCTTCTTCCATGGCATTAGCTGCTTGAAATTGGGTGTAAGCACCTAAGTTTCCAATAATACCCATGCTACTACGTTTATCTAAAGCAGCTTCCACCTCTGGTGGTAAGGATACATTTTCGATTAAGAATTTAGTTAAGTTTAATCCAATTTCATTAAACTCTGGTTTAATTTTATCTGTAATGATTTTTGATACTTCATCTGTGTTAGAAGATAAGTCTAAAACCAAAATTTTACTTTCAGCTAAAGCATCCATTCCACGAGAAACAGCAATATTGCGTAATTGCTCGTTTACTTCTTCTACTGTAAATTCAGAATCTGTTCCTGCAATTTCTTTTAAAAATAAAGCAGCGTCTGATACTTTAAAAGCATAAGAACCAAAAGCACGTAAACGCACTGGTCCAAACTCCGCATCACGCAACATAATTGGGTTTTTAGTGCCCCATTTTTGATTGATGAATTGCTTAGTGCTTACAAAAAATACATCTGCTTTAAATGGACTATTGAAACCAAATTTCCATCCTTTTAAAGTAGATAAAATTGGCATATTTTGAGTGCTTAATGTGTACATACCTGGTTGAAACACATCAGCAATTTTTCCTTCATTCATAAACACAGCTACCTGGCTCTCGCGAACCGTTAATTGTGCACCCATTTTAATTTCGTTTTGAAAACGAGGAAATTTATAAATGATGGTATCGTTGGTACTGTCTGTCCAATCAATAATATCAATAAATTCGCCTTTTAATTTATCCCATAATCCCATTGTTGTAATATTTAAAGTTTATACTAAAGTAAGTAATTTCTTTAAATACCTTGTTAAAAATAAGAGAAATAATTTGGGCGCGTCCCTGATAAAGAGGCAGCAGGGTCGGGCTGTCGCTGCAATATTTTTGCAAGGGCAAGCAAAAATGATTTTCGCTTACATCCCTCGCGCAAAATAGAGATGCAAGATGGATTCCATCAAAAACTTTATTAAGTTTACAGTCTGTGGTAACGAAAAAACTCATAATTGTAATAGGCGGCGGGGCTGCTGGATTTTTTTCAGCAATCAACGCCGCTATTAATTTTCCTCAAGCTAAAATCATTATTTTAGAAAAATCGAATAAGATTTTGGCTAAGGTAAGAGTGTCTGGTGGCGGGCGCTGTAATGTTACGCATCATTGTTTTGAAAATAATGAGCTAATTAAGAATTATCCTCGAGGAGAAAAAGAACTTCGTCAAGTGTTTTCTCAATTCTCAGTTCAAGATACCATTGATTGGTTTTTGAAAAGAGGGGTGAAGTTAAAAGTAGAGCCCGATGGAAGAATGTTCCCAGAAAGTAATACTAGTGAAACGATTATTAATTGTTTTTTACAGGAAGCTCAAAAATACAATATTGCTATTAATTTGAATGAGGAAGTTTTAGAGATCTCTTCAATCACTAATGGTCACCCTGAACTTGTTTCAGGGTCTCATGAGATGCTGAAACAAGTTCAGCATGACAAAATAAAAGTAAAAACCTCAAAACAAACATATACAGCTGATGCTGTTATTTGTAGTATTGGCGGACATAATCAAGAAAAAAATTATGCCTTATTAAAACAATGCGGGCATACCATTGACGAATTAATTCCGAGTTTATTTACCTTGAATTTACCACAAAGTCATATTAAAGAATTAATGGGATTGAGTGTGAAAAATGGAACAGTAAAAGTGATTGGAACTAAACATCAATACACTGGACCTGTTTTAATTACGCATTGGGGTTTAAGTGGACCAGCAGTTTTAAAGTTATCGGCCTTTGCAGCGTATGATTTTTTTAAATTAAATTATCAGGCAGGTATTTCTGTAAATTGGACAGGAACCTTAAATGAAGAGGCGTTAAAAGAAGAGTTGAGTTTGCAATTAGGTTCAAAAGCATTGATAGTGAATACGCCCTTATTTGAAATTCCAAAACGTTTGTGGGAGTATTTAGTGTTGAGGTCAGATATCCCTTTATCAAAACCATGGATTGAGTTAGGTAAAAAACAAATGAATAAATTAGCCCAAGTGCTTTGTAATGATGTGTATGATATGCATGGCAAAACCACTTTTAAAGAAGAGTTTGTTACTTCTGGAGGCATCAATTTAAAGGAAGTCAATTTTAAAACCATGGAAAGTAAAAAAGTACCTCATTTATTTTTTTGTGGTGAAGTACTAAACATTGATGGAATTACAGGAGGCTTTAATTTTCAAAATGCTTGGAGCACAGCTTGGATCGCGGCTAAATTAGGCTCTTAATTATTCTACAATAAATTTTCCGTTCGAAATTAAACTACCGTTTTGTGTAAGATGATAATAATAATTGCCGCTATTTAAATTGCCTTTTATGATTTTTATTTCTTGTCCGTTTAAATGGCCAAGTATTAATACTTCTTGCCCAAGAATATCAAATACTTTCAGTGTGGCATCATTTAATTCTATAGTCGTTTTTAAAATAGCAGAGTTTGAAAATGGATTTGGGAAAATAATACTCCTACTATTATCAATTAATAATTCATTAATGCCAACAAATCCACCATCACAATTATAAGGAGAGGTAGCATTAAAACATGCTGGACTACTATTTTGATATTGAACTGTAGCATCAATACTTAAACAAACAAGAGAACGACAAACATCCGTTGGAGTTACAAAGCCATCAAATAAACCAAATGAACTTCCTATTCCTTCTAGCCAGAATTCCCCAGTCGATTGAAAAATCCATTTTCTATGCATTATGCCATTGTAGACTATAAAATTATATCCCGTTACTTTTTTTTTATTAATGTTACCATAGTAATCGATACTTCTTGCCGTATCTCCAATAGCAAGCGTAAAATCATATAAAATACCTTCCGTGGTTGTTCCTGGATTTACTTTATATACTTTTTTTCCAAATTCACGAATGGCACCTCTATATACAGAATTTGTTATATCGAAGTTATTGTCAAAATTTTGGTATATTTATTTATAGGTTCTGTTATATATTACAGTATCCCCATACATACCATACTTATATGGGGCGGTTGGTATGCCAAATGAGACAGTTGAAATTGTCCATACGGCCTTTGTAGTTGGCATAGGAATATAAGGTTGAGCATTAATAATAAGTTGAAGCCCCATTAATAAAATAATGATATTAATTTTTTTCATGAAATGAACTTTTAGTGGGGATAGTTAAATGTAGTTATATATTTTGATTATTCAAAATTTAACTAAAACGAATCGCTTTAATCGGGGTAATCTTATTCAAAATCAAAGTAGGTAAAAACATCATGAGTAAGCAAGTAATGATGGTTCCTAGATTAATTAATAGAATGTGAACGATTGATAAATTGATGGGAACAAACTCCAAATAATAAGTGGCAGGATTTAAAGTAGCAAATTGAAATTGTAGTTGCAGCCAACAAAATCCAATACCAATTAAGTTTCCATAAAATAAACCTTTTATTAATAATTGTAAGGAGACATGAAAAAATATTTTTCGAACATCGCCATTGGCTAATCCTAGTGCTTTTAAAATTCCTATTAGGTTAGTACGTTCTAAAATTAAAATGAGTAAGGCTGAAATCATATTGATAGCTGCCACTAATACCATGAGTGTAATAATGATTTCGGCATTCACATCAATCATATCTAACCAACTAAAAATGGAACTCTGTAATTCTTTAACGGTTGCTACGGTATATTTATAACCTACAATATCATTTACTTCAGCAGCAGATGGTTCTAATAAATTAAAATCGTTTAAGTATACTTCGTAGCCTGCTACTTCATTGCTACTCCAGTAATTTAATTTTTGAATTTGTTTTAAATCAACAAATACTAGGTTTTTGTCAAAGTCGGAGAAGCCAGTATTGAAAATACCTTTCACGTAAAAATCTTTCACGCGAGGTTCATAACCAACGTAATTTTGACCGCTAAAAGTGGTGTCTTCTAACTTTTTCTTAGTCATAAAATACACCAATAATTTTTGGTTTAATTTTAAGTGTAGTTTATTAGCGAGTGTTTGTGAAATAAAAATGTCTTTGCTAACATCTGTTTTATTGATGGATAACACGGTTCCTTCTGATACATAAGGTTTTAAATAATTCCAATCATAATCATCCGAAACTCCTTTTAAAATAACGCCTTCATTTTCGGTCTTCGTTTTTAGAATTCCATTTTTAGTTGCAAAGGATTGAATGTGTTTAACGTTTGAATTATCCTTTAAGTTTTGTAGCATTTGACTATCAAAGGCAATAGGATTTGGCTCCAAGGATTGATTTGGATCGTAGTCGTTAATTTGAAGATGTGCGGTAAATGTTGTTATTTTATGAATGATTTGTTGCTGAAACCCCGTTACAACAGCCATTGTTATAATCATCACCGCAACTCCTAAAGCAATGCCTATAATTCCTATTTTCACAATAGGACTAGAGATATTGTTTTT
>SXGR01442195.1_pt1 | contig 11070 bp, 11 predicted proteins | sample 3174711 | NCBI WGS metagenome assembly SXGR01 (sample SAMN11356860, study PRJNA531348) | freshwater metagenome | isolation source: freshwater sample F1-60 | place: China: Fuxian Lake, Yuxi | collected 2017-12-25 | reverse complement strand
GTTCCCGGGGATGACATCGTGGGATATATCTCACTGGGACGCGGTATCACGATCCACCGGGGAGACTGCCCCAATACGCGCGCGCTCATGCGGTCCCCGGAGCGATTCACATCCGTGGCGTGGGGTGGGGAGAGCCGGCACGCCTTTGGCGTGGAGCTCGCCGTGGAGGCATGGGATCGCCATCGCCTTCTCGAGGACATCTCACGCACCATCGCCGAGAACGGGGTCAACATCCTCTCGGCGCAGTGCCAGGTTGATGATCAGATGGCCCGGCATCGCTTTGTGCTGGAGATGGCCGATATCAACACCCTGCGGGTGCTCACGGCGCACCTGCGAAACGTCGAGTCGGTATTTGACGCGTACAGGGTGACGCCGGGCGCCTGACCCCGCACCTCGGGCTGTCGGTGGCGTCGGGCATCGGGGCCTGCTGGTAGCGTGGCCTCTCAGTGGACCTGCTGGACATCATCATCATCGCGGCTGCCGCAATCGGCGTCGTGGCCTTTATCGCCCTCGCCGTGGTGATCGTCCGTCAGGGGCGAGCGCTGAAGCGGCTGGAGGATAGAATTGGTCCGCCCGTGCCCATGGCCGCAGCACCCTCGCTGGAACGGGTCCGGGCGATTATCACGTCGCCCGAGGTCCGCATTGAGACCTCCGATGCCCAATTGGGGGCACAGGCAGGCGCACTGCCCGGGTCTGCCCCGAACGCCGCAGCAGATGCGGCGGTACGTGACGCCGCCGGTAGCGCCGCCGCTGCCCAGGCGCAGCCACGGTCCACGGCTCGGGCGCGCGCCAATGCCAAGAGCAGCAACTCGCGGGCGAAGGCCGGACGAGGCACAAAGAAGGCCAAGGAGGGCGAGGGAAATGGTGCGCTCGTGGTGCTCATTTCCGTGCTCGCTGTGGCGATCGTGGCAGGCGGTGTGTGGTTCTTCTTCCTGCGCGGTGATGGCGGATCGTCCACACCGGCAAGTGCTGGGGCATCGACGAGTGCGACGTCCGGCACCACCGGCACCACTGCTGACGTGGGTGGCACGATCCCTGAAGTGGTACCCCCGCTGGCCAACAAGGCCGCGTACACCGTGGCCGTGCTCAACGCGAGCGGCGTGTCTGGTGCAGCAGCCAACCGTGTGGCGCCACGCGTGCAGGCGGCCGGATACACCCTTGGGGTCGTGGATAACGCCGCGAAGCAGGACCTGGGCACGTCACAGATCGAATATCTGTCCGGTCGCAAGGAAGTGGCCTGGAACCTGGGCAAGGATATGGGCATCACCACTGCTGTGCCGGTTGATTCCCTGGCGGAAGGGCGTATCGGTACCGCCGACGCCGTGGTGGTTGTGGGCAAGGACCTCGCGAAGTAACACCCGCAGGGTGCAGTCAGGCGATGCCGTGGCCCCCGCCGCCGGGCGTGCGCTGCTCAATAACCGAACCGGCGGAGAGGCGGCCACGCCACTTGCCGCTCACCGGCGCATCGTCGATGCGCGTCGAGCCCGGAGTGCCGTCGCTCCCGCCGTCGAGCCCACGGGGTGCCGAGCGACGTCGCTCCGCGATAAGCGACACATCGGCATCCTCGAGGAGCCGGATGCGACGCACCACACCGTCGCCGCCGCGGTGCAGACCGGTGCCGCCCGATCCACGCCGGACCGAGTAGCGCTCCACACGCACGGGCATTGCCACCTCCAGGGCCTCAACCGGAGTGTTCAGCGTGTTGCTCATCGCGACGTGCACGGCATCTGGCCCGTCGCCGCGCGGGGAGGCTCCCTGGCCGCCGCCGAGCGTCTCGAAATACACCAGACCGGGGAACCCAAGTGTGAGGTTGTTCATGGTCCCCTGCCCTTGGGCAGGCACATCGGTGGCACCCGACAGAGCGCAAAGTACCGCGTCCGTGATTCGGCTCGAGCCCTCCACGTTGCCTGCCGCAACTGCGCTGGGCGGGCGGGCGTTCACCACGCTGCCTTCGGGGGCGATGATGGTGACCGGGGCGAATGCACCTGCAGATGCCGGGATGTCAGGGTCAATCGCCACACGCACAGCGAAGTACACCGCTGATCGCGTAACGGCGATGGGGCAGTTGAGGTTTCCCGGTCCGGCGGGGTCGCTGCCGGTGAAGTCCACGGTCATCGCATCGCCGCTGATGGTGACCGCCACGCGGATCACGATGTCGTCATCGGTCACGCCGTCGCCCTCAAGGCATTCGAGGCCGGTCCAACGACCGTCGGGAAGTGCGGAAATCGCCGCACGTGTGCGTCGCTGCGCGTAGGCGAGAATGTCGTCCATCGCTGCCGCGATGGCATGCACACCATCGCGTCGCAGTGCCAGATCGTCCATCCGCGTCTGCGCGAGGCGGTGTGCGGACAGTTGGGCCGCCAGATCGCCTCGGCGCTCATCCGGCGTGCGGGAGTTGGCGACGATGAGATCAACAAGGCCCTGATCAAGGCCACTGGTCGATGCAAGGCGCATTGGCGGAATTATCAGGCCCTCCTGAACAAGCTCCCGGGCCCCCGCCGGCATGGATCCAGGTGCCATGCCGCCGACATCCGCGTGGTGGGCGCGTGTGACCGCGTGCGCCACCGAGGTGCCATCAACGGCAATGGGGGAGACGATCGTGATGTCTGGCAGGTGCGTGCCGCCCTGGAACGGGTCGTTGATGATCCACGCCTCGCCCGGCAGCGCACCGCGGGAAATAACGGCAGCGACCGCCTCGGGCATGGCACCCAGGTGGACGGGGATCGAGTCCGACTGCGCCACCATTTGCCCATGCGCATCAAAGATCGCCGTGCTGCAGTCGCAACGCTCCTTGATGGTGACGCTGAAGGCCGCGCGCACCATTGCGGCTTGCATCTCTTCGGCAACCGCGCACAGAGTGGCGTTCCAGACCTGAAGGCCGATCGGGTCGAGACCACTCATGAGCGCTCCAACGTGATTGCACCATCAGTGTGTGCTGTGGCAACCCATCCGTCGGCGACCCAGCACGTGCTGCCTGCCATGGGGATGCTGACGGGCCCGGAGATCGGGGGGCGTAGGGGTGCCGCGAGACCATCGGGAATCTCCGGGCCGTCGCAGATGGCCGCGACCCGGAGCGACACAACCTCGACGGCCCGACCCGGCATCGCCCCGCCGGATGCGCGCTCGTGGGCAGCATGATATGCGTCCGCGAGGCTGGCGCCCGGATCCCGCGGGTCCCATGGGATCGTCAGCGCATGGCTTTGTCCGATGTAGCGGCAGTCGGCGTGAGCCTCAAGGCGCCCGCCGGCGAGATCTCCCATGGCCATCGCGAGCAGTGGTGCGACCGCGTGAGCAAGCGATGTGTGGTCTGCGGCGGGAAGCAGCACCGTCTGCACGTAGTCGCGCCGCTCCCCGGCCACCACCATGCCCAGTGCGGCCAGCACCCCCGCGGATGCCGGACATACGATGTGCGCGATCTGAAGCGAGTCGGCCACGTCGCAGGCGTGCATCGGCCCGGCGCCACCAAACGCGATCAGTACGGCGCGCCGGGGATCGATGCCGCGTTCCACGCTCACCACGCGGAGTGCCCCCACAATTTGCGAGACGGCCACAGCGATGATGCCCTCGGCGCATTGCACCGGCCGAAGATGGAGTGTCTCGCCGAATGCCGTTACAGCCTCGAGCGCCCGCGCCTGATTGAGGCGTATCTCGCCTCCGGCGCCGAGATCCCCGGTCACGCGCCCGAGCACCACATTGGCGTCGGTCACCGTGGGCTCCGTGCCGCCGAGGCCGTATGCGGCAGGGCCCGGAACCGCCGCGGCCGAGCGCGGCCCCACACGCAGGGCGCCGCCACCATCCGCCCACGCGATGCTGCCTCCGCCAGCCGACACCGTGTGGATGTCGAGCATGGGGAGGTGGACCGGGTGTCCGGCGACGGAGCGCCCCGGCGCCCGCGCGGGTTCGCCATCGTCGATGAGGGCGACATCGCACGATGTCCCACCCATGTCGAACGCCAGGGCGAGCGGCTCATCAATACTTGCTGCAACTGCCGCGGCACCTACCAGGCCGCCCGCGGGACCAGACAGGACGGTGCGCGCAGCATGCGTGGTTGCCACACCGAGGCTCATCAGCCCGCCGCTCGACTGCATGATGGAGGGCTCCGGCAGGCCGGCCACTGCCGTACGGCCCGAGAGGCGCTCCAGATAGGTGAGAAGCACGGGCGCGAGGTAGGCGTCAAGGGCCGTGGTGGCAATGCGCTCATACTCCCTGATCTCGGGGAGCACCTCCGATGAGATGGAAATGGGGACACCCGGAAGCGCTGCGCGTATGGCGTATGCGAGGGCAGTCTCGTGCGATGGATCCCGGTATGCAAAGAGCAGGCCGATAGCCACCGACTCCGGGTTGAGGGCCACCACTGCGGCGACAACCTCACGAATCGCATCGTCGCTGAGCGGCAGTTCGATACCAGTGGGGGTCATGCGCTCTCTGGCGCCGATCACGTGGTCTGCCCGCACGAGCGGGGCCTGATGTTGTTGCTCCAAGTGGTAGAGCGAGGCCCGGTCCTGGCGGCGCAGTTCAAGGATGTCCTCAAAACCCTGCGTGGTGATCAGACACACCCGGGCGCCGCGCCGCTCAAGGAGCGCGTTGGTTCCCACCGTCATGCCGTGGGCGAGCGACCGGGCCTCTGCGCCGGTCTCCCCGGCGGCGTCCAGCGCGGCTGCAACCGCGGCCACGACGCCCTCTCCCTGATCGTGCGGGGTGGTGGGAACCTTGGCCGCGAAGACGCCGTGCGCCGATACCACGACGGCGTCGGTGAATGTGCCGCCGACGTCAACGCCGACCCGAGTGTGCGGGGTGTCCCCCCGAATGGGATCTACCATGGGCGGGCAATCTATCCCCGACCCGGGAATCGCCGTCCGAATCGTTTCCGCCACGCTCGTCGCAACGCTCGTCATCGTCGCCTCTGCCGGCGCCGCTCCGGCTGGTGTGCCGCTGGGCCCGGCGTCCGATCTTTCGGCGGTGCCAAACGGCGATCTGTTGTCAGGACTCGTCGGGTGGGGCGTTATGGGCCCTGCCACCTCGATGGTGCTCGCCGATGGCCCCGTTATCTCGGCATCAGACAACACCACCGTGCTCGGCCCCGTGGTGGCCATCCCGCAGGGGGCACAGGTGATACCAGTGAGTATCGGCGTGCCGGGTGCGAATGCGTTCGTGCAGGTGCGGGCGCGACCAGAGGGCGGTGGACCCGACATCCCGCTCATCACCCTCGTGCCGGACAAGGGCGTGCGCTCAATGGATGTACCGGTCGGTGCTGTCGCCGGGCAGACGGTGCGCATCGTGCTCGACCCGGTTTCATCGCTCGGCCGGCGTCTGCTTGTTGGTGGCATGGGTCCAGTGCGGGCGGTCCTGCCGGGGTGGTCCGTGAGCGCAGGGCTCCCCGTGGTTGCGCGCTCGTGGGGTCAGTCGGCCGTTCGGGTGGATGACGGAACGCTCACCGCCACGACCCCAGGCGTTGCACTGGGCGGTGCTTCCCGGTATCTCGGCGTGGCGGTGCGGGGATCAGGAACTGTCGTCGCATCCGCGGGAGGGGCACAGGCGCGCCTCACGGCAAGCGATGGCTCCTGGACGTGGCTTCATGTGCGGGTGGCAGGTGCTGGGCGCCGCATGTCGCTCCGGGCCACCACGTCCGAAGGCGGAGTGCTGGCGCTCGGCCCGGTGGCCACACCAGCGCATGGCGTGTCGCTCTCGGCCCTGCGGGCATCGGCAGGGCGCGTGACCGCAAAGGTGGGTCCTCTGGCCGCGGGCCTACGGGTTCAGGTGCGCGTGGGAGCGCGCGTTGTGGGCACGGCGCGCGTGGCGCCGTCGGGAACGGTCTCCATCGCCACGTCGGGTGCCGGGGGGCGCGGCAGTGTCGTGGTGCTCGGCGACGCCTCACGGGTTGGAATCACACGTGCGATCCGCCTCACTGGCTGACGCGCACCAACCCGGCTGTTACGAGGTGATCTCGCGCGGGTAGGAGCCGGGGTACGAGCCCACGAGCGACCGCGCCTGTGAGAGTGCCTCAGACTTGGTGGTGAAGACTCCCGAAAACACCACCCAGTACCCGGGACGAAGCGACGGATGGTCGGTGCTGAACAGCACCCCACCCGGCTGACCAGACGACTGGAGCTTCGATGCCGCCGACCGCGCGGCCGCCTCGTTCTTGACGCTCGACACGATGGCGGTCCAACCGCTGGTCCCGGACGGCCAGTCGTCGGATCCGGTGGCAGATGAACCGCTGCCTGCCGAACCAGTGGAGTCGCTCGTGGTGGGCAACTCGCTGGTGGTCTGCCCATCCACCCCGGGGCCCGTCACCGTGAGCACACCGGAGCCGCCGGTGGTTGCTGTGGTGTCCTCAGGGAGCCCACCAGTGGTCGCCGTGGTGTCGGGGAGCAATCCACTTGGGTCGGTGGGGAGGGTCCCCATCGCGTCGCCGGGCAGGCTTGAGTCGGTGCTGGTGGTGGGAATCGCCGTGGTGGGCACTGTGATGACGGGCGCCGTACTGACCATCGGCACCGGAACCGCTCGAGGGCCACCATCGTCGTTGGACGCCACGTACGCGAGGGCGCCTGCGCCAGCACCCAGGATTGCCAGCCCGATTGCCACGCTTGCGAGGCCACCAGCGCCGCGCCGCATTTTGGGGGCGAGCGGAGTGGGTGATCCGCACTCAAGGCAGTAGGTCTGCGTGGGGTCAAGCGCGCAACCGCACACCGAGCAGGTGGGAGGTGGCGCGGGTGCCTCGACCGTGGTGGCGTCATCACCGGATGAGGCTCCGCTCGCGGGATCTGGGTGCGGGGGGTCGACTCCCGGATACGGACTTTCGTGCGACGTCACGACTTCGACTCGCTCTCGCCGGGCATCGGAATGGCCTGCGTGGCTTGAGAATCGCCACTGTCACTTGAGATGACCTGCGTCGGCTGATCGCGCGTATCGGTGATGACGATGGTGTCCTGCTCTACCTCAACGACTTCCGCGATGGTGCCGAGCGGTGTACCGCACTGGGCGCAGAAGTTGGCGCCGGGCTTGCTGCGAGCTCCGCACTCGGGGCACGTGATGCTGGGACCGCGGCCCGACTGGCGCCGCTCCGCCCGGGCTGACTTGATGTCGTCCAGTTGGTCGTCCACCTGATGCACCTGACCGCGGAGGTCGTTCACCTCGGCAGCGCGCCGACGCATCACCTCTTCTGCGAGAAGCCCACGGCCATACAACTCGAGAGCAAGGCCACCCAGGTCGAAGATGCCCTGCTCATACTGGCCGAGGAGCCTGCGGCGCCGGCGGCGCAGAACGCCGGGGCGGATGCGCTCTGGCGACTCGCCCTCAACGGCTTCGTCTCCGGTGGTCCCGATGATCTCCACTACCTCGGTGGACTCGGGAGCGGCGCCAGCGGAGGTCTCAACCTCCGACGTGCGGCGCCGGAACAGGCGATGCTTTTCGGGAGCGGCAGCCGCGGCCTCAGCATCAACTGAAGCGGGGTCTGGGACGATCGGCATGTCGGCGGCGGAATCAGTCATCGCACGGATCTATCGTAACGAGCCGGACCGGACGGCAGCGCGCGTCGCGGTGCCGCGTTAAAATGGGTGAGCGGGGTCATGCGTTTGACGCGGCGCGGGTTGCTCCGCTAGGGTGTCGGCTGCATCAAGAGCGGTGGAGGGTATGGCCCTTTGAAGCCGCGGCAACCAGCGAATACTCGTCAGGTGCCAATTCCAGCAGGCATTCGTGCCTGGGAGATGCGATGGTCGGCGTGCACGTTCGCACCGTGACCCTCGACTCCCGGCACCGTTTGGGAGATTGGGATGGAACACACGGAAGGGCGCGTCACAGGAGCACGTGGGCTCCGCTGCAAGGAGTGCGGCGAGGAGTCGCCGTTGGGCGCGTCGTACGCCTGCGAGTTCTGCTTCGGCCCGCTCGAGGTCGTATACGACCTCGACTACCTGCGCGCCAACGTCACCCGTGAGTCCATTGAGGCCGGCCCGCAGTCAATCTGGCGGTATGCCGATCTGCTGCCGTGCGCGCCGATTGACACCCAGGTGGGCCTCCCGGTAGGAATGAGCCCGCTTGTTCCCGCACCGCGCCTCGCTGCCCGCCTGGGCCTCGGCGAGGTGTGGGTGAAGAACGAGACCGCCAATCCCACGCATTCGTTCAAGGATCGCGTGGTGAGCGTGGCGCTGCAGAAGGCCCGTGAGCTCGGGTTTGAGGTTGCCGCGTGCGCATCCACCGGCAATCTGGCCCAGTCGGTGGCGGCACATGCTGCGGCCGCCGGCATGGAGAGCTTTGTGTTTGTGCCGAGCGACCTCGAGTCTCAGAAGATCGTTGCCACGGGTATCTACGGCTGCACCCTCGTCGCCGTTGATGGCAACTACGACGACGTCAATCGGCTGTGTATGGAGCTTGCCGCAGATCGCCCGTGGGCGTTCGTCAACGTCAACGTGCGGCCGTACTACAGCGAGGGCAGCAAGACCCTCGCCTACGAGACGGTTGAGCAGCTGGGCTGGACGCTCCCAGATCGCTGCATCGTGCCCATCGCTTCAGGCTCCCTCTACACCAAGATCCGCCGCGGCTTTGGTGAGTTTCTCGAGCTTGGCCTCGTTGAGGGCGACGTGCCGCACATGAATGGCGCCCAGGCACAGGGATGTGGCCCCGTGGCGGCTGCGTACGAGGCAGGGCTCGACTTCGTGACCCCGGTGCGCCCGGAGACCATCGCCAAGAGTCTCGCGATCGGCAACCCAGCCGACGGAGTCTTCGCTCTGGATGTTGCGCATGAAACCGGCGGATCAATCGACGCGGTGACCGAGGGCGAGATCACCGACGGAATCTGCCTGCTGGCGGAAACCACGGGAATCTTCACCGAAACCGCGGGCGGCGTGACCACCGCAGTGCTCAAGCGCCTGGCGGATCGTGGCGATATCGGCCCCGACGAACGCGTAATGCTCTACATCACGGGTGACGGACTGAAGACCCTCGACGCCATCGCCGATCGCGTGGAGCCAGTCACAATCAGCCCCACCGTGGGGGACTTCGAGGCTGCTGTGGCAGGCCGCGGCACCCCTCTTCCTGCATGATCAACCCGACGACCCTGAGGATTCCCCGATGAGCGTGACCGTTCGCATTCCATCTCCGCTCCGCCCGCTCACCGGCAATGCCGGCACTGTTGAGTGCGCCCCCGGCACGGTGGCCGCGATCATCGACGAGCTCGAGGTCAATCACCCCGGCTTCCGTGATCGTGTGACGCAGGACGGCAAGTTGCGCCGCTTCGTGAACGTGTTCGTCGCCGGGCAGGACGTCCGCTTTCTGCAGGGCATCGACACCGCAGTGGCCGACGGCCAGGAGGTCACCATCCTCCCTGCCGTCGCAGGGGGCTGACCGCCACGGCACTGGGAACGGCCTTCGTCACCGGCGCCACCGGACTCATCGGCGGCGCAGTGGTGGATGCACTCCTCGAGCAGGGTGTGGAGGTCACCGCGCTTGCCCGTACCGATCGGGGCGCGTGGGCGCTTCGCGATCGTGGAGCCACGACCATCCGGGCCGACATCGGGGAGTCGATCCAGTGGGACCGTGCGGCACAGGACGCCGAGGTCATCTTTCATCTTGGCCTCCCGCGCATCACCCCACCGGTACGCGGGCGACATCTGCGCAAGTTGGAGCGTGAGGCCCAGGCCGGCGCGGAGATCATCCATGGCATTGCCGCAGGCCGCAATGTGGTGATGGGCACGTGCGCGATCGGCGATGCCGATGGTCCACTCGAGATCGCCCGTCCGGGCCTGGCTGCCGAACGCGTGCTGGTGGGTCCCGGCGTACGGGTCGTGCGGCTCCCGTGGGCCTACGGCCCCTCGGGCTTCATCTGCGACATGTCGCGCGGTCTTCAGATGCGGCGGTTTCGCGTTGTCGGAGCGGGCGACAACCCCATCGCGGTCATCGGCGCCCGTGACGCCGCCGCGGCAATCATCGCGGCATCGCTCGCGCCAGAGGGCACTTACAAAGTAGCCGAGGAGTCCATGCCCACGCAGGTCGAGTTGGTGCACCTCATGTGCACCACCCGGGGCGTACCCCGACCCGACCACCTGCCGGCGCGTATGGCGTCAATGGCCATGGGGGGAGTCATTATCGAAGCCCTCACCGCGCATCAGCGGGTCGAGGTGGCACCACCACCGGGCTTCACCCCCTCCCAGCGTTGGGACGAGGACCTGATGGACGCCCTCAGGACCTAGCTGTCGGCGTCGAGTGCTTCCGGTGGAATGATGGGAAGTTCGGTGGCGTGCTGCACGCGTCCGCCGACCTGGTAACGCAGGTCAACCACGTCGGCCTTCTGGTCGCCATATACGCCCACGCCCGCCAAAAGCGCCATCTTGCGGCCGAAGCCCTTCGACTTGACCTTCGGAACGAGGGGGGTGGTGAACCGGAGCCACCGTCCCTCAACGGTGTAGTGCTCGCCCTCATGTCGCGGCTCGCCATTTACCCACACGCTGAACGGGGCCTTGGCACCTTCGGGCAGGGCCACATTCCATGTGCGGGGGTCGGCCATCCGGACGATATTAGCGGCCAACCGTAGACTTCCGTGTATGAGAAACCACACGGTTCGCGCCTTGGCCATCGGTATTGCGTTGGCAGCCATCCCCGCAACGATCGCATCGGCCCAGGCGGTGCGGGACCTGGTACTAAGCCCTCCGGACCAGGGAGCCTCCGGCTATGTGCTCAACATGTACAAAGTCACGATCCCCAAGGGCACCACTCTGCCGCTGCACTATCACCCGGGTACACAGCCGGTGCGGGTGCCGCAGGGGGACCTGACCTACACGGTGGAGCGCAGCACCGCGTACCTCAGCATCCCCCGGGCCGGAATCGATCCGAAGAAAATTCCCATCCGCCCGGGGCAGACGCGGGTGGTGCATCCCGGGTAGGGTGTGGTCGAGCCAGCCGGCATGCGCCACGTCGCCAGCGCACTTACGGGCACCGTGATCCTGGTGGTGTCCATCCTCAAGCCGAAGGCCTCGGCGGACACGATCAACGTCGCCCCGTAGAGCCATCATGAGGGGCATGGCCAGGCGGGGGGTCTACACTCGGCTCAGCAAGCGCGCGTAGCTCAGTGGATAGAGC
>SXGR01282459.1_pt1 | contig 11075 bp, 5 predicted proteins | sample 3174711 | NCBI WGS metagenome assembly SXGR01 (sample SAMN11356860, study PRJNA531348) | freshwater metagenome | isolation source: freshwater sample F1-60 | place: China: Fuxian Lake, Yuxi | collected 2017-12-25 | reverse complement strand
TTCAGATCCAGATCGGCTTCCTGATCGCCGGGCTGCACCCACTGCCGCAGCTTGGCCAACCGCGCCTTGCTCTTGAGGAATGGCCGGCGGAGGGCCAGATGCGGGTGCAGGGCGGCGTTGGTCAGTCCCAACTCATCCAGGTGCGCTGACGCCAGATCGGCGCGAAACGTTTTGCTGTAAAGTCGGATATCGAGCAGCCAATCAGCCTCGTAGGCAGGCTCGGGCGTTGCGGCATAAAGCAGAAAGCGCGTAGTTGGCTCATCGATTTCTAACCGATGCTTGATGGCCAGAGCTGGTTCCTGATCCATGCGGATCAGGATGACGTTCGCGGGCACCAACGTTGCGATGTGATCCGCATAGGCGGCCTCGGCGTCGTTCCAGAACACCAAGCGATGCGGCCCGCTCGCATACAATTCAGTAAGCACGTCTTTGATGCGCAGGTCAGACATGGTTCGGGCCTTCAGTTTTTTCGGCCTGCTGGGCATCGATCAGTCTGCGCTCGCGTTCCAATTCGCGACGCAAATCCTCTTCACTGGGCAAGTACAGCATGTAGCGCGAAGCAAATAATTGTCGGCTTTCGTTCAAAACCGAATACTTCGCGACCACCGCGTCGCGCTCAGCGCACAGGATCAAGCCAATAGTGGGATTATCGTCGGGAGACTTTTTCAGGGCGTCAAACATCCGCACGTACATGTCCATCTGGCCGACATCCTGGTGCGTCAGCTTGCCCAGCTTGAGGTCGATCAGCAGGAAACATTTCAAGAGATAATTGTAGAAGACCAGATCGACAAAAAAATGCGCATTTTCAGTGTCCACACGGTATTGGCGTTTGACGAAGGCGAAGCCTTTACCCAGTTCCAATAAAAAATGTTGGAGGTGCTGAATGATGGCAGATTCCAAATCGCTTTCATGCCAACCGCTGCGATCTTCCAGGCCAAGAAAATCAAGGATCAGCGGGTGCTTGATCAGATCATCGGGGCGTTCGATGTGCTGCCCCTTGGCAGCCAGGGCCAGGACGCCGGCCTTATTCCGGCTCTTCTTCAAACGCAGGAACAGGTGGGTATGAATTTGTCGTTCCAGCGTCTCGACGTTCCAGCCCGCACGATCCGCTTCGACCTCGTAAAACTGCCGTTCATGCACATCGTCCACCCGCATGAGTGCGCGGTAGTGAGTCCACGTCAGGCTAGGTCTAAATCCTTGCTGAACGATGTCTTGAGGCAATTCGCTACTCGCCAAGTAGCGAATTGCCGGGTCTGCCAATTCTCTACTTGGCGAGTAGAGAATTGGCCGACGGTCATCGAATCGTTGGTAAAATTGGCGGAAAAGGAACAAGTTGGTTACCGAAAATCCCCGGCCATAACGCTGCCGTAGCTTGGCCGACAACGAAGTCATCACCTGTTGGCCGTACGCAGCGCGGGCCGATCCCTCTTGGATCTGCTGAGTGATCTCTTGGCCGATGTGCCAATAGGCGAACACCATGACGTGATTGACGGTGCGTGCGGCGTGCGACCGCGCCTGATCCAGGATGGCAGCGATCCGCCCGAATAGCTGGCCCGATACGTGGTCGGGCGAAGGCTTTGACGGGCTTGGAATCGTCGACCTCTTCTTGGTGGCGGACAACCGTGGGGTTTTCGTTGGCGAGGTCTTAATGACCAGATTGCGCTTGTCGGCCATTTTCAGTCATCCTTGTTCATGACATGGTGACAATATCCGCATAATCCATCGAGGTCTTGTTCATCAAGGCTGATATCCGCACTGCACCGGATACACTCCGAGTATGAGCGGCTCTCGCCGCATGAAAGGCATCGATCAAATTCAATGACGAAAGTCTCCTCACTACATTCGGGGCAAAGCTGAACATTGGGCTCACCGCCATCCACCATAAATGCGTGATCGCCTGCTCCAAAATACTCACCAATAGCATCAACAATCACTTGATGCATGTCAGATTTATTGCAGCAGGATCTACATTCGACCCGATCGTTTCCGCGAAACTCAACGAGACCGGATTTACAACTCTGGCAGCGGAACTCTTCGAGGGCGTTTTCAACTTCGTCGTCCACAAATGAGACGCTCGCAAAGGTTGCTACGCACTCATCCTTCTCTTTGCGATACACTTCGTGATTGGCGACAATTGCATCCCAGCATTCGGCGTCAAACAAATCGATTGGCTCTTCGCCAAGGTGATCCTTGGTAAAATCTCTGATGACCACAAACACATCATTCAAAGCTTTTTTCATGACATCAACAGAAACAGTAGAGCAATAATGCTCCAGATCATTCCGTAGGTTTTGCAATCCGGCGACACGCCCCTGCTTATGCAAAGACGTTCCATTCTGATCTGCGTCGATGGCAATATCCAGTTGAGTTAGGCGCTCGCTAATACCCTTGAAGTCAACCGTGAATGGCTTGGTGGGGTTCTTGGTGACGGTGATAACTCCATTGGCATCAATGGTGAATTCCCCATCAACCTTGATGAGAATATCATTGGTCCCCGGGGGTGACATGCGCCGAAGCTTTTCCTTGAAGAGCAAGAGAATGCCGGCGTAGAGATTGCGGATTGCCGAGATGACGCGCCTGGGATCGCTGCTTTGAGCGTCCTCAACCCCAATCTGAATGGAGAATACGGCGTTCTGAAGAATTGAACTTGGCATGACCAGCTACTCCTCGGAGTCCAGGTTGCCAAGCGGCTTGAGGTCGATCAAGGAGCCGAACTTACGGATGTTGACTTTCACGCCATCGTCGAGGTCCAGTTCGATGCGCTTGTCGGCGTAGGAGCGCAATTGATCATCGAAGACCGCCAGTTCACGGATCTTCTTGTCGATGAGGTCGAGAGCCTTTTGCGCTTGCTTGCGCTGGGCGGTGCTGCCGGCTCGAGCGACCTCTTCGTTCAGCGCGGCCTGACGGCCTTGAAGTTTTCCCTGCAAGGGGATGACGTAGTCGGCACGCATGCGGCCCAGGGTATCGGCGTTGTAGCGATGGAGGTAGACTAGGCATTGAAAGGCGCGCTGTTTGCCACTGGAGAAGAGCCAGTAGATTGGCCGTTTTTTGTAGGTCTGGCAGTGGTCCTTGTAGAAATCATCGGAAAAATAGCGGCGGATGGTGTCGCGGGAAGATTCGTTGGTCTTGGTACCAAGCGCATTAGCCACGAAGGCGAGGTTTTCATCCAGGCCATCGGCAGGCCACGCCTTAGACACGAACTCAGCGAAGCGTTCAGTGGCGTCGTCTCTGAACCATGCTTCATCGGTGAGCGGGATGATGCCGTCTGCGTCGGCGGGAAAAGTTACGTACTTGCTAGGATCAAAGCCGAGGTTGCCAGCATTGGCATAGACAATGCCTTTGCGATCAAGGGAGTAGCGGCCTAGGGCGCAGCCGATGGAAAAGCTAATAAGGCGCACAACCTCCTGGCGAGGATCTGGATTGCCAGATTCGTCTAGTCGAATTTGCTGTAATGTTATCCGGTCTCGCCCTACTTCAGGCTTTAGTTCACCCGTCAATCCATAGTGCTGAATAAAAAATTCATTATTTGCGACCTCGCAGATAATCGCCTCATCAATCATGGCCTCTTGCAGCTTAACTATGCGGGAAAACGACTCGGAAGCGCGAGCGCAGTCGCCGAGAATCCAGGGACTGGAGGTGAATCCCCATGAGGTCTCAAGCAGATCCCAGTCTTCTTGATGAATACTAACCAGCCGATCAACGTTACTCGCGTCATGCAGTTCAAAGGCCGAAATACGAATGGGGATGTCGGCCAGATGGCCGGCCTCGTAATTAATGGTTGGCGAGGTTGCCTCGAGAATGGATACCGCGACTTTCGAATTCAATAACCCAAGGCAAAAATTCCGTGATCTATCGTTCTTGAAAAATATCGAGCAGCCGGCAACGTCGAAAATGAATCCAGCAGGAAAGTAACGAAGGGCCAACGAACCAGACGAGACCTTTGACCAGCTAATGCATGGCTTAAAATACTCCGACATGCTTTTAATGGTTCTGGTCGGGCTTCCGTACTTGTCGGCGGCAAGTCTTATTACAGATTCACCAGAATTCCTCCAGTTAAGTACAAAATCTTGGTTCCCGTACCACTTTCTGAAATCACCGCCTTTATTGTATGGGATCCAGTGATCCCCGTAAGCCATTGAGTCCTCAGATGAAGATCTGCCAAACCCAATGGTGTCGATAGAAACCTCAGGCCAAAAGCGAAGGAAACGCTCGTTATCGCTGGTAGCCATGCCTTGTCTGGTATCGCCATGGGCCTTGAGCCTATCGCTATCGCTATAGCAATTGCGAATTGCATCGCTGACCCAATAGGCAATCGGCATGCCAGGGATCCTGGCGAAGTCGGATTGCCTGGATTTTTTCAATCGCTCGTTGTGCGTTGGAAATTGCTTTGGCACACCCAATTCGGAAATATCATCCATGGTCGTGTAACAGAAGGATGATCTATAGTCTTTTATAGCCACTTTTCGTATCGAGGTTGCTGCAGTTCCAAAGGCAATGCCCATAACTCCATTCGTCATATGGCACATAGACGAAATGGTTGATGTGCTCATTAAGTGTTGCCGCATTTCTTCATACGATGACAGAAACATCCAGCTTTGCATGGTGACCATGGCGTTAAACCCACAGCCATTGGCCAATTCAAAGCCTCGCTCAATAAACATGGCGAAGGCGTCCGCTTTCGATCTGGGATACTCCTCCTTGGCGAACTCTTTGAGCTCCTTCGTCATCCCCTTGCCGCCCAGGTATGGGGGATTGGCAATGACGGCGTCGTACCGGCGGCTCATCAGTTCGGCTTGGGCGACCAATGGGCGCAACATATCCGTGACAAGGTAGTCGATGGTCTGTTCCTGCGATGCATGGTCTGGAATTGCCCGTCGAACCTTGGGAAGCGCAGTCAAAATTTGTCCGTCAAGTCGCTGGAGGGAACCAAGGGACTTGGCCTGAGTAAAAGCGTTGATTAGGGCCTTGGCTTCGGACTTCACAGGCAATAAACTTCCATCAATGGCAAAACGATCTTCGTCCCGTGACTGCTGGATGGCCAGCACGGAGAGATTCGGCGGATTCGTAAATACCCTGGCGTCATGTTTGCGTGCTTCGAACAGCAAGGTCATGCACGCCAACTGCGCCGCCCGATCGTCAATGTCGAGTCCAAAGAGATTATTGGCGAAAATCAGCCGTGGGATCTCGCGCTCACGGTGACCGCGCTCCAGGTAGATCCTGAACAGCAAGCGGAAGGCCTCGACCAAAATGTGACCGCTGCCACAGGCGGGATCAAAAACGGTCAGGCTTTCCGGGGTCCGGTCGCGGACGACCAGCTTATCCAACTCGACCTGGACTTCTGGATCCTGCGGCGCCGGTTCGATATAATACGGCATGTGCTGCCGCAGGGTCGAGGTCGGGTAAGATTCCATCCACAACCTTCCCACCGAGTTCTGCACCAAATACTGCACGATCCAATTCGGCGTGAATAACTGCGTCGCCGCAGGAATATCTTCGGGTGCCACCACCGAGCCAATCACCTCATCTTTACGCTCGCTAATAAAGAACTGATAGAGCCAGCCAATAATTTCGACGCCTTGTTTCCAATCCTCTTCAGGAATGTCGTTCACCAGTCCACGCACCAGCGAGTCAGTCGCCAACAAGTGCTCTGGCAGCAACAGATCAACCCCGTCATGCAGGCGCGTATCGAACAACCACGGCATCGACTTGCCCAGATGCTGGCATTGGGCGAGTAAGATTAGGCGATAAAGGGCCTCATCCTGGTTGCCGGCCATAGCCAGTTCGATGGCCTTGGCTTTATCAAGGGTCGGTAGGTCAAGATCGCGCAAGCGAGCAACCACCTCAGGCACGGCACCGCCGTTCGGATCGGATAACACGCGCAGACCATGGTCAAGGTAGTTATGGACTTCCATATAACGAAGAGCCGCCAAACGATTGAACCACGTATAAGCAACTTGTTCGATCACCGCCCGGAAACCATCACGCGCAATAGCCGTCACCACCAATTCGCGGGCATGAACTACGCTGGCCGGAAATGGCGCCCCAGCGATAACCACCACGCCCTTGTCTGAACCCGACGATGCCTGCACCGGAGCAATTGATGACTTGGTAATACCCAATTGGGCAGCCCGGTCAGTAACCGCCTGGATAAAAGCTTTACGCGCTTGAATGGCGTAAGTTTTCAAAGGTCCCGTATTCATTGCTTACAAGCCTTCCAAGGTGGTAATCCAGGTATTAAAATGTGGGCATTTCGCTCGGATTACCGATATGGGTATCTCGGCTGCTAATAATGGTCCGTCGGTAGCCTTATCATATTGCTTAATCAAGTCTGCAATGCGATGGCTCGGTGACGTATCGCGGTGGTTATTGATTAATTCAGGATTTCCCTGAAACCCCAGAAGGATGTTGGCTATCCCCGTTGCCGTTGCAGCACCATAAAATTCTGCAAATGGCTTAGTGTCTGAAAAAAGGATGGCCTCAAATTCATGCACCTGAAGATACGGAATAAACTTTGGGTTATTAATTTGCTGGCTCAAGGCCAGTTCTAAATGGGAAGCCTGTAATTCTGGTCGAATGGTCGCAATGCCTTGCATGCCTGGGAAATCTTCCGGCAAGGCGTAAAAATCATACATAGTGGTTACGGCAATCGCGTGTGAGGCCCGCAGCAGGCTGCGCAGTTCTGGCTCGACCTTTTTGAATTTCGTTATTCCGCCTTTAAACTTTTCCCCTGAAATCAGACGTTTGGTCGAATTGATGATGGGCTGAGGATGGATATCGAACGTACGGAGATGATCGCGCAGAACGACATTGACGAAGCTCTCCTCGGTCTGGCCCTCAACATGGATCATGACTGTGCGCATCATGGCCGACCGCCGATGAGATTCTTTTCCCACAAGTCACCCAGACCGAATCCGTCGTATTCCTTCAGCCAGCCTTGGATTTCGTCGTCGGTCAGCCTGCGAGCTACCGACGGTCCTTGATGACGGTCGACAATAATAAGATCTTTAAATTCGAATTGATTGACCAACGGCACGGACTGGGTCGTGACGATCACTTGGCTGCGATGGCTGGCCGAGCGAATCAGGTCAGACAATACATTGATGGCGTAGGGATGCAGGCCCAGTTCGGGTTCATCAATCAGCACCGTGGCCGGTGGCTGAGGCTGCAGCAAAAGCGTTGCTAAACAGATGAAACGCAGCGTTCCATCCGAGATGGCATTGGGTCCGAAAACTTGGTCTGATGCGCGATCGCTCCAGCGCAGCAAGATCTGTTCTTTGGTAGTCGGCTTTAAAACGAAATCATCAAAGAACGGGGCGACCAGTCGAACCGTCTTCCTGATTTTCTGATACGCTGCTTGATCGGCTGCGTCGTCGCTGTTTGCAAGGCGATAGAGAAATGCAGCAATATTGCGTGCGTCTGATGCTAAAGTTTGATCATCGTGGACATCGCCGTGCGCTTTTACTTTCGCGCTATCGCTGGTGTCGTGAAAGTGATAAACCCGCCATTGGCGCATGAATTTCAGGATCGATTGAGCAGTGACGGACACCTTTGCTGTGTCTGGTAGCGAAGATTCTCTGAGGCCACCGTTTTTTGTGTCGTAGGGTGTGTTGTATCCCGGACCATACCATATCGATTTCTCATCGGTAATAATCAAGCGATCATCAGCAGATGATTTCCACATACTTTGGTATCCCGTGTCGCCAATCCGTATATCAATATGGATGGCTTCGGTCTGTTTGCTGCCTCCATGGAGTATTTGCCCGGCCCCGCCCAAGTCTTCAACGGCGACCTGGAATCTTCCTGCGACCATTTCAGAGAGCAGATGAAATAATTTGATGAAGTTGGATTTTCCCGCCCCGTTGCCACCAACAAGAATATTTATGGATTCAATGGTCAGATCGAGCTGTTCAAAACTCTTAAAGCCCGACAGTTTAATGCGGTCAATTTTCGCCATGGTGCGACTCCACGTTAACTACGGAAGGGCATAAATTATTATTTTTATTAGCCACGGATGAACACGGATACACACGGATGTTTAAGCCATCTGCTTTAAATCCGTGTCTATCCGTGTCCATCCGTGGCTGAAAATTGCGCTCTTGGTTCATAGCACGCGCACCCGTCCGCTCTTCTCAAGCGCATCGCGCAACATGCCGCGTAGGACACCCAGGTATTGCTCGATGTCGTCTTCGGATTCGAGGTAGGGCTTGATGCTGATCACCCCGGCACGCACTTGTATCGGCTCTTTGACTGGAGCCAGTGGCGCGGCCAATGGCGGAGTCCCTGGTTTGACGGCCTTGGCGCTCACGATGGCCTGTAGGCGGCTCAGAGCGAAAGTAACGGCCTGATCCAGGTGCTCGCCAGCCAGCATGGTGATGCGAGGAATGCTGGATTCTCCGCTGATTTGCATCTTGAGTCGTTGGAGGCCAGCCAAGGCATCGTTGCATTGGCTGGCACTGCCGCCCGCCGTCTTCAATTGCGCCAGCAGGCGTTCCACTTGGGCATCAACGGCGGAGGCCGCCACTGCTCGGCGTTGGGTGACTAAAGCATTGTTCACAGTGGCGACAGTGGCCAGCAATGGGTCGATGCGATGCAACTGACCATAGGGGCGGAGGTGTCCGCGGATGCTATCTAATTCGGTCAACGCCGCGCATGCGGTGCCATCCAACGCCAGAAGATCGCGGTTGGGGGCGACACCATCCAGGCCGCGACGGAGACGATCCCAGATGTCGCGTTTGGTAGTGAAGAAGTCGATGAGGTCGTGCATCTCTTCGGCGGCCAGCGAACGAAGGTCGTCTTTGGACTTCTTCAAAGCGGTGAAGAAAGCGAAGTTGTCCTTATCGGCCAGAATTCCGTCCACCACTTCCAAGGCGTGGTCGATGTCGGCTTTTCCTGGGCAGCCACCGGCATCGGCACGCGTGCGGAAATCCAGCAACTGTCGCTGCCAAGCATCGAGTTGCAGACGCAGAAACTCGGCCAACTGATCTTCGTCTTGGGGACCGATTTTGCTGAACAGTTCTTTGCCAAGTTCGCGTGCGACATCGAGGTCGGCGCGGCCGGTGGCCCGGCGTTCCTTCAACGATAGATCGCGCCAGCGGGCAGCCTTGAGCAGGCAGTCGAGGCTATCCGGCAGTTCGACGGCAGCAGTGCCGTGCATAAAACTAAAGTCGCCGACCCGCGCCAGGCGAGCGACCAGCAGCACAGTTTCCCAATCCAGCCAACCATAGGGATTGCGCTTATATCGATCGATGAGATCGCCAAGTTGCACCTTACCCTTGGTGAAGGCGAGTTGCAGGTAGGCGCGCAGATCAGCGACGGCTTGCGGATTGCCTTCGGCCTGCTGCAGGATGACCCGGATGTTGGCGTTGTCGGCCGACAGGATGGTCTGCTTGATCTCTTCCTGGATGTTGGGCGTGGGCTGGCCGATGTAGGTCAGTTTGGTGTAGAGGTTCTCGATCAGGTAGTCGGCAGCCTGACTGATGAACAGCTTCAGGTCCGGAGCGATGATGTCGCGCTGGGCGCCCTTGATGTAGATCCCACCCGCGAGGGCAGACTCTTCCACCAGTTTGGAGATCAGTTTGCGCCGTTCCGCGTTGCTGCCGGCCTGATCCTTCAGGATTTTCTGCAGAGACAGAGACGCCGCCGCATCGCTCTTGTTGGCGATGTACTTGCGGGTCTGCAGGAAGGTGCGGACCTCCTTGCCAAGCGCCGGGTTGTCCTTGAGGCGGATCAGGATCTTGCCGAGGTCGTCGTTGCTGCGCTTGACGCAGTAGCTGGGGCCGGCGCTGGGATAGTCGTCGCCGACCGGGCTGAGGACCTCGATGGTCAATTCGTTGTCGGCTCGGCCGATCACTTGTCCGTCACAGATACGGCTGAAAGCATAGTCGGTCTTGTTCGCTTTGTAGCGGTGCTTGGCGTTGTCGCCGAGGAGATCCTTGAACAGAATATCGCCCACCAACGCTACCTCTTCGGCGGTGCTGATGTCGACATGGGCGATCTCGCGTTTGACGTCTTGTTCTTCGTTGGTGAGAAACTGGTACAGGGTGCCGTTGCGCTGGACGAGATTTTCCCGCTCCAGAGTGGCCAGCGCTTCTTCGATTTTCTTTTTCAGGGCGATGCGGTCGGCATCGATGCGGTCGATGCTGAGCGTAACCAAATTGTCCGCCGTGGCCTTGACCACCTGATCATTGTAGCGGATCAGGAACAGGGTGCGCAGAATTGTGAGGGCGAACGGATCCAGTTTGTCGGCGGCCTGGGTGATGGTCATCGACACCGAAGTATCGAGGAAATTTTCGATGCAGGGATAGAAATCCGACAAGGGCACCAGGATGCCGACCTCTTCACCACGGTTGGTCAACAGCGCCGATTGGAAGGCGTCGAGCATCGACCGTTCGCCACGGGCCAGATGCAGGCCGGTGGCACCGGCGCGACGGATGGCTTCGAATATTTTCTGGACCAATTCAAATTGGTGACGGGGGAACGGATAGCAGCGAGCGAAGTCGCTGGCGTCGTGCCAGAACGGCAAGCTGGGGCCACCAGCATCGAAACGAAGCTGGTTCTTTAATGTGATCGCCTTGGTTTCGTACAGCGCCTTGAGTTGAGCGATGGCGGTGGGAATCTTATCAAGCAAGCGAAGCTGAATGACCTCGTCGGTGTGGCTAGAGGACAGCGACAGACGGGTTTGGAAGCGGCCTTGGATCTTGGAAAAATCGTTCGACTTGGTGCTGCTGACTTCGCCCAGAACCGCGTCGATGTCTTCTTGCGAGGTGACGATGATCCAGGCCCGGCCCTGACAGTGGGTGCCAAGTTCTTCGGTAATGGTCTGTAAATTCAGCATCAACGCGCCGTTTTGGCCAATGAACTGGCCGACTTCATCGACCAGGAATACGATGCGGTGGTTGGGGCCGCGTTCGTCCAGATACGCCTTCACCAGTTCAGCAAAGCGTTTGATCGACAGGCCGTAATCCTCGCCTTCTTTGTCGATCCATTTCGCGGCTGATTCTTGGCTCATTCCAAGGGACTCGACCAGACAAGCGATAACCTCATCACGGAGAAATGCGTAGGCTTCACGCTCTTTG
>SXGR01267635.1_pt1 | contig 11077 bp, 8 predicted proteins | sample 3174711 | NCBI WGS metagenome assembly SXGR01 (sample SAMN11356860, study PRJNA531348) | freshwater metagenome | isolation source: freshwater sample F1-60 | place: China: Fuxian Lake, Yuxi | collected 2017-12-25 | reverse complement strand
CTGGAGGAAAGGGCACCTCTTCAGCATTGGCCAGATCCCACTGAGCCTGCTGACCTGCTCACGTGGTTGGAAGACGCGGTCAAATCGGACCCTTCGCTGGACGAGCTCCTGCCGGCAGCCCATGACTTGGCGACCGCGGAAGACGGCCTCCCTTCCATCATTCAGGGGATTCGTCGCGTTTCATTGATTCGGGTGGACCGTTGGACCACCACCTGGGACGGAGTGCAAAGCCGCGATGGAACATTGGTGCGCCTTCGCACCTTAAGAATCGGTTTTTTGCGGGATCCCGTCGTTCGACGCTGGTTGGCACGCCAGGCCGCCCTGGTCGAGCACGCCCGCGGCAATGACGATGAAACCTCATTTTTTACCCCAGTCGTCGGTCTCCCGCTGGCGGACTTCGCGGACGCCGATGAACACGCTTCTCCGGTCGTTCTCGCGCGTATGCTGGCCACCGCATTGGCCGCCCACGCGCGAGCAGCGTCCATGGGTATTCGATTTCCCGCTCTTGAAGCCTGTGAATATATCGAGACTTCTGCCGGCCTTCAGCTGGGGTGCTTAACGGTATCCGGCGGTGTTTCGCCCTCCGTCCAAATTCGCAAGCTAGCAAGTCATCTTCAGCATTGGTGGAACGAAGGTCCCCAGGGACCGATCACCAGCCTCCTGGAAGGATTTCAAGTCTTCCCTCCTAGGGATTACACGGAGGCGATCGACCTCACCGTCGCTGCCCTCTCCCAACAACTCGCGGACGAACGGCATCGGCTCCACCACCGGTCCGTTAAAGTGCGCTCGGACAGCAGAAAGTTCCGTCTCGCCGACCTCTTGTCACGGTTGGGGAGCGCGATTCCCGCCCCCGCAGGGCGCGGCGCCATCGGCGTCGATCTCGAAGGGAGAACTACACTGGTTGAAAGCGATGGAAGGCGGATTTCGTGGGGTCCCCTTGCCGAAACCACCGACATCGTGTCCCCCGAGGGGGCGCTCGACGTCAAAGTGGCTCGCCACCTCCTTCGAGCGCGCGCGGCCGCTCCACCCAACGCCCGGCTTCAACAGGAAGTGGGCGGTTCCAACTTATTTGTCGATCAGATCTGCCAATGGATCAGCTGCCAATCCCACTTACGCACCTTGCGCCTGCTCCTGGACGCTCACTAGGCCATGTCTGCCGGTTTACCCTATGAAATCCTGGAGGACTGCCCGCATTGCCTTACGGAAAGCGCAGTACTGTGCCTCTTTGATCCTGCGCATCCAGCGAGCACGCCGGGCACGCCGATCGACCGCCGGTGCCGAATGTGCGGCGCCCATCAGGTCCTTATCGTCGATGAGGCAGGACATCCCAACCTTTTCTCGCACACCCCTCCCTCAGATCTCACGTCGCTGGAGGCTGCACACTTCGCGCTGGAACGCTGGTCGAAAGAGGAAGGAGAACCCGACGTCGACCTTTTCTGTCGAGCGAACCTCAGCGGCAGCCTGCCGGAGATCGTCGCTATGCTCGGCCAACGACAGCCGATCGCCACCAATTTTGACGTGATTCAGTATTTATTCCCTGCGACGGCCACCGCTTCCAACGTCTCAAAAGCCGCGGAAGTCGTTCCACGTCCGCCGCCAAAATTGGAGCCCACTCCCCCCATCCGCCCGGAACCCCGGACGATCGCACGCTTGCTGGCCAGCGTCATCGCCGCCGACGGGCGAATTCGCAAAGACGAACTCGCTTATGCCCAGAAGTTTCTACGCATGGAAGGCCATGCTGAACTTCTGCCGTCCGAAATTCGCATCTGGCGAAGCGCAGAGTTGCCTCCTCCCAACGATCGCGAAGCACGCTTTCGAGCGATTCACGCGGCAATCGAGCTCGCGCATCTGAACGGGGAAACGGATGAATCCGAATGGAACGTCATCCACGACTTCGCCCGATCCTGGGGTATTCCCGAGGAACAAATGGTGGACTGGAACCGAACCTATGAAAAGAGGCACGCCAGCCTGTTCAAAGGTGTCTTGGCGCAATTAACCGCCATGATCCGACTTCATTGACCTGGAGAGCCTGTGAACTCATTCAACAACCCCTCCTCCAACCCCGAGCTGTCGGCTCGCATTCGAACGTTCAAAGAACAGTTCGAAAGCGTCGTTGGAAACGTTCGCAAGGTGATCGTCGGGAAAGACGAGGTCGTTCGCAAGGTCTTGCTTGCACTCACCGCTCGCGGACACGTGCTGCTCAAAGACGTGCCCGGCACCGGGAAAACGATGCTCTCGCGCGCGATCGCAGCGAGCGTCGCCTGCGACTTTCGACGAATTCAGTTCACGCCCGACCTGCTTCCGATGGACATTACCGGCAGTAATGTCTTCAATCTCCGCAGCAAAGCCTTCGAATTCAGCCGAGGTCCGGTGTTCACGCATTTGCTGCTCGCAGACGAAATCAACCGCGCTACACCAAAGACGCAATCTGCTCTTCTGGAAGTCATGGCGGAACGTCAGGTAACTGTTGAGGGCGTCACCTATCCCATGGAAGCGCCCTTTTTGGTCATCGCCACCATGAATCCCCTCGATCACGATGGAACCTATGCTTTGCCGGCGGCACAGCTCGACCGATTCACCATTCAGCTGTCGATGGGTTTCCCTTCCGCCGAAGCAGAAGTTCAAATGCTCGATGTGCACCTCGGCGCACGTCCACCAATCGACGATCTGCCCGCCGTGATCGACCGCGCAACCTTCCTGCAGTGGCAAGATACCGTCTCGCTCATTTACGTCTCCGATCCCGCGAAACGCTACGCCATCAATTTGATTCATGCGATTCGACAGGACTCCCGGGCGCTCTCTCCCCCTTCACCGCGCTCCACGTTGATGCTGGTGCGAACGGCACAAGCCCTCGCCATGACGCAAGGACGCGACTTCCTGCTCCCGCAAGACATTCAAGTGCTGGCTCCGGACGTGCTTTCGCACCGAATGGTGGTCTCCGGCGATGTCACCGCACCCAGTTTTGTGAAGGAAATCCTGCAACGGGTGGACGTCGCCTCTTGAAAGCCAGGATTCCACCACCTGTTCCACCATGGATCACTGTGCCCGGGATCGGCGCACAGGGGTGTGGGATGTTCTTGTTGCCATTTTTGGTGGGGACCGTCTTCGCCGTTTTACTCGACTCCACCGAGGTTTTGGACACCAGCGACTCCATGTTGGTATTCACGGCACTGTTTCTGTTTCCCATCCTGTTGGCTCAGACCATTGGCGTATTCGTAAAGAGCTTGAAGGAAGCTATCTACTGGCGAAAGCGAAACGCCTTGTCGGCGCTCCGTCTCCTCGACATTGTGTACCGTCACCTGCGGGTGATCACCTTCCGTGGCTGGATTTTGCTCGCCTCCGGTCTGTTCTTGGTTGTGCTCGCGATCGGTGCCGAATGGGCGCAATTCGGCATGATGGCCACTCTGGGCCTCTTTTTGTTCTATGGAGTGACTGGATGGACGATTTTTGCGTCCACGTTCATGGTCGGAAAACTGGATTCCAATCCCGGAAAAGGACGAGGCGTAACCCGCCAGATGGTCCCAACCGTGGTCCAGTCCGGCGATGCCGTAGAGGAAGTATTTACCTTCCAGAAAATACCGGTTCCCTGGGGATTTGTGCTGCTGGTGGAAGACCCGCTGCCCTATCGCCTGCGCACCGAGTCGCGGTATGTGGTCGGCACGGAAGCGCGCGATGTCGCCGAATGTCGCGGGTTGCTGCGTGCAACGCCACGTGGACACTACTTTCTCGGGCCCGCCAAGCTCTGGTACCAGGATATTCTAGGTATCACCATGGTTTCAGTCGCCAGTTCCGCTACCGCGGAATTGAAAGTCCTCCCCCATTTTCGGTCAGTTCAGATCGTCGATCCTCCGAAAACAGCGCAAACTACGCCCGACATTCTCACAAAGCCGCATCGATTCCCAACCGAGGAGTACTTTCGGTTCCGCGAATATGCCCATGGAGACGACACCCGAAGAATCCAGTGGAAACTCTCACTTCGATCCGGGCAATTGCAGGTGCGTCAACCCGAAACCCGCGAGATCCCCACCCTGGACGTCCTACTGGTTCTCGACACCTGGATGCCCCGAGGACGCATGTTGGACGCCTCTTTAGGAGCGGACGACATTCTAGACTCACTCGTCGAGGCATGGTTAGCCATCGCACGAGAGCTCATCGAACGAGGCGATCGAGTCACTCTTTTGGCCGCTGTGGCTGGTCACGAACGCGAAGACATCTCGGTGGAAGTCCTCAAATGCGTGCGCGGTGAAACGGCCCGATGGCAGGATCTCGGTGCACGCGCGCGTTGGCAGGGCGACCATGAAGTCACTCAATTGTTGGCGCACATGGCGCACAACAGCCACGGAATGGTAGTCACAGGAAGGTTCACATCCGCTCCACCCGGCGCCTTGCCCGGCCAATCGATGACCTGGCTGTACCTGGATCCTGCGACGGCGCTGGGTCCGCCCGACGCGCCGTTTTTGACGCAACTGACAAATGGGCCAGGTCTTTGGCGCGCTGTGCGCTGGTTAGTGCAACTTCCCCACCCGGTGGGCGCCGAGGAAAATTCCGCGCTCCATCGCATGAAAGACACTTGGGAGCTCTGGCATCTGCACCATTCGCGTGCACACTTGCGAAAGGTCGCCGCAGCCCGAGCCGGGGTCACCGTCACCGAACTGTGTGCTAGGGGGGACGCCGTATATCGAATTGATCGCCAACACACCACCATCCGCGTAGTCGGCATCCAAGCCGCTCGGGAGGCGCCATGAAGGCCGCATCTCCCTGGGTTCGGGCCTGGGCGGACATCAAATCGCTTGCCCTTCCGCTGTCGACGTTCTGGATTGCGGCGCTGCTGTCCAACATCTGCTTTACTGCCGCCGTTTTAGGAACAGGAAAAAGCGCTAATGAGGATCTAGGTGTACTGGCTGGTTTTTGGCTGGGCTCCATCTCCGGGCTCGCTCTCGGACAGGCTATGGCCCTTGCACGCCTTCGGCCAACGCTAGTTCTCGGCGGCGGAGCAATATTCTACGGTGCTCTCTGGGCCTTTGTGTTCAGCTACTTTGTTGGTCAAGAAGCGACCGGGCTGAAGTCCGACGTATTCGCAATGGCGATGATTTTTTGGGTTTTCATCGCTCCTTTTTACTTCCCATGCGGCTTTTGGAGCCTCTCCGCACACACCGGAATGCTGGCAACCTTCGCACCCATCCTAGGTTTCACCGCGGCGATCCTCATCGTCTCCGACGCTCGGGGGGACGACAGCGCATGGTTTGCAGGCGACAAATGGGCCATTTGGTCCGCCCTCACGCTTCCAATGCTCGCCCTGGCGGTGATGCTGGTGTTGGTCTACCTCGCCACCAGAGAAATCCATCGTTTGCACCGCTGGAAAACCTCTGATCGCAGTCCTGAAATGTCAGACACCGTCTCTGCCATCGCACCCGGAAGGCCGAATCCCGGTTGCACGGGCATTCTTGCGCTACTGTTGCTGGGAACCTTTCTGACCGCGTCCACCGCCCTGATCGCTCCTTACCTCTGGCGCTCAGAAGCCGCGGAAGACGGCGATAATCCATCCACCGAACCCACCACCGAACCCTCCACCGCGAACGAGCCGGTGCCGACCCCATCATCCGGCGCCGGACAGCCGAGCCCGGGAGAACAACTCGAAGAAGCCGCACAACAAGGAATTCAGTCGCTTCTATTCTTGTTGCTGATGCTGCTGTTGGCCATCCTTGGGATCGCCGTTTTTGGTCCCCCCTTGCGGCGAACGCTGTTGCTCGCCTTCCTCCGCCGGCCGTTTTGGCCTGTTCCCCCCACGCGACGCGCACTCCAGCACTGGCGCCTCGTCGAAATCGCCCTAGGTGACATCGGTATCCCTCGAGAACCCGCTGATTCGGCCGTAACGCTCGTGGAAAGAGCGACTCAAAAGGTAGATTTTCTAGACACCGAGCCTCTGCTGCACTGCGCCGCGATCGCCGACCGCGTTCGCTTTGGCCTCGGCCTCCAACCTGACGATGTCATGATGGCCCGCCGTACCGCAGAGATGACCTACCAGACGGTGTGGGACGAACTCTCCGAGTGGGCTAAACTGCGGGCGATGTACCGAATTTTGTAGCCAACCGGCCACTAATGCGCGCTACGCTCAAAATACCGGAGGTGCCGTGTTCGAATTGGAAGTTCTGCGAGAGGAAGACGTCGTTCTTTCGCGCCGTATGGACAGCGGTCCGCTGCACATCGGGCGTGGCGCCACCAACACTCTGGCGTTCTCCGATCCCCAGCTCTCCACTCGCCACGCCACCATTTGGCTGGAAGACGGCCGGTTGCGTGTGGAGGATCTCGGAAGTCGAAACGGAACTTTCGTCAACAACGCCCAAATCACCTCCGCATGCGAGCTCCACCATGGCGATCGGGTCCGGCTTGGCCCAAACCTGCAGCTCCGCGTGCGTGCGTTAGAATCCTCCGTAGTCTCGGCGTTTTACCTAGAGGATTTAACCTCGGGCCTGCGCCAACCCATTCTCACTGACCGCTTTCGTATTGGTTCGGGCGTGGACGCCGATTTCCGACTGCCCACCGGAACTGCCCATGCGGCCACTCTGCTGATCGAGCGGGACCTGGAAATTTCGCTCGGTACGGACGACGCAGAGCGACAACTTATGCCAGAAGAACCTTTTGAAATCGAAGGACGGATGTTTGTAGTGCGGCATGGAGGGCCCCCCGGAAAAACCGAGGGCGTAGGCACCACCCGCTACACCTATCGGCTGACCGCAAATCTCTCTGGGCAAACAGGCCCAGAAGCCTGGTTTGAGGCCCCTGGACGTAAACGAGCCTACTGCGTCAACATCGAGAACCGAGCAACGCTTTTGTACGTGCTCGCTCGACAATGGCGGGACGACCGGAAGCTTGGAGTACCGGACGCCCAAGTGGGCTGGTGCACCGACGACGATCTCGTCACCGGAATTTGGGGGCGCGAAGGGCAAAAAATGGATCCCAACAATCTGCATGTTCTGGTGTGCCGCCTGCGAAAAGAACTCGCCGATGCCGGTTTCGATCCCTGGTTTCTCGAAAAAAAGAAACGCCACCTGCGGCTCCGGCTCGAAGAGGTCCGAGTGGACGCACGTTTTGAGCCTACGACTTAATAATGCCGCGCACTTCCTTCCTGATACCGGTAAAGAACGGCGAGAAGACCATCGAGGTCGCCATTCGGTCGGCCATGGCACAGACCGATCGCGACATCGAGATAGTGGTCATTAACGACGGAAGCACAGATAAAACTTCTCTAATCGTCCGAGCCCTATCGCAAGAAGATGGACGCGTCCGTCTGTATGACCGACCGTGGGGCGGCATCGTTTCGGCGATGAACTTCGGTCTCACCATGTGTGACGGCAAGTTTATCGCTAGATTAGACGCCGATGATCAGGCGTTGCCGCGGCGACTGGAACGCCAGCTTCCGCTTTTGGAAGCGGATCCGACCTTGGGCGTCGTGGACGCGGAAGTCGAAATGTTCCGCGAAGATGGCCCAGTTCCGGCAGGGATGAGCCATTATGCTACATGGGTCAATTCGCTACATGATCCCGCGGATTTCGACCGGGAGCTCCTCATCGACAGCCCCATCATCCACCCGGCGGCAACCTATCGTCGCGATGTCGTTCAAAACATCGGGGGATACCGCGATCTGGAGCATCCAGAGGACTATGATCTCTGGCTCAGGCTTCACGCTGCCGGTTATCGATTCCGCAAGGTTCCGGAAGTCCTGCATCGAATGCGGGACCGGCCGGAACGACTGACCCGCACCGATCCGCGATACTCCCAAGAAGCGATGCGCAGCGCGCGCCAAATGTGGCTATCCAATACTATTCTCTCCAGCCCCAAGCGGGTCATCGTGTGGGGAGCCGGCAAAGAAGGGAAGCACTGGATCCGTTGGTTATCCGCTTGTGGCCATCACATTCCAGCCGTGGTGGACGTCGCCGAACGCCGCATCGGCGGGACGCGCGCTGGCTCACCGGTGATCAAACCCGAAGATCTCCCATCGGTTACGGCCGATCTGTGCCTAGTTGCGGTCGGCGCCCGAGGCGCAAGGTCAGAAATTCGCGCTGACCTGGCCCGTTTGCGGCCGGACTGGCGGGAGGGAGAGCAGTGGTGGGCGCTCCGCTGAACCCGGCGACACCCGCCGATCCTTGCCGGCAACAAACACCGTGCTACATCCTCAACCTTCCCCCGGGGGATTCATCCGTGCCGTTTTCGTTGCCGCGCCGCTTGTTGCTCGTCCCCGGGTGTCTCGCCCTTCTGTTCGCTCCGGCCCTGGCCTTCGCCGCGGAAGTCCAGTTTGAAGGATACTATCGGGCACGCATGCGCGCCTACGATACCCTCTCCCTCAACCGAGAGCTTGCGACCAACGAAGACCTGTCGCTGTACGTACAACACCGCCTGTGGCTGAAGCCCAAGTTCATCGTCAACGACAAAGTGGCCTTATATACCGAGTTTCGTGGATTAGACGGCGTAGTCTGGGGCGACCGCGCCGCCGCCGAAACGGATGTGGTGACCGGTGACCAAGTTCCGGTCGAGTTCACCGACAGTCTGGAGGCTCCATCCTCCAGTACTGAAGCCCGCTCTCCTTTGCTAGACTTCACGCTTTCGAGAGCATGGGCGGAGATCGACACCCGCTACGGTCAGTTCGCCTTCGGTCGTATGCCGCTGCATTGGGGCGCTGGAATTTGGCAAAATGACGGGCTCTCCTGGAACGGCGACTACGGAGACTCGGCGGATCGCATCCGTTGGAACAACCAGTTCGACGTCGTTTTTGTTGAACTCGCCGTCGACGCTAATGTGGAAGGCCTGATCAACGCAGAAGACGACACCACCTCGTTCAACGCTTCCGCCGCCTACAAATCGGAGACCTTGACCTTTGGCGTCAACGGGCAACTCCGACGCACGCCCAACCGAAAACTCAACCTGGGTACGGTAGACGCGGCCTTCGACGCCGAAATTGGCCCCCTCGATCTCACCGCCGAAGTGACCGGACAATTTGGAAATGGCGTCCTCGAAGAGGGAGGCGCTTCAAATTCCATTCTCGCCGTCGGCGCCGTCTTGGACGCCGGACTCACCACTCGCGTGATCAATGTTGGCCTGGAAGCTGGCCTCGCAACCGGCGACGGCGATGACACCGACGATCGCATTCGCACCTTCAGTTTCGACCGCGACTACAATGTCGGCTTGATCCTGTTCGAACAGCCGATGCCGACGCTGGCCGCAGCCGTCGCCAACGAAAACAACGGCGGGCGAAGCACCGAAGTCGCGTTGTCGGGTTCTTCGCTCTCCAACGCTCTGTTCATTCGTCCGAGGATCAGCCGGACGATCATCGAAGGATTGGATGTCGAAGCCTCGGTTTTGGCTGCCCGAGTTGCCAAAATGCCTGAGCGTTTCCAGGCCCGCCGCAGTTACGGCGTTGAATTCAATGCCAAAGTTCAGTACCGCCCCTTTGAACACGTCGAACTTGCAGGTACCTTCGGCGTGATGGTTCCGGGTTCGTATTACTCCGAGTACAGCGACGATACTTACTCCGGTTTCAACGACACCGTGTTTGCGGGCCAGATCATGGGCCAAGTGAGTTTCTGATGTTCGGCGTACATACTGCACTCGTCACTCCGTTCACTTCCGACGACCGGCTGGACACCGCCGCCTACGAAAAGTTGGCGGTGCGGCAGTTGGAAGCCGGCATTCACGGGCTGGTTCCCTGCGGAACCACCGGCGAAGCCCCAACACTCGAAGATGCCGAGTGGAAAACGCTGGTTGCCATTGCGGTTTCTGTAGCTGCCGGAAAGGTCCCCGTGACCGCCGGAGTGGGCACCAATGCCACCCGCAGCACCGTCGCCAAATGCGAACAAGCGCTAAAGCTTGGCGCCAATGCCGGTTTGTTGGTATTTCCGTATTACAATAAGCCCAACGCCCATGGCATGATCGCCCACGTAAAAGCGGCGGCGGACGTAGGTCTTCCGTTGGTCCTGTACCACGTGCCCGGTCGCACGGCGCACCGCCTCAGTCACGAGCTGTTGGCCGAATTAGCCTCGATGAAAGGCGTTATCGCCATCAAAGAGGCCACCGGCGACATTCGTTACGGCGCCGATGTGATGCGCCTCACCACCACTCCAGTCCTTTCCGGCGACGACTTCTCATTCCTCGGTTTGATGGCTCATGGCGGTACCGGGGTGATTTCCGTCGTTTCCAACGTGGATCCACGCGGCACCGTGGCCGTGTACGAGCACTTCGCCGCAGGACGCACCAAAGAAGCCCAGCAGGCCATGCGCCGCATTTGGGATTTGTGCGGCTTCCTGTTCACCGACACCAACCCGGTTCCCGCCAAGGCAGCGCTGGCGGCGCTCGGATATTGCCGCCCCGAACCTCGTCTCCCTCTGGGCACCTTCAAAGGTCCCGCTCCCACCGGGCTATTGACCGAGCTCGGGCTGCTGTGACCAGAATCGCCGTTCTAGGGGCGTCCGGTCGCATGGGTCGACTGGTGATCGCGGAAGTCTTGAGCCAAGCGTCTCTGCAGTTGGTTTCCGCCGTAAGCGGTCCTGCGTCGCCTGCATTGGGTGTGGACGCAGGCGTGCTCACCGGCCTCCCACCCAGCGGCGTGGCAATAACTACAGCTTCAAAGCAAGCTTTCTCGAATGCAGACGTGGTGATCGATTTTTCACTGCCGGAAGCACTGGAAAATGCACTTCCCCTGTTGGCCGGACTTCCTTTGGTCAGCGGAACGACCGGCTTGTCCTCATCCCAATGGGCGCAGCTCGAACAACACGTTCAAACCGCGCCACAATTGCACGCCACCAATTTCTCCACCGGGGTCAATCTCCTCCTCCATTTGGTCGCTGAAGCCGCACGCGCGATGCCGGGTCTCGACGTCGAGATTGTCGAAAGTCATCATCGCCTCAAACAGGACGCCCCTTCAGGTACGGCTTTGAGCCTAGCAGAATCCGTGGCTCATGCCCGCGGCCTCGACCTACAATCGGTGATCCGGCATGGACGTGAAGGGCGAACCGGGGTGCGAACCGCCGCAGAAATTGGCATGCACGCGGTGCGCGGCGGCGATGTGGTGGGCGAGCACACGGTT
>SXGR01086449.1_pt1 | contig 11078 bp, 9 predicted proteins | sample 3174711 | NCBI WGS metagenome assembly SXGR01 (sample SAMN11356860, study PRJNA531348) | freshwater metagenome | isolation source: freshwater sample F1-60 | place: China: Fuxian Lake, Yuxi | collected 2017-12-25 | reverse complement strand
GATTGGCAAAACGATAACGTTTCCCCTGTGCATCAGTGGTATTGGGCGTCCAATCCGGATCAACATTTTCCAACCACCCGTAAGGGCCGTAATCGATGGTTAAACCTAAAATCGACATATTGTCAGTATTCATGACGCCATGCACAAAGCCGACGCGCATCCAATGAGCAATCATTTCTGCTGTACGCGCACAAATTTCATCAAACCATTGCACATAAATATCGCGGTTTATTTCAGCATCATTTTTTACAAGATGCGGGAAGTCTGTACGAATAGTGAAATCCGTTAGCTGTTTTAATAATTCAACGTCATTGCGTGCCGATAAAATTTCGAAGTTGCCGAAGCGCGTAAAACTCTGTGCAACGCGACATACCACCGCACCCGGTTCCAATTGCGGATTGCCATCGTAAAACATATCGCGGCGCACTTGCTCACCCGTAAGGATTAAACTCAAGGCGCGCGTGGTGGGCACACCTAAATGATGCATGGCTTCGCTGCATAAAAATTCGCGCACCGATGACCGCAACACCGCAAGACCATCGGCAGTGCGTGAATAAGGTGTTGGGCCTGCGCCTTTTAGTTGCAGAGTCCAATGTTCACCTTGCGCTGTTTTTACCTCACCTAAATTAATCGCGCGGCCATCACCCAACTGCCCTGCCCAATTGCCAAATTGATGACCGCCGTAACAACAGGCATGAGATTGCATTCCGCTAAGCAATTTATTGCCGGAAAAAATATCGGTAAAACAAACTGTGGATAATTCGCTGTGATCAAGATTTATTAGATCGGCAACATCAGTTGCAACACACACCAACCTAGGGGCAACTACATGGGTTGGATTCACAAACGAATAGCAGGCATTGGCGACCTGCCGCCGATAATTATCGATAATGGGATCAGCGGGCAATTGCCTCACAAAACGGTTATCGAATTGCAAGTCAACGAGAGATTTAGCGGGCATAGAAATTTTCTTTAAGAAATTGTAGGCTGGATAAAAATTGAACTTCGCCATCCGACAACTAAAATTTTTGATAAGCGCCAATGGTTAACTGGTATTTACTTAGCCCCTCACTCGCAGAAGTCGGCATGGCAACATCCACATGCACTATATTACCAATGCGAACTTTGGTAGAGCTTAAGCGTAAGCCTATACCCACATTAGATAAGAGCGGAGCTTTGGGTTCATTGGGCAAACCCCATGCTTTACCAGCATCAAAAAATACGACGCCACCCACACGCATCAAATTAAAAATATGTATATCAGAAAAGTAACGACGCTCTAAGGTAATCACATAGCGCCTATCGCCACGTAAATAATCCGTGGGGTAACCACGCAAGCCAGTAATATCGCCCACCGTTAATTCTTTATATTGCGGTAAGCTTTCACCTGCACCAAATTCCAAGCGCGCATACCACCGATTTTTTTCATCTTGAAGGTAATGATATGCTGCTGAAGCGGTAAAAATACTAGGGTCAAGTTCATCATATTGTAAATGCTGACGACCATCGAGCCCTAGTTCAAATTCAAACAAATGGATATCCGATAAATCAATAATATTTCCATAGGTTGCTTTGTACCTAACAACATCATCCGGGTTGCCAAAGGCGGTGCCCGCCAAACCAACACGAATACGAACCGTTTCTCCCATGGCGATATCTTCAGGGCGCTGAATTTGATTTACGTTTTTAAACACGCCGTATTTATTTTGCAAATATTGATATTCCACCCAAGGATAAACTGCTTTATCTCGTTGTGGTATTGGCTGCAAGGTATCTATATCAGCGCTAAAGGTATCCTCTTCATGGGTAAATCCTACCAACCAACGCTGAGTAAAATCGTGATTAATATCAGTTGCTCTTCCGTAATAAATTTCATTGTTAATTGCTTGGTGTGAAAAAGTATTGATAACCTCACCGCGCGAGCGAACTTCTTCAATCTGCGATAAATCTGAAACCTGTAGGCCACTTGTCCAAGGCGAATCTAACGAATAAAACGGGCGCGCTACCGAGACCAAACTATTGCGGCCATCAGAAGTATCTTGATATACAACCCGCACCGCAATTTGTTTATTCAAAAAATAGGGATTGCTCAATTCATAACTGACAGCACTGCGCAACTCGCTTTCGTCATAACCCACCTTAAAAGAGTTACCCGTACCAAATACGTTGGCATCGCTAATAGCAAAACCCGTTTGGTTATCGCTTGATTTATGGCTGAAGCTGACTTGCGGTTCTATCGCCCAAGCATCCTGAGTGATCACCACTACATCAACTGCATCGCCGCACACTTTTTCGGGTAATACATAAGCATTAGTTAAGTATTTGCGAATGCGAAGATTACGCGCGGTTTCTTCTAGCCGTTTATGGTTAACCTTATCGCCCACTTTAAATAACAACTGTGAGGCCACCACCTTAGTGCGAGTTTTTACGTGAAGCTTATTGAGCAGTAGATAGAGCTTATTGTTTTCATCTGGATTATTGGGGTCAAAAATACTCATCTGTTGAAAGCGAATACTACGAATCGTTTTCCCTTGTAGAGCCTCAAAAGGAGATGCATCTACACGCGATGTTTTTTTGTAGGCTATGTCAAACGGATCTACATTAAAAGACGTACACTCCACGGTAGAGACTTCTTGCGCAACACTTTGGCTTACCCAACCGCAAAAACATAACAGAGGAATCATAGCGGCAATTCGCAGCATCAGTTGCGAAATCAAGGTGAGCGTTGCTTTAGGATATAAAAATAGACGCATAAAGCCCTTAGGTTTTATTAAGATTGCCTACCTACTTAGGCAAGGTATCTTGAGTATAGTTCGCCAATTCTCACCATGAACATCACTTTTTGTGATGATGCACATGGCTAGCACTTTCATCTGTAGCAAGACTACTACTGGCAGATGAACTCTTATTCTCCTTCTTATTTATGTCTGCATCTGTACGCTGACGCTCCAATACTGGCTCAGCCATGTGTTGCATTGCCGAATGATCCATTGCAGAGTGATCTGCGCCATCAACAGGCTGCTGAGTGTGTTGTTGTTCGTGTTGATGATGCTGATGTGAATGACCTAGCCCACCCCAAATAGTCCACACACCAAAAACAATAATAATCAGCGCTAAAGCCATGCGTACGGGCCGCTGCCGCAAAATATTAGCGAGCTGTTGCGCCACTGCACCCGCTGCCAATACCGCAGGCAAAGTCCCTAAACCAAATGCCAGCATAACGCTGGCCGCCATTATGGGTGCAGGCTGAGTCATTGCCATAGCCAAGGCTGCATAAACCAACCCGCAGGGCAGCCAACCCCAGATCGCGCCGAGAACGAGCGCTTTGGGAATATTATTAACCGGCATTAGGTGTTTACCGAGCGGCTGAATATAAACCCACAGATAGCGACCAAGCGTTTCGAGTTTGGTTAAACCCCTCCACCAATCGGCTAAATATAAACCCATTGAGATTAAGAGAATACCAGCCAATATCCGCAAAAATGTACCGCCACCCATGGCCGAAAACTGTTCAGCAAACACACCAGCCAATAACCCCATTAATCCGTAACTAAGAATTCGGCCAAGATTGTAGGCAATCAAAATGAACCAGCGCTTTGATGTAGCCTCGGCAGGAATTGCCATGGTGAGCGCGCCCATAATGCCGCCGCACATACCTAAGCAATGCATGCTACTCACTAAACCTAGGGCATAAAGGGAGAGGAAAATACTGAGATCGATCATCTATCTTGCTCGTATTGCGATTGAGCTTTTGTGTGCGTCAGTTGTTGATTCTTTTCGTCAGACGCAGCGACAGTGGATGCTTTCTTTTTTTCATCGTCAAACAAAATGCGATGAGCCTCTGTATCAAGATTGTCGTACTGGCCATTATTAATCGCCCAAAATAAAACCTTTACCGCTATGGCGATAAAAATTAAGGCGCAGGGAACAAGAAAGTAGAGACTTTCCATAATAACTTCTCAATAAAATATACGGTGATAACTATTTGCTCAAGCGCAGCGCATTTAACACAACAATTAATGAACTCATAGTCATGCCTATAGCCGCAGCCCAAGGTGCAACGTGACCCATGGCCGCAAGCGGTAATGCAACCAGATTATACGTGAGTGAGAACATTAAATTTTGTTTAATAATGTTGCGTGTGCGCTCAGCTAAGAAGATCGCCTGCGGTAGCAGTGTGAGCTGATTATTAAGTAACACTGTATCCGCTCGAGTTTGCGCTAAATCAGAGGCAGCTGCCATAGCGACTGACACATCGGCACCCGCAAGTACTGGCACATCATTAATGCCATCACCCACCATTAATACTTTGTCGCCACGCAGTTGTGCCAGATTCAGCTGCGCTAATTTATCGCCCGGTTTTGCTCCGGCGGTAAAATCCGTAATGCCAAGTTTTTTGGCGAGTTGTGCAACGGCACCAGACTGATCACCACTTAATAATTCAATACTGATACCCATCGCCTGCAATTCAGCAATGGCAGCTTGAGCGCTTGGACGAACTTCATCGGCCAGGCCGAACCAAGCAACAGCACCCTGTGTATTTGCCAGCAGCAACCAGAGTTTGTGTTGATCGGGCAACGCCACATTTTTATGTTGAGTGGCAATGATTTCACTGACAAATTCTTGCGTGCCTATGCGATAGTTTTCACTACCAACAATTCCCTCTACGCCTGCTGCCGTGGTTTGTTTTACAGCGGCCGCACGAATTTTGTTTTGGCCAAGCGAAACCGCCTGAGCATTGAAATGCGTAAATGCCTGCGCGATAGGATGATTAGAATCAGCTTCTAGGGCAGCGGCAATCGCCAAGACTTGTTCGCGCGATTGTTCTGCAAGCAGCAAAACATCCGTGATGCTAAAACGCCCTTGCGTGAGCGTACCGGTTTTATCAAAAATGACGCGATTAACATGCGTTAAGGTTTCAATAACATGGCCGCGTGCAACCAGAAATCCGCGCTGACGCAAATTTGCCGTAGCGGCTGAAAGAGCGGCGGGCATAGCTAAGGCTAAAGCGCAGGGGCATGTCACTACCAAGACTGAAAGCGTAATCCACAACGCGCGGCTCGGGTCTTTAAACCACCAGAATAAAAACACGCCCACGCAAATTACCAATAAGCGCGCAATAAAAAAACGTGCGATTTTATCGGCCATAACCACTTGTTTAGGTTTTTCTTCTGCAGCTTGTACCGCCAAGCGTTCAATACCTGAAAGCTGGGTCGCGCTGCCAATAGCGGTAACGCGAACACGCAAAGCGCTGTGACCATTGAGCGTGCCTGCAATCACTTTGTCGCCCGCCTTTTTTGCAACGGGAATAGATTCACCGGTAATTAAGGCTTCTACCGCCTCACTCGCGCCAGCTTCAATAACACCATCACACGGAAAGGTCTCTCCAGCTTTCACCAATACCAAATCGTTAAGCGAGAGCATTTTAAGCGGAATATTTTCCGTTTTTTCTTCGCAATTATTTTCACTACCCGTTTGTGAAATACAACAGGCAGTAAGCGGCATTAATTGCGCGAGATTGCCGAACGCGGAGCGATTGCGATGGCGAGCACGCTGTTCAATGTAGCGCCCCAACAAAAGAAAAAAGGCAAACATGGAGACTGATTCAAAATAGACTTCGCCGCTGGAAGTTATTGTTGCCCACGCGCTTGCGAGGTATGCCAATCCAATCGCTAAGGCGACGGGGACATCCATGATGAGTTGTTTGCTTTTAATACTGCGCCACGCCGCTTTAAAAAATGGCGACGCCGAAAAAAACACGACTGGCGTTGCACACAACATACTGAGCCAGCGTAAAAAGTCTAACCAAGCATCAGTTGCGCCGAAATAAATTCCTACTGCAACCATCATGGCTTGCATCATACCGAAGCCTGCAACGCCCAAACGGAATAAGGCGATGCGATTTTCTTCTTTGAAAAACTCTTGTTGTTGATCGTCAGTTGCAGGACGTGGTTTGTAACCAATTTGCGCTAGGGATTTTAAGAGTTCACTGAGCGGCGATAAGCTGGGCGACCACACCAAGGTGCAGCGGTGGGAGCTAACATTAACACTCACCATTTTTACCGCAGCATTTTGTTTGAGATGAGTTTCAATTAACCAACTGCATGCCGCGCAAGAAATTCCTTCTAACAACAAGCTCGCTTGGCGATAATCTGCATCAAATTCGGTAACAAATTCACTTTGTACTTCCGGTAAATCGTAAATTTGCCAATTGGTATTCTGAAGCTGTGAATCACTGCGCTGATTACTTTCGGTGCGATAACTATAAAAATTCTCTAAGCCGCCATCCACAATCGCCAAAGCCACTGCCTGGCAACCGGGGCAACACATAGGTTCCGACTTGCCATTAATAACGACTGAGAAATTGCTATTGGGGGGGACGGGCAAGCCGCAGTGATAACAAGGTTGGCGGGCATCACTGCTGCTTACATTTAATTCAGGTGCGGGCATGGATTTAGAACCTGCCAAGAGGGGATGCGAACTTATTTTACAGGCTTAGGTTGAGTACGTGATTGCAAAGTGGTTTCAGCGGTTTTAGCAATATCAATCTGACCTGTAAGCAGCCACTCTGCATCTTTACGGCGATTTGCATCCGCTTCGGGTATTAATGCGATATACCAAGAGTACTCAATTGGAGCGCTCAGCTCACCGCGATATTCCCCCGCCGCAATCTCAGTTAATAATATCCGCTGGTCTTTATTGGCTTTTGCTGGGTTATCCAAAAACAATAACATTTGCTTGGGAAAGTTATGATTACCGGTTAAAGAAACCAGCACATCGCCCGTCAATTGATCAATTTTTACTTTTGCCAGCAAACCTAGCTTTGCTGCTTTTTCATCTTGCTCTAATGTTTGGTTAATCATCCGGCCGACTTTGTAGTAGTTATCAGTCACTACATCGTCAGAGTTTTTAAAGGCGATGAAAACAAAAATACCGCACAACACGATAATAAAAAGTAATGGGCCAAATACAAACCAAAACCAAAATTGGCGATACCAAGGTAATATTTTTTCAGCCGTTTGATCGATCATTTGTTGCCCGCTAGCTTATTTGGATGGTCCAATAAAAGTTGTGCTGTGTGATATCACAATCTCAGGATTTTCACGTGCAATGACGGTAAATTTCACCGTATTTTTCTCGCCCTTCAATTCACTACGCTTTACAACCACGCGCACGGGCAAAGTAATAATTTCACCTTCAAGAATGGGAGGTGCCTTATAACCTTGAATATCAAACGCGAAATCACCGCTCACTCGCACGTCATAAACATGGGTTTTACGATCCAAGTTTTCAATTTTAAGCGTGTATACGTTAGATACATTTCCATCGGTGATGCGGAACATTTGCGTACCGCGATCACGCATTACTTCAACCAGTAATGGCATACGTGTCGCAAGCGAATACACAAAGAGCGATACCATCGCCAAAAGCACTGCACCATAACCTAAAACGCGCGGGCGCAGGATTTTTACTTTCTTTTTAGCGGCGGCATCTTCCGTGGTAAAACTGATTAACCCTAAGGGATAATTCATTTTTTCCATAACGCTGTCGCAAGCGTCAATACACAGACCGCAATCAATACACTCTGCTTGCAAACCTTCGCGAATATCAATATTTACCGGACACACTTGCACACACCACGAGCAGTCTATGCAGTCACCCAAACCTTGGGCTTTATAATCTTCGCCGCTTTTGCGCGGGCCGCGATTTTCACCGCGCTCTTTATCGTAAAACACAGTAAGGGTGTCGTGATCGTACATCACCGATTGAAAACGCGCATAGGGGCACATGTATTTACACACTTGCTCGCGCATAAAGCCGGCATTACCGTAAGTAGCACCAGTGAAAAACAGCACCCAAAATACAGCCGTTAAATCTAATTGAAAGGTAAAAAAACTGACCACTAAATCGCGCACTGGCGTGAAGTAGCCCACAAAGGTCATAGCGGTTACAAGTGCTATAGCAATCCAGATGGCATGTTTACCTGCTTTGCGTAAAAATTTTTCACCGCTCCATTGTTGCGCGTCGAGCTTAATGCGTTTATTGCGGTCACCTTCACACAACAACTCAGCCCAAATATACATTTGCGTCCAGACAGTTTGCGGGCAAGTAAAGCCGCACCAAACACGCCCTACCATTACCGTGACAGTAAACAATAAAAAGGCAGCAATAATTAATAACCACGCAAGGTAAACACCATCTTGCGGAGAAAAAGTAACCCATAAAATATTAAATTGGCGCGCAGGTAGATCGAACAACATGGCGGGGCGGCCGTCGATCACCAACCAAGGCATTAATATAAAACCTATAATAAGAGGTGCGCTAATGTAGCGGCGCAAACGCTGGTAAAAACCGGTAATGCGGCGAATATAAACCTTCTCTTCAGCTTCGTATAAATTTACGTAGCGAATTTCTTGCGGTTTATTGTCGGAGCTATTGGACTTAGACGATTCAGATGGGGATTCTTCAGGTTTAACGCTCACAGACGATCACCTCTATAGCCCCGAAATGAAAATAGAACCGAAACACAACGCGGGGAATTATTGCAGAACAACGAACAAACATTGTGAGCATCGGCCAAAGCCGATACTCACAGGCACAAACAGATTACTTAGCCTCGTCTTGTGACAAGCTGTAAACATAGGCAGAGAGCAAATGGATACGCTCAGCTTTCAAGGTTTCAGCATGAGCAGGCATAACACCCGCGCGACCATTACGAACGGTTTGACGTAAAGTGCTGCCCAGTTCTTCTGGAGTAGCCGCGCCGTACAACCACACATCGTCGGTCAAGTTCGGTGCGCCAACCAAATGATTACCTTTGCCATCAGCGCCGTGACAAGCTGCACAATTGGTTGCAAATATCGCTTTACCAAGCTCTGCTTTGGCAGCATCGTGTTCTTTGCCTGCACCTTGCAGCACAAATTCAACTACGTTGCCCACATTAGCCTCGCCCAAAAGAGCACCCCACGCTGGCATTGCACCTTGACGACCAAGCACTATAGTTTCTTTAATGCGATCTGGCTCACCACCATACAACCAGTCTTTATCAGTTAGGTTGGGGAAACCAAAGTTGCCGCTGGCATCTGAACCGTGGCATACCGCACAGTTGTTTAAAAACAAACGCGAGCCCATTTTCATGGCTTCTGGATTTTTCGCCAACTGATCGATGGGCATTTTGGCGAACTCGCCAAAAGTTTCATCGTAAGTTGCTTTGGCTTCAGCATGTTCAGCCTCCAATTGATTGGCGGATGTCCAACCAAAATATCCTTTCCATGACCCCAGCCCGGGAAAAGCAAATAGATAGCCAGCAGCAAAAATAAAAGTTGCCAAGAACAAACCGAACCACCAGCGCGGTAGCGGGTTGTCGTATTCTTCAATGCCATCGTACTCATGGCCGGTGGTTTTAGCTTCGCCATTATCATTGGTGTTAACAGCACGCTTACGGTTGGCCATTAACAGCCAAAATAACAACACAAGGTTGGTTAGGGTCAGGACAATAATCCAACCGCTCCAAAATGTACTCATAATCAGTTCCGCCCTTTTACATCATCAGGCTGATGATGATCTGTCTGCTTGTTTTCGATCTCATCATCAGCGAAAGGTAATTTTGCATCTTCTTCAAAGCGCTTCTTTAACTTGGGCGAGAACGCCCAGTAACAAACGCCAAAGAAGGCAATAGTCACTAATACCGTTGAGATTGCGCCTAAAGTGCCATAGTCCATCGGTTAACGTTTCTCTTTTAACAGAATGCCAAGCTGTTGCAGGTATGCAACCACGGCATCCATTTCAGTTACACCCTTAACGGCCTGCTGAGCACCAGCGATATCGTCTTCAGTGTAAGGAACGCCAACTGAACGCAAAGCACGCATTTTTGCAGCTGTGTCTTTACCATCCAACTTGTTGTCATACAACCAAGGGTAAGCCGGCATAATTGACTCAGGTACAACACTGCGTGGATTGTACAAATGCGCCTTGTGCCAATCGTCAGAGTAACGTTTACCTACGCGCGCCAAATCTGGGCCAGTACGCTTTGAGCCCCACAAGAAGGGATGCTCATACACTGACTCACCCGCCACTGAGTAGTGACCATAACGCTCAATCTCAGCACGCAATGGGCGAACCATTTGCGTATGACATACATGGCACCCTTCACGGATGTAAATATCGCGACCTTCCAAAACCACTGCCGGCAGAGGCTTTAAACCTTCAATTGGCGTAGTAGTTTCTTTGAGGAAGAATTGCGGAACAATTTCAACCAAAGCACCAAAACTAATGGCAATGACCGCAAGAACCGTCATTAAACCAATGTTTTGTTCAACAATATCATGACCCTTCATAATTACTCCCCTTTACCAGCGTTCTTTGCTGTGAGATAGGTGTTGTAAGCCATCAGCAACATACCCGCCAAGAAGAATGCACCACCGATAACACGAACCAAATAACCGGCATGGCTTGCGGTTACAGATTCAATAAAGGTATAGGTCAAGGTGCCGTCTTTGTTGAACGCACGCCACATTAAGCCCTGCATAATACCGTTTACCCACATTGCACATACGTAAAGTACGGTGCCGATAGTTGCCAGCCAGAAGTGAATATTGATCCACTTAACGCTGTACATTTGATCGCGCTTATACAGAATTGGGAGCATGTGATAGAGCGCACCAATTGAAATCATAGCCACCCAACCCAGAGCACCTGAATGCACGTGACCTACAGTCCAGTCAGTGTTGTGCGACAAAGCATTTACAGTTTTGATGGCCATCATCGGGCCTTCGAAGGTAGACATACCGTAGAAAGACAAGGATACAACCAAGAAACGTAAGATTGGATCTGTGCGTAATTTATGCCATGCGCCTGACAAGGTCATAATACCGTTGATCATGCCACCCCAACTTGGCGCGAGCAGAATCAAAGACATCACCATACCTAAAGACTGAGTCCAATCTGGCAATGCTGAGTAGTGAAGGTGGTGCGAACCAGCCCAAATGTACAGAGAGATCAATGCCCAAAAGTGCACGATTGATAACTGGTAAGAATAAACTGGGCGACCGGCTTGCTTAGGTACGAAGTAGTACATC
>SXGR01361719.1_pt1 | contig 11082 bp, 10 predicted proteins | sample 3174711 | NCBI WGS metagenome assembly SXGR01 (sample SAMN11356860, study PRJNA531348) | freshwater metagenome | isolation source: freshwater sample F1-60 | place: China: Fuxian Lake, Yuxi | collected 2017-12-25 | reverse complement strand
CGGTCCCGCGCAGGCGGGAACCCATAACGCACGTGCCACCTGTATCCACGCATGGATTTCCGCCTTCGCGGGAATGACGGGTGTTAGTTTTCGATACAACGATACTTAAACGGGCATCACTTACTTGGAGGCATCGTGTGAATGACCTACACCATCCGCCAAGTCTCCCCACTCTCCACCGCCCGCCCATCCTTCGCGAGCTTCAGTAAATGCCCATGCAGCGACCGCCGCGCGGGCACGTGCAATTTCGGCGAGACGTCGTCGTAGACCACCGGCACCAGCTCATCGAGAGTGGCGGCCTTTGCCTTGGCCAGCGCGTCCACCACTTTCTGTTCGCGCTTTAAACGGTGGGCGATGATTTTGGTGACTTCCTCGCGCGGGGTTTCGATCAGGTGGCCGTGGCCGGGTGCAAAGGCGGTGATCTGGTAGTTGCCGAGTTTGTTCAACGACGCGAAATAATCGTGCATGTCGCCATCCGGCGGCGAAATCACCACGGTTGAGCCCTGCATCACGTGGTCACCGGTGAACAGCAGGCCCGATCCTTCGAGCAGATAACACAAGTGGTTCGAGGCATGCCCCGGCGTGTGAATGGCGCGTATCTTGAACGCGCCGCAATCCACCACGTCTTCGCTGACCAGCGCACGGTCGGCCTTGAATTCGGTATCCTGCCGGCCATCCTGCGGCACTTTGCCGAAGCCGTGGATCGTAGCGCCCGTCGCCCTGGCCACCGCACGTGACGACGGCGAATGATCGGTATGGGTATGGGTGCAGAAAATCCATCGCAACCGATTCCCCGCGTGCTTGATCAGCAGCTCCGCATGCGAGGCAATGTCCGGCCCCGGGTCGATCATGGCGAGGTCGCCAGTGTCGTCACCGATGATGTACGAGTTAGTACCCGGCCCGGTCATCATGCCGGGGTTGGGCGCGGTGAGGCGCTGCACACGCGGGTGCACACGCACGAGGTCACCGGGGATAATTTTGGAGGGTTGAGTTACTGTGTTCATGATCAAGTTTGATTCCAATGAAGGTTGGAAAAGTATTCAAGACTCAATATGCCGGAACTCTTACACGGTCTCAAGTGGCACTGAGTTCTGGATTCCCGCTTTCGCGGGAATGACAACGGAAATATCGTTTAGCTCATCAAATTCTCTTACTGACCGGCATTCTACGCCGCCGCCTCCTCATACCCCGGCATGCCCGGCAGCAAACGGCGGCCGTCCTTGCCGATGCGCGGCGCTGTCACCGGGATATCTTTCAGTGCGCGCGCACAGGCCATCAGCGCATCGATGCTGCCGTGCTCGGCCAAAAACCGCAACGTATTTACTGTCGGCGTGAGCATGGCGAATTGCCCCTGCCGGTGCAAATCCAGCGCGTGCGCCGGGCGCACCCACAGGTGGTTGATGGTCTCACGATTATCGTGCAGCGGCCTTTGCGCGGCGGGCGCCACCGCCACGAAGAAGCGCGTGTCGTAGCGGCGCTTGCCTCCCGGTGGCGTAATCCAATGACTGAAATACGCCATATGCTGCAACGGCAGATGCAGCCCTTCGTCCCGCAACATCGCGGCTAGCGTGTGTTCGCCCTGCTCGACGCGGCCACGGTAACCGTGAAACCGCTGTGCACTGGCGTCGTCGTTCAGCGTCACCATCTCGCCCGTCGCATTGCAGGCGAAGAGGATGCCGGCCTCTTCAAACGATTCGCGTATTGCCGCCACCCAGTACGCCAGCCCGCCGCTTGCCACGCCCAGCCGGCGGCTCGCTTCGGCATCGGTGAGGCCGCTGCACAGCGCCGCAATGTCATCCGAACTGTCCTGCAGATCAAGCGCGCCGCCGGGAAACACATACGCACCGGGCACGAACACCGCCTGAAAACTGCGCTGCATCATCAGCACTTCAAATCCCTGTCCTTTTTGCGCTTCACGTACCAGCGTGACCGTGGCAGCGGGACGCGGCTTCAAAGGCTGTTCTGACATAAGTATTTGTTTTTATTGAGTATTTTATTGCTATTCAGCTTTGACACCCGACGCCTGGATGATCCGCCGATTCTTCTCGATCTCGCTACGTACAAACTGCCCAAACTGCGCCGGCGTCATCGTTGCCAGTACATCCGCGCCACCTGCGGCGAGCCGTTCCTTCACTTCCGGCAGATTGAACATGCGATTCATGTCGCTGTTCACCTTGTCGATAATCTCACGCGGCGATTTCGCGGGCAGGAACACACCATACCATTGAACCAGCTCGATATCGGGATAACCCGCGTCTTTCATCGTCGGCACTTCAGGCAAAGCGGGCGATCGCGCGGCGCTGGTCACCGCCAGCGCATTGAGCCGCCCTGCTTTCACGTGTGGCACCGCCGGCAGCAATGACAGAAAACCAATCGGCACATGCCCGCCAAGGTTATCGTTCAGCGCGGGGCCCGCGCCCTTGAACGGAATGTGCACCATGTCGATTTTAGCCAGCGTTTTCAGCCACTCGCCGGCAAGATGTTGCGGGCTGGCAGTCCCCACCGAGGCAAAGGAATACTTGCGCTGACCCGCCGTGGCAACCAGTTCCTTGATGGTTTTCACCTGGGTCGATGGATGCGCAGTGATAATCACTGGCGTGTTTGATGCCAGCGTCACCGGCTCGAAATCGCGCAACGCATCGTACGGCACTTTCTTGAAGATATTTTGCACCGTGACAATTTCGGAGGAAGTGCTCAACAAAATGGTGTGACCATCCGGCGTGGCCTTAGCGACGATATCGGCGCCGATCATTGCATTGCCGCCCGGCCGGTTGTCGATCACCACGGTTTGCCGCCACAGGTCGTGCAGCTTGGGCGCGACGTTTCGTGCGTTGATATCCGTGCCGCCACCCGGCGCATACGGCACCACGATGCGCACAGGGCGCGAAGGATAGTTGCTTTGGGCAAGCGCGTTCGCCGCCGGCACCGCCAGTGTCAGCGCCACACCTGTCACGACTACAGCCCTCAACATGGAGCCCTCCATACCAAATTCATATGGTACCGCGACCTTCGGCCGTTATTGAATTTTCACGCCGGCAGCGCGCGCCACATCATGCCATTTTGCTATTTCAATCTGCATATGCCGTCCCAGCGCTTCGGGCGTGCTGTGTCTGGCCTCCGCACCCTGAGTGGCAAACTGGGTTTGTATCGCCGGCTGGCCTAGTGCCGTGGCCAACGCGCCATTCAGCGTGCGCACGACTGCAGCAGGCAAGCCCGCCGGGCCCAGTACGGCATGCCAGTTGTCGGCTTCGGCGTTGCGCAGGCCGGCTTCGCCCACCGTCGGCACGTCAGGCGCGGCGGGCGAACGCTTCGGCGCAGTGACTGCCAGTGCGCGCAAGCGCCCCGAATTCACATGCGGCAGCGCCGGCGGCATGCCGGAAAAATACACATGCGCCTCGCCCCCGAGCAGCGCGGTATTGGCAGGAGCGCCGCCTTTGTAGGGCACGTGCACGAGTTGCGTGCCGGTACGCAATTTAAATAGCTCAGCCGCCAGATGCTGCGGACTGCCGTTGCCGACCGAGGCATAGTTCAACTGACCAGCTCGTTCTTTGGCGACACGAATCAAATCCTGCACGGTTTTCACCGGCAGGCCAGGGTGAACCACCAAAATCAGCGGCACTGATGCCACCATAGACACCGGCGTGAAATCCTGCGGCACCTTGAACGGCAGCGCCGGATACACACTGGGGCTGATGGCCACCGACACCGTCGCAATAAACAAGGTGTAGCCGTCGGCCGGCGCACGCGCGACGATTTCCGCGCCGATATTGCTGGTGGCGCCGGGCCGGTTGTCGACCACCAGCAGTTGTCCCAGCTTTTCGTTTAACGGTTGCACCAGCAGCCGCGCGAGGATGTCCGGCGCGCCGCCTGCCGCGAAGCCCACCACCATGCGCAGCGGTTTGGTGGGGTACAGCTGATTCTGGGCCGCACCTATAGATGGAATTAAAAATATCAATAAAAACAGATACTTACGAAACATGGCTTATTCTCATCATTTCTGGCCTGGCACACACAAGCTTTCACACGGCACGCCATCGCCATCTTTGTCCAGCGTTTTGACGCGGCATTGTGTCAGGTAAAAGCGCGCCTCGTCGCACGACACCATCTGCGAACAGTAGCGCTTTTTACCACAGGGGTTCGACGCGGCTTCCATCTCGTACGTGGCCCCATGCGTTTTGCGAAACGCCCACGGCGGTGTTGGCGCCGCCCCCGCCCACAAACCGCGCCGCGCCTGTTGCGCCTCGGCCTGCAACGCAACCAATATCTTGTCGGCATGATAGCGCGAGTACTCCCATGCCATGCCGCGCCGCAATTGTTCGTCGTTTACATTCACACGCCCGGCTCGCAACAACGCCACCACGCGGCCGTAATCATCCACCGTTTTGGTCGTGATTTGCACGTCCTTGTTCAACACCAGCGCCACCAGCGCATCACGAGAAGCAAGGCCGAATTCCTGCAGTTTCTCCGGCGCATCGATGCCCGCCAGACGCACCGTGGTTTTCTTTGCCCGTTCCTGCACGATCACCGTATCGCCATCAAGCACGGCAATCACGCGGGCGGTGAATGTTTCCGCACTGACGGCTACCGCGCTCCACGCCAGCACCAGGAGGGCCACAACTCTCACCCGGTCACTTTACCCACTGGTTCTGCTGTACCCAAAACACCTAACGCGCGCAGAATTTTCTCCGGCGTAAAGGGCTGATCGGTCACACGCGCCTTGAAGGGTTTCAGCGCATCGTTGATCGCGTTCATCACCGCCGCCGGCGCGCCCGCGACCCCCGCCTCGCCCGCGCCGCGCGCGCCGAGTTCAGAGACTTTCGTCGGCGAATGCGTGTGGCCGACTTCGATATCCGGCATCTCACCCGCCATCGGCACCAGATATTCGGCAAGCGTGCCGTTGAGCATCTGGCCTTCGTCGCTGTACAGGCATTGCTCGAACAACGCCGCGCCGATACCTTGCACCACGCCACCGCGAATTTGTTCGTCCACCAGCAACGGGTTGATCACCGTGCCCGCGTCGTCGATCACCCAGTGCTTGAGCAATTTGACAAAGCCGGTTTCGATATCCACTTCGACATAACTCGCGTGTGCGCCGTTAGTAAAAATGCCGCTGTAGTGCTTTTGCGCGTAGCTGCGCGTCACAGTGAGTTCGGGCTGATAGTCTTTCGGCACCTGCTCAGTGCGAAAGTACGCCGTGCGCGCGACTTCTTCCAGTGACATTCTGAGCGCGCCACTTTGTTTATCCACCACGTTGCCGTTGCGCACATCCAGCAACGACGCCTCGGATTCCGTCAGCCGCGCAACAAAACTCAGAATGTTGGCCTTCAGCGCCTTGCCGGTCTGGAACACCGCTTCACCGCCGATACCGGTGCCGCGCGAGCCCCAGTTGCCGCCGCCGTAGGGCGTGGTCTCGGTGTCGCCCATGATCACCCGCACGTTTTCCACCGCCACGCCCACGCAACTCGCTGCCACCTGCGCCGCCACAGCATGTGCACCCTGCCCAAACTCAGTGAGACTGGTCGCCACGGTAATGCCGCCGGTGGGCATCAGCCGTATCGTGCACGCATCCTGCGAGGCAATCGACGCACCCCCCTGGCCGTACGTCGATGATGACGACATCGAGTTTTCGATGAACATGGCCAGACCAATGCCGCGATACACGCCTTTCGCGCGCAGGGTGGTCTGCTCTTGACGAAGCGCATCGTAACTCATTGTTTTTAATAACAAATCCAATGACTCGTGTTGCGACAATTTTTCAAACGTCGCACCGCTCAAATAGGTGCGCGGATAGGCGTCGTCGGGCGCGAGATTGCGCTTGCGGAAGGCCGCCGGATCCATGCCCACAGCTTCGGCGGCAAAATCCACGATGCCCTCGGTGATCGCGCACACCACGGGATGCCCCACGGCGCGGTACTGTCCGTACATGCCCTTGTTCTGAAACACCGCGCGCGAACGCCCGCGATAAGCCTGCGGCTTGTACGGCGCGCCGGTGAGATTGGTAACGTGGATGCCCTCGTTCGCCCCACCGCGCGGATAACCCGAATACGGCCCGATGCCATAAATGTCATCCACCTCGAACGCCAGCAGATCGCCGGCTTTAGACACCGCACAGCGCACGGTCGCGCGATGCCCGCGCGAATGAAAATCCGATACGAACGATTCCAGACGATCCGCGACGAACTTCACCGGCTGGCCGATCAGCAGCGCCGCCGCCACCGTGGCCATGTCGTCGCCGTAGGTGTGGATTTTCATGCCGAAAGCGCCGCCGACATCCGGCGCGATCACCCGTACGTTGTTTTCCGGCAGGCTGAAGTGATGCGCAAATATCCACTGCATCATGTATGGGACCTGCGTCGAATGCCACACCGTCAATTGCGCATCGGCGGCGTTGTAATCGGCGAGTATCGTGCGCGATTCAAGCGTCACCGGTGAATGCCGGCCGGTGGTGAACGTGGCTTCGACCACGTGATCGGCGGTGGCAAATAGTTTTTCCGTGTCACCGCCATTGATCACGCGCTCGACACACAAATTGCTGCCCAGCGACGGATGTATCACCGGCGTGGCAGCATCGAGCGCGGTTTCAATATTCGTCACTGCAGGAAGTGGCTCATAATCGACTTCGATCAACGGCATCGCGTCTTCGGCCAACGCGCGGGTTGAAGCCACCACCATCGCCACCGGTTCGCCCTGCCAGCGCGCCACGTCGACCGCCAGCGGCAACTGGGGTGCCGACTGCATGCCCTTGATGTGCTTGAGCACCCCCACGTACGGCTTGCAAAGGGCGGCCACATCCGCGCCCGTGATCACGCGCACCACCCCCGGCGACCTGGCTGCCGCGGCAACCTTCAGCTGCGTGATGCGCGCGTGTGCGTGCGGACTGCGCAGCACAGCAGCGTGCAGCATGCGGGGCAACGAAACATCGTCTACAAACTGCCCGCGTCCGGCGAGCAGGCGTTTGGCGTTGGCGCGCGGCAGGGAAGCGCCGATAGGATCGTTATCCTTCGATGAATGGGAATTCACGGTGCGGTCCGGTTCGATGATGTCACGGACTGTAGTTGCCCGTATCAGTCAGGTCAAGCGGGTCTGATACTGAGTCTAGAGCGTACCGGCTGCGAGGTGCTCGATCAACTGCATCTGCTGCGGCAGACACTGGCCTTCCAAATCGTAGCGCGCCACCGCCGTGGTGCGTGCTGCCGTACGCAGATGCAAATAATGTTGCGGCTTCGCCAGCGCGTCACTCACCACATCTGCCAGTGCGCTGGGGTCAAAGAAATCCACCAGCAGCCCAGTCTGGCCATGCGAGATGACTTCTATGACCGGCGCGGTGGCACTGCCCACCACCAGACACCCCGCGCTCATCGCCTCGATACAGCTCCAGCCGAGCACAAACGGGTAGGTCAGATACACGTGGCAGCGCGAAACCTGCAACACGTTCAGATAGGCCGCGTACGGAATGCGCCCAAGGAAATGCACGCGGGCAGGATCCAATTCAGCCTTCACTTCATCCATAAAAATCTGCTTCCAGGTCTGGCCTTCAGGCGCTTTGGCACCATACGAAACCTCATCGCCGCCGACAATCAGCACTTCGGCATTGGGGCGTTCGCGCAGGATGCGCGGCAGTGCGCGCATGAACTGGTGGTAGCCGCGATAGGGCTCAAGATTGCGATTCACAAACGTCAGCACCTCGTCGCCGGCACGCAGGGTTTTGCCGTCTGCGGTCACGATGGTCGTACTATCGGGGCACACGGATTTGGTATCAATGCCATCGAAAATCACGCTGATGTGGTCCCTGTACGCGCGCGGTAGGGTGCCATGCTGAAAATGCGTGAGCGAGACGCCCCAATTCATGCTGTCGAGTGTGAGCAGCAGATTGGCGTTTTTGGTGCGTACGCGTGCGGCGTTGCCGATGTCGTTGTTGGCGAACTCGGCGTCGAAGTTCACATCCAGCCCGCGCACAGCGTAAAAAAATTCCAGCAGCGCCAGCAGCTTCGACTCGGGCCACACGTCCTTCAGATACAGATTTTCGCCCCAACCGGGATTGGCGACGATGACGTCAGGCGTGTAGCCTTCGCGCTTCATTCGCAGCGCTGCAGCAGCGCAGGCGTCGCCGCGTATCAGCTTGGTTTCAAAGTCGGCTGCGAGCGGATGAATGTCGCGCGTGGAGCCGCGCGCCACCGCATAGCGCACCATGGGCACTTGTTGCAGGCCCGCGCCCCCGATCGCCATCGCACACACGTCGTGCCCCGCGCGCTGCAATGCGGGTGCCAGATGCTTGAACTGGCCGGGAAAATTCTGGTGAACAAAGAGAATTTTCACTCGCGCGGAGTATAAACGTAACTAATTGATTTAATTAACTATTTTAAAAATTCCAACATCAACGCATTGACTTCGTCCGACGCCTCGTACATCACCCAATGCCCCGCGCCCTCGACATTGTCGATGCGGACATCAGGCCGTGCGGCACGGCACTCGTCAATGCGTGGCTGAATGCTGGGCATGCAAAACGCATCAGCCGTGCCCCAGATAAATTGCACCTCACAGGTCATTTTTTTCAGGCACTCGGCGATCAGTTGATCGGTAAGACTGATATGACGCCCGTCGTAACGCGTGCGCCGCACATTGGCCAGATGCAGATCGACTGCCTCGTCGGTCACCTTGGCCGGATCGGCAATCATCATCTCGCGCAAGTTGTGCGCCAATACTTCGCGCATCACCGCCTCGCCCACGCTTTCCGGCGGAATTTTCTTCGTCCCCAGATCTGGCTGCTCGCCGCCAAAACCGCCCGGCCCCATCAGCGAGAGTTTTACCACGCGGGCACCCAAGCGGGTGGCACACACTGCTGCGACGGCGCCCCCCAGTGAAAACCCCGCGAGCCGAAACGTGCCCGATGGCACGATTTCGTGCAAACCCTCGATTACGTGCGCAAAAAAATCTTCGGCTGGCATGGACTTGGGTATCCACGGGGATTCGCCGTAGCCCGGCATGTCGAACGTGTGGACGGTGTAGTGTCTGGCGAGCACATCCACATTGCGGCACCAGTGATTCATCGAACCCATGCCACCGTGGATCAACACCAGCGGCGGGCCGCTGCCCGCCGACTTGCTGAATAGCTTCATTTCTTATGTATCGTTTGTCGACTCAACCGGCTGCCTGCCAATCCACCTGCGCCGGATCAAGACGCCGCGCCGCGATGTAATACAGCACGGCACCGGGTTTGACTTGGGTGTCACCGGCAGCGTTGGGCCGCAATCCGTGGCCTTCGCCATCGTCCGCAACCGCGATCAGCGTGGCATTGTGGCGTTGCTTCAGAGTTTGCAGCAGTTGCCCGTAACGCATGACGGGCGTGCCGCCTGGCACGCGCAGGCTGAAATTGTTTTCGCCGCCCGCCACCGACAACAAATCACGATGCACGCGCGATGAGCCCGGATCCAGCGCTGCGCGCACCATCATCTCGGTGGACAACGAGACCATGGTCTCGGCACGCGGGCAATGCGCGGTAAGCAGGTTGGCGAATGATTGGTGCTCGAAATAGGCAACCACATGCGCATGGTTGTTGACTGATGCCGCTGCAAGCGCCGCCGCCAGTGTATCGTTGTCGTCGTGGCCGAGCACCATGATGACTTTTGCACCCGCCGACCCCGCGCGATGATGCAAACCGGCATCGCTTAATGCCCTGTCGCGCACAAATTTGACGCGGTCCGGCATCGGATTCTCGATATCCTTGGTGGTGCACAGCACGATCTCGCGCCGTATCGCGCCTGCGTCGGCAATGATCTCCTCGACCATGCGCCGCGTGCGCGCCCCCTGCCAGCCGAGGATAAGGATGTGATTTTCCAGATAAGAATAATCGGCTTCTCCACGCATGCGTTTTCTCCAGCTGTCGGCGATAAATTGAATAAATTTCGCGATGGATGCCGTGAACAGCATGATGCCAAACGGCATGATCCACAACGTCGTAAACAGGCGGCTGCCCGGTGTCTTGGGCGAAATGTCGCCGTAGCCGATGGTGGTGATGGTCGTCATGTAAAAATACCAGAACGCCACTTTCTCGGTAATTTCACCGGTTTCGAACTGCCGCATCACCGCAAACGAAATCAACGCATGGATCAGCACGAGCAGCACCAGCACGCCCCACGACAGCCGTGTGCAGTGCGAATAAAGGGTCTTGAGAAAATGGGAGAAACGCGACATCGCTTCAGGGCTGCCAAGGTCTAGTTTTTAACAATGGTAACGCCAATACGGCAACATTGTCAGCAATCCCGGACTATTGGGGCGGCATGCAATCCCGATAACACGTTCACGTCTATGAACACGCTCTTTCTGAAGGAGCAACAACGGCGCACCGATGACGCAGCCTTCTTCATACGGCCCAGGATTCCAGGGATCCCAATTTCCGTTGCCAAAAGCCCTAAAGTCCCTGCCACTATTGCCGATATGGCTATTGTCAGCGGGACATACTACTTGGCCCGGAGTGACGTTGGGCCGTACAGCACCTGGGCAACCGGCATCCGAATCAGACTCAAAAACACGCGAGAACACAGCGTCATGGTTATTCCAGCCTTTCACAAGGGAGCATCCGCGACCCATCCTGACGCAAGGGATAGGGAAATTCCGCCGCGCCACCAGAACTGATCCAGCGCCGGGGGATCGTTCCGCCATGTACAACGATATTCTTAGTCACGTCGACACCCTTACCCGGCACAGGGACACTTCGCTGTTGGATCGTGGCGTAATCGGTTCATTGCAGGCACTACTCGGACTGCAACGCGGTAAGCTGGTCGAGATTAACCGGCGCGAATCTGGCTTATATTGCTCGTTGTCCGCCTGGAGTAACGAAGGCAAAACCTATGGCATCAGCGACCTGCCGCTGGACTGCGGGACGCAGCCTCTTGCCGTATATGACGGAGCGCGCGAGGCAGTCGAACGACACGAAAAAGTCGGATTGACCGATGGCGGACGGCACATTATGTGGATTCCTGTGCATGCCGATAATACGCCGGTAGCATTTTTTGAACTTGAAAACAACAATCCGCTTACGGCGCAGCAGGTTGACGTGGCTACAGGCATCATCGCCCTGTACCG
>SXGR01527637.1_pt1 | contig 11083 bp, 12 predicted proteins | sample 3174711 | NCBI WGS metagenome assembly SXGR01 (sample SAMN11356860, study PRJNA531348) | freshwater metagenome | isolation source: freshwater sample F1-60 | place: China: Fuxian Lake, Yuxi | collected 2017-12-25 | reverse complement strand
CGGCGATCCCAGCCTCCTTGCAGGCCAGCGGGAGCGCTTTGCCTGCCCCGGTGAGCACCTCAACCTGCCGCAGCTTCGCCACCACCTGCTCCGAGCTAAATCTCTTCTTTGCCATCTTCCGACTTCTCCTTCCAGGTTAAACACTACATCCAACCTGGTACAGAAAAAGCCAGTCAGTTCACCCGTCGCGGCAGCGGCCTTACCTGGCCATGATCCCGCCGTCGATCACGGTGGCGGAGCCGTTGATGTACTCGGCTTCCTCCGAAAAGAGGAACAACACGGGGTCTAATTCGTCCCGAGAGTCGTTATCGTTAAAAAAGCAGATCTTCAGACTACATCGAGCGTCACGTTGAGCTTGGTTTCGGGCACGGTGATACCACCGCGGTCGCCCACCGTGACGCTGCCCTGGCGCTCGGCGAAGGACGGCGGCAGTTGGCGGCCGGCGTCGCAGCACAGCCATAGGCGCAGCAGATGCCGCCGGCGGTCCGGCTCGTTCGGCCAGTCGATGAAGGCCGTACGGTCGTGCAGAACCTGATAGTTCTGGAGAAACTGGATGTCGCCGGGCTCGAAGTCCATGTTGAGGTGGATGCTCGGCTCCTCGCAAAGCGCCTGGAAGAAATCGAGCGCCTCGAGCTGCTTCGGCGTTAGGCGCGGTACCTTGGGAAAGCGCTGCGCCGAATTGATGTAGGGCCGGGTGAAGGCCGTGGAGAGCAGGCCCTTGTGCCAGTTGAACACAGCTACCTTGTACCAGGGCTTCTTGCCCGCCGGCACCTCGCCGCGCCGGTCGAGGTAGAACGGCCGAAGGAGTTCCTCGGTGAGGTCGGGGCGGCGCTTCTGCATCTCGTTGTACAGCGTGACGGAACTCAGAATGCTGCTCGCGCCGCCCACCATCGACTTCTGCAAGCAGAGGAGACCGACGATGTCGATCGGATCGGGGTGATAGTTCTGCCTCTCCGACGTCTGGTATAGCCGCGTGTTGGGGTCGGCGGTGGTGCGCGAGAGATCGATGACATGACCAAGGAGATCACCGCGCGCGTTCTGCGAGCGCGGGCTGCCGAGCCAGACCCCGAGGCCCCAATAGGCGCGCGCCGCCGTTTCGCGGTCATAGCGATCCATCGGCAGGCCGCGGATGAGCGCAAAGCCGCGCCCGTAGAGCAGTTCCTTCAGCATCGCCTTCATGCGTTTGCCAAGCTTGGGCAGCGGAAACTGCGCCTTGCCGATCTCCGCGATAGCGAGGTGACGGCTTGCCGCCACCGCCCGGTCGATTTCGGCGATGTCGGCCTTCGAAAGGCAGACGACCCAGTCCTGGTTCTTGATCATGTCGCGGCCATACCAAGCGGACGGACCGGTGATTCTGCGCGGCAGTCGCGATGAACGGGCCCGCAGCTTTACCCCTGATTTCGTCCTGCCCTTCGCTGCGGTTTTCAACTTCGCCTTCGTATTTCCGCCTGTTCGACCCCGGGGCATGTTGTTCCCGGTGCTAATTCAACTTGATCTTGGCGTCCTGGATCACCTTCGGCCAGCGGCCGCGACCGTCCTTGGTCAGCGCGATCATCTCGGCGACTTGGCCCGTCATCGGGACGAAGCCGCGCTCATCGAGCGCTTTGCGAACTGCCGGGTTGGTCAGCACGTTGGCAAGCGCATCGTTCCAGCCTCTCTGGGCTTGGGAATCAAGACCCGCGGGTGCCATGAGGCCATACCAGTTCTGCGCCAGGAAGCCTGGGACCGTGTCCTTGATGTAGGGCAGGCCGGGAAAGAGCGCGACCGGCTGCGGGCTCGCCAGCGCAATTGGCTTCAACTTCTTTGCCGCGATCCCGCTGACGAAATCGGGCACTGGTCCCAACTGGATATCGACGCGGCCGGCCATCAGGTCGGCCGTTGCTGGAGGGCCACCGCGATAGGGGACATGCACGAGTCGGGTGCCCGCCACCAGGTTGATGAACTCGCCGCCGATATGGGCGATCGAGCCGATGCCGCCCGAGGCGAACGTCATCTTGCCGGGGTTGGCCTTCGCCAGCGCAATCAACTCCGCTAACGTGTTGAAGGGCGCGTTCTGGTAGGTGACCATGATCATCGGAATGTCGGCCAGCACACCGATCGGCGTCAACGCCTTGTCGACGTCGATAGGGACGACGTTGCCGGGCAGGTAAGGCGCCACGGTCAGCATACTCATGGTCATGAAGACGGCTGTGTGGCCGTCGGGCTTAGCCCTGGCGGCCTGTTCGGCGGCGATGAACCCGAGGGCGCCAGTGTTGTTCTCGACAATCACGCTCTGGCCGAAGACGGGCTCGAGCGCCACCGCGACGAGGCGGCACAGCAAGTCGGCACTGCCCCCGGCCGGGTAGCCGACCATGATCCTCACACTCTGCTTCGGTTTCCACTGCGCCTCGGCCTGGTCGCAGGCAAGCGACAGCGCAATCATCACCACCAGAGCTTTCACGCTTGTTCGCACCATAGCGGCTTCTCCCAGAAACTCTCAGAATCCTGAATTACCCACCCTGCAGGCAAATCCGACTATTTCTCTTTCCAATAGGGCCTCGCAAGACGACACACGCTCCATTATGCACCGCCAATCTGGGACAGGGGAGCAGGAGATTGGCCAACTCGTGCGGTCCAGTGCAAACGCGGGCGGATAGATTTCCTACCTCTCGGCTTCGATGACCAAGGGCCGCGCCGGTAGACCGCCTGTGCCGCGCGCCGGTGTGCGCGCTAAGGCTCACGCAGCAGGCGGCCGAATCCGTGGATGACCGGTTCCATCTGGGCGATACGTAGGGCGTTCCAGAGCGAAGCCTGGTTGCTGCTGATGACCGTTCGGCCCAGTTCGGCCTCGGCGCCGTCGAGGGCGCCCACAGTCGGCAACCCGGTGCCGCTCACCAGCACAGCGTCAGCGTCGGGGACGAAGGCCTGACGGATGATCTGCCGGGCACGCTCCTCGTCCTGCTCGTAGATATTGTCCACGTCCGGCCGGAGGTGGTTGACGATCTCGAAGCCCGCAGCCTGCCAGTAGACACGCGCCGCCTCGGCGATGGCCGCCGGGTACGGCGTGGCCAGGGCCAGCCGCCTCACCTTGAGGTGGCGCAGTGCCGCGTCGATGGCGCGCGCCGCGGTGAGGCCGACGGTCCCGCCCGGCGCGGCCAGCCGGTCGACCAGCGCCTGCTCGCGGTCGCGACCCACGAGGTAGCTCGAGGCCGTGTGGGCGAGCACGATGACCGCGGGCCTGACGGCGCCTAGCGAGTGGACCACTCCGTCCAGCGTGTCCAGGTAGCCCTGGACCCGCTCCGCGATGCCGGCGGGGGCGCCAGGCACCCCCGTGTAACCCGGAGCGCAGAGCCGGGCGAAGTGCAGGGAGACGCCGGGCGGGCACATGCGGTGGAACTCCTGCTCGACGGTCGGGTTGCCGGGAGGGACCAGAACGCCGAGACCGCCCCGCCAGCCGAGTTTCATGGTGCCGCGAATCCTTAGACCGGGTATCCGGTCGCGTGTCCGAGGCCGTCAAACAGGCGATACATCCGATCGCGCCAGGCATGGACCGGATCGTCTGCCTCGAGCAGGCGAAACCGGCTCACGCTCTTGGCCCAGATGAACGGTCCGAGCACGCTGTAGTCGGCGTAGCCCGGCAGCACGCCCGCAAGGAAAGGTTGGCGCGCGACGACGAGTCTGACCGGTTCTAGGCGTTTGCGGACCTCATGGATGCGGGTGTCACGGTCGGCCTGCATCTCCTCAAGGGTGTTGCCGTAGGCGCCGCCGTAGCCTTTCTCCGGCGGTGCGACGTCGTATTCGTTGACCGGCCGTCCGGACTTGACCAGCGCCTGGCTTGGGCTGTAGCGCGCTTCGCGGGTCGCGCGATAGTGCGCCTGCTCCGCGGGGTCGACATGGTCGTAGGCATCGCGAATGAAAAGGCGGCGAAACGAGAAGATCTGGACCTTATTGGTCCAGTCGTTGATGAACCGGGCCTCACCCATGCCGATCGCGCCACCGAACAGCGACGGCCGCTCGGGATAGGCCTGCTCGAGATGGCGTGCGATCGCCCAGGAATCGCAAATCACCGTTTCGCCATCGCGCAGGATGGGCATCAGTTGCTGACCTGAAAACGCCAGCCTGTCCTTTTCGAGAAACTTGACGCCGACCCGCTCGAAGGCGAGCTGCTTGTGAAATACGGCGTACACCGATTTCCAGCAATGCGGGCTTAGCTTGACGTCGCCCTTGCCGGCAAGTTCATAGAGCTGTATCGCCAACACGGACTCCTTGAAAAACAATAGGCTGTTAGGTTGCGACGTGCGGTGCGCGGCGCGCAAACCCGTCGAAAAGGTCGAGGATGCGCTCGCGCCACGCGTATACGGGATCGCTGGCCTCGAGCAACTCGAGCCGGCTGATGCAGCGGGCCCATTGAAACGACCCGAACACGATGTAGTCGGCATACGCGGGTGAATCCCCGCCGAGAAACGCCTGCCCGGCAAGCGTCGCGCGAAGCGGTTCGAGCAGGCTGCGCCAGGCCACCACTTTTTCCTCCCTGCCGTCCCGGTAGCTTTCGAGCTTGCCGAAGCGCTTCTCGCGGTCGGCGCGCCACCAGGCCCGGTCGGCCGGGTCGACATGCTCGAACGCGTCCCACATCAGTATCGCCGTGAGCTCGGGCTTTTGCAGTTCGAGCGTCCACGCACTGATGAATTGCGCCTGGGCGCGCCCCGAGTCGCTGCCGAACAGTGGCGGTCGATCGGGATAGGTGTCTTCAAGATAGCAGGCGATTTCCCAGGAGTCGTTGACCCAGCGTTCGCCGTCGACCAACACGGGTACGCGCTCCTGGCTGGTGAAAGCGATCGGCGAGCGGTCACTGTAGTACACCGGAACGCGCCTGAAATCGTGCAGGCCCTTGTGCTTGAGGGCCATCAGGGAGCGCCAGCAAAACGGACAGTAGCGAAAGTTCTGGTCGCCGCCGAGTTCGTACAAGGTGAGGCCCATTGCCATTCTCAATTCGGGCCGAACACCGCACGCAGCGGCCTCCGGCGTGCCCACAATCAGGTCATTGCCTGGTCAGGCCGGCGACCTTGATCACGGCAGCCCATTTCGCAAGGTCTTCGTGAATCCTCGCCGCGTGCTGTTCCGGCGTGGTGCCCTCGACGTCGTAACTCAATTGGTTGAGCCTCGCCGTCATCTCCGGCGCCTTGAGGATCTTCACGATCTCGGTGTTCAGGCGGATGACGATGGGCCTGGGTGTCCCCGCGGGCGCGGCCATGCCGAACCAGGAGTTGACCTCGAAATCGGGGAGCGTTTCGCTGACTGTCGGCAACGACGGCGTCAACGCCGAGCGTTTCAGGGACGTCATTCCAATGACCCGCACCCTGCCAGCTTCGACGTGTTGCTGTACCCCGCCCAGGTTGAGGAACGTGAAATCGATCTGGCCCCCAAGCAGGTCGGTGATCACCGGCGCTGCGCCCTTGTAGGGCACATGCACGTAATTCATGCCGGTGATGGAGCGCATCAACTCGGCCGCGAGATGCGGCGTGCTGCCGTTTCCGACCGAGCCCATGTTCAGTTTACCGGGGTTCGCTTTTGCGTAATCCAGCAGCTCCCTGACCGTCCTGATCGGCAGGTTGGGGCGGACGAGCATGGCCATCGGAGATGAGGTCAGCTGCGTAATCGGCTCGAAGTCCCTGATCGAGTCATACGGCATGCTCGCCTGGAGGTGCGGATTGATTGTCATCGGCCCTACATGCGAGAACAGCAAGGTATAGCCATCGGGCTGCGCCTTGGCGACCGCGGCGTGCCCGATCATTCCGTTTGCGCCTGCCTTGCTCTCGACGATCACGGCTTGGCCCAGTTCGAGCGACATGCGTTCGGCGATGAGCCGGATGAGCGCATCGGCGGACCCGCCCGTCGGCCACGGGTTGATGACCTTGACCGGTCGCGACGGATAGGTCTGCGCGTAAGCCAGGTTGGAAAGCGCCAGCGCGACGATGGCAACGCAGACGCTCCGCAGAATTGCAGCAGGCACTCGGCTAATGCTGTCTCCTCGCAACGCTTTCATGACGTCATCCCCTTCAGTCGTTCAACCAGCTCCGCCTTCGCCACCTTGCCCATGCAGGTTTTGGGCAGGTCGCTGACGAAGTGGAACACACGCGGCACCTTATAGTGCGCCAGCGACTTGCGCAAATGGTCGGCCAGTTGGTCAGCGCCGACCGACGCTTGCAACACCACGAAGGCGACCGGCTCTTCACCCAGTTCGGCATGCGGCCGCCCCACGACGGCCGCGTCGACCACTGCCGGATGTTCGCAGAGGACGGCCTCGATCTCCAGTGGATAAATGTTCACGCCGCCGCGGATCAGCATGTCTTTGCTGCGTCCGGCGATGGTGAGAAAGCCGTCTTCGTCTAGCCTGCCGAGGTCGCCCGGGTAGTACCAGCCGCCGCGAAAGGCCTCCACGCTGGCCTGAGGGTCATTGTGGAAGCCAGCGGGTATCCAGGGGGCGCGCTGGCGGATGCGCCCGACCACGCCTGGCGGGACCTGCTTGTCGTCTTCGTCGACCACCTGCACCTCGTTCATGAACACCGTGAGGCCCACGCTGCCCGCCTTGTCCTCGCCGTGTTCGGGCCGCAGCAAAGCCACGCCGCCTCCCTCGGTCGAGGAATAGAAGTTCATGAAATTCGGCGACAGGCGGCACATCACTGCGGCGCGCTCGGCCGCGTGCAGCATCGAGCCGCCGGAAAGCAGGATGCGCATGCCCCCGAGTAGCGGCTTGCCCTGGTCGGGCAGTTCCAGCAGGCGCCGCAACAGGGTGGGCACCAGGAACGTGCTGGTGACCCTGTGGCGATGGATTGCCGCGACCATGTCTTCTGGCTTGTAGGGCGGTGGATGTAGCACGATGGTCGCACCCAGCATCAGATGGCTCAGGGTAAATCCGCGTCCCCCGCCGAAATACAGCGGGGTCGCGACCATGTAGCGGTCGTGTTCATTGAAGCCGATGCTCACCCACTGGGTCATGGTGCGCTCGGTGAACTGGCGATGGGTCAGCATCGGCCCCTTGGGGCTGCCGGTGGTCCCGGAGGAGAGCGAGATGAGCATTGGTGCGTCGGGGTCGAGCATGGGGCGGTTCGGAACGCCACCGCGGTCAAGCGTTTCCACGGTGAGCGAGGTGGTCCCCGGCACGGCTTCCGCACCAGGTTCAAGCACGACAAAGCGTGCGCCAAAGTGCGTGGCCACGCGGCGCCGCTCCTCGACGGTCCAGCGCGCGCCGAGCGCGAGCAGCACGGCGCCCACCCGCATGATCGCGACCATGGTGGCGACATGGACCATGGTGTCGTCCAAGGCGACCCCGACCACGGTACCCGGTGCGACGCCGTTTGCCTGCAAGCCCGCGGCGAGACTGTCCACCTTGCCTTCGAGCGCCGCGTAGCTCATTTCGCGGTCGCCTGCGATCAGCGCCGGATGATTGGGCTTGCGCTGCGCGTTGTGGGTCAGTGCGTCGGAGAAGTTGTAGAACATGATGATGGTCCGCGCGAATTTGGTTGGAGAGTCCTGCGTGCGTCAGTTGGCCTTGACTTTCGTGTCCTGGACCGCCTTGGCCTGTTGAATCGAGCCGGATATACCTATGAACGCGGACTCCGCGCGCACCCTGGCCATGCGCTGCGTGGGGTCGATTCCCGCCAGCCCCGAGAAACAATCGGGGTGCTGGTTGACCGCGCCGACCACAAGTTCATACGGAACGTAGGTGGTCCCCAGCAGGCAGCGCGGGCTACTTTTCACCGCGACCAGGAAGGCGCGCTCGATGTCCGCGGCATACATGCGGCGGAGCATCTCGGCGAAGCTGAAGCCGCCATAGATGCCACTGTCAACGCCGATCTCGTCGACAAAGAACGGGCGGATGCGCTTGTTCACAGCCCCATCTCTCGGGCGATCAAGTTGCGCTGCAGTTCGCTGGTGCCTTCGCCGAAGGTGAACAGACCGGCATCGCGCCACATGCGCTGCATGTCGCTTTCCATCGCGTAGCCAGCGCTCGCCAGGACCTGCATGCCGGCACTGGTGACGTCGCGAAAGGTCTCGCTTGCCACCAGCTTGGCCTGCGCCGCCTCGAGCCGGCACGGCCGCCCGGTCGCGATCAGCCAGGCCAGTTGATAGAGCAGCAACCGAGCTTGGTTGACCTTGACCTGCATGTCGGCGAGCTTGTGCTGGATCGCCTGGAAGGAACCGATCGGCTGGCCGAACTGTCTGCGCTCCTTCGCGAATTGCAGCGCTAGGTTGACCGCGTTCTGCGCCTGGCCGATGCCGTTAGCGGCCTGCCCGGCGCGGCTGTAGTGCAGGGTCGACATCAGGTGACGGAAGCCACGGCCTTCCTCGCCCATCAGCGCACCGTCGTCGACCTCGACATCCGCGAAACCGATATCCCACGACGGCATGCAGTTGTGGCCGACTTTCTCAAGCACCGTCATGCTGATGCCCGGCCTGTCGCGTGGCACCAGCAGCATCGACACACCCTGCGACCCACGCGAGCCCGCCGTGGTCCTGCAAGCGACCACAAGATGGTCGGCGGCACCGGCGTTGCTGATCCAGGTCTTGCGGCCGTTGATGCGCCAGCCGCGGTCGGTACGCCGCGCGGAGGTCACTATCGCCCCGGCATCGGTGCCGGCGGCCGACTCGCTGAGGGCGAGGGAGAATTTCGATTCACCGCGGATCAGGCGCGGCAGCAGTTCGCGCTTCTGCACCTCGGTCCCGTAGGTGAGCAGTGACATGCCGCCAAAGGATACGGTGGTCCCGAACAGCGTCGCGGCGATGCCGGCATGCTGCGCGAGGCGCTCCTGCACCAGCGCCACGCTGCGCCAGTCCTTGCCGATGCCGCCGTACTGATCCGGAAACGGCAGCGCGAACAGACCGAGTTCGGCCATCACCGGCAGCAGGTGCCAGGGGGTCTCGTGGGCCTGGTCGGCGCGTCGCAATGCCGCAGGAGGGAAGTGCCGCTGCATCATGCGGTCGACCGAGTCGAGCAGCGCGCGATCCTCTTCGGGGATCTCGAAATCGATCATTGATGTAAAGGATTCACTAGTTTCCGGTTAATTTTAGAACAAATTCAGCTGGTTAGGCGAATTTGACGGAATCGTGCTCAGTGGTGCCAGCGTAAGCAGTTGATTCTTGGAGTTGTCTCGAACATGGTCAGACTCAGGATCTGTAGGGTTTCATACAGCGAGGCATCCAGCGCCAGGCGCTTTCTGACGATGGCCACGAGCACGTAGACGCTGATGGCGATCGCGGGGCGGGTGATGTAGCGGCACAGGCGTTCGAGCGCCTGGCGCTGATGCGTGCCGCAGCGCACCCCGGCGTGCAGGCTGAACCCGTGCGCATCGGCGCACAGGCCCGCGGTGGCTTTGTCGTCCCTACCCAGCGCGGTTCGCAGGCCGAGCACCTTCTGCCCGGCCCGCGGCCCCAGCGCGATGCGGTAAGTACAGCTGGCCGCCTGCAGGGGTGTCAGCGGGTTAGCACGGACCTTTCGCGTGAACGATGTGTTGGTGCGCTGGAACGCAAGCACCATCATCGACGGGAATCTCGCCGACCTGCGGCCTGGCCGCCTGGTCCGCATCGAAGGCGTCGCGGCCGCCGGCGAAGTCACCGCTAACCGACTCACGCTTCGTTGAGACTTCCCTAAGCCGAAGCGCGAGCCCTAGCGGTCCAACCGTTCGGCATGCGCACCGGTTCTCCCTGGACCTGCGTACGATGCATGACCCTGCGGGTCGCGGCATCGAACGCATCGCGCCGATGCATCGTGCAGCGATTGTCCCAGAGCACCAGGTCGCCCGCCTTCCAGCGCTGCGTCCACACGAATTCCGGGCGCATCGCATGCGCCCACACGCGATCGAGCAGTTTCTCGCTTTCCGCAACCGAAAGGCCCAACACGTAGGCGTTACGCCGGCGGCCGAGATAGAGCGCTTCGCGACCGGTATCGGGATGCACGCGGACGATCGGATGCCGCGCGCCGGGCGCCTGGCTCGGATCGGTGACATCCGGCAAGCCCTTGCGCCGGGCGCCGACGCTGTCGAGCGAGGCATCGTGCACAACGATAGCGCCCTCGATCTCCCGGCGCAGATCCGCGGGCATGCGCTCCAGCACGAGATACATATTCGCGAACTGGGTGTCGCCCCCGCTTGGCGGCACCTCCAGCGAATGCAGCAGGCTCGCCCGCGGCGGCACATCGCAGTAGGACATGTCGGTGTGCCACAGCGACTCGTAATTCCCCAGGCTGCCGAGCTTGCGTCCGTTCTCCTCGACATTGGAAATTACAACGATCTCTGGGAACGCCTCGATATGGGTGCGGCCGAGGTCGTTCGGCGGACAGAAATCGAGGTCACCGAGGTGGCGGCTGAACGCGATCAGCTGCGGGTCCGACAGCGACTGGCCCCGGAACAGGAGGACCAGGTGGTCGCGCCACGCGGCACGGATGGTGGCGAGCGCGGCCTCCGCGAGCGCTTGGCCGAGGTTGACGCCACGCACTTCGGCAGCCAGCGGACCGCCGCTCGGAATGACTTGGATTGCGTTTTCAAGGCTCATGTGTGCCTCCTCGTAATTGCTCTTCCACTATTCCACACGCACGCCCGATTCCTTCACGATCGCTCTCCATCGTGAGGCTTCCTTCTCGAGAAACACTGAGAACTGCTCCGGGGCGGTTCCCACCGGATCGAAAAACTGGGCCGCGAGCTTGGAGCGAATGTCTGGCAGTGCCAGAATTTGGGCGATGTCGCCGCTGACTTTCGCGACCACTTGCGGCGAGGTCTTAGCCGGCGCGAGCATGCCGAACCAAGTCATCAACTCCAGATCCGGCATCCCGATTTCGGTGAAAGTCGGCACGTCCGGAAGAATGGGCGAGCGCTTCGGCGCGGTGATCGCCAACGCGCGCAACTTGCCGTCCTTGAGAAATGGCACGACGGCGCCGGCTGACACGAACATCAATGGAATACGCGCGGCGAGCAGGTCGGTGAGCGCCGGGGCGCTGCCCTTGTAGGACTGAATCGCTGAGCAACAGGGATGCCAAGCTGCGCCTTGAAGTGGCGCGCGAGGTGGCACGGCTGCAGGAGGCGGGTGCGCCACTGAGTTCGAACGCCGCGCT
>SXGR01507368.1_pt1 | contig 11083 bp, 10 predicted proteins | sample 3174711 | NCBI WGS metagenome assembly SXGR01 (sample SAMN11356860, study PRJNA531348) | freshwater metagenome | isolation source: freshwater sample F1-60 | place: China: Fuxian Lake, Yuxi | collected 2017-12-25 | reverse complement strand
GAATCTGATAACGTTCGGCTTGGCTGAGGTGTGTATAGGTCATGTGCTTCTTCGACTGGCTGGTCAAAAGGCTTTGATACTAATGCACCTCAGCCATCCAACCCATTAATCAAAGTTGCACTTCGTCCTTGAATTCACCCAACATAAAAAAAGCAAAATGAAGCAAAGAACAATCTCTCCACATTTTTGATCATTCCATTGGATTTCACGACACCCAACAAATGAACAGCCGGATACAAGGAGAAAATCATCAAATTGAACTGTATTGCAAAATTTCTGTAGTCGGTAAAATAAAGAATACCATTGAAGATGCAGCATGCCATCAGCAGATATACCAATTTGAAGTAGAGCGTCGAGTGACAGTAGGTTTTTATAACGACAAAGATAGTCAAAATCGTCAAAAAGGTTCTCAGGATAAACAGCCATGAAGGCAAGGCATCGAGCACTGCAGAAGGCAGCTCAGGAAACCAAGTGGCCGGAAACCCCTAGATACAAAGCTGGTAAATCAAAATGCTGAACTGCACTCCAGTGAAAAAAATAGTCATCCTTGACTGATACTTCATCACCCAAAAGACGGCAATCATCAGCATCACGCTTGCCAGCGCCAGGGAAATAAATATACGCTTGACTCGAGCACTACTGACTATTGACAGACCTTCCAGTGGGACCAGTTCTGTGTCAAGAATCAAAAAATTATTCGTTTGTATTTTTAGATAAACCGTTCCCGTCTGCACCGCGCCGTCACGTAACTGTATGCAGTAATAACCATCTGCGCATAATTTTTTATTTTGGGTGAACAGATCGCCCACGGTTTGCACGTGCCACCGATCTTCAAAGAATTCATACACTTCGATCTGGTTGGTGTCATGCGGGCCGACACGGAGAATCAACCTACCCGTGGTCGCGTCGGCGGCATTCCCCGATGGCGATGAGTCAATGCGAAGCCGCACCCAAATTGGCGCTGACTCATAACCAAGATTCAGCTTTCTCTTGGAGACCTCGAAAGGCGCACGGTCGATGGAATGAATATCAAATTGAAAATTTTTGTCAACGAACAAATGGTGATCGTAAACAGGATCGGTCGCAGCCATGAGGACGGTCGGACTCAACACCAAAAGACAAAGGCACAAAAGACGCCGCACCCAACCCAGCCAACGAGGACTGCCGAAAACTTTGGCGGGATAAGGGCTCTCGTTCAACACGTTGAAGAAAGTAAGGATCGTGTCAATCGCCACGCCGGTCTGTGAGCTTTCATGAGCTTTTGCAGGCTATTGGATGATGGTTCTCCTCCCGAATTCTAAGGAAGTACTGATTAAATACAACCGGAAACTTTTTCAGTTGAATTAATAGCGGCAAACCCTTGATTTCGCATCGTCCAGCTCGCCCGGCTGTGCTGGCGCACCATACAACGCGGATTTATCAGCATCGCCTTCAGGTCAGATCAATAAATAGAAGCCATTGAGAGTCACCAGCTTGCCCAAAACAAACACGACGGTGGCGCCAGTCACAGACATTTTTGATTTGAAAAGTAAACTAAATAAAGACAGGAAAAATCCGAGCATCAGGATACCGTTGGCCAGACCAAACCATTTTAGCTTCGTGAGCTGTATCGCACTCTGACTCTCATAAAATTTTATCTTTTCGGTCAATGAGGGTTTGCCTGCAATACCTTCGGTTCCTGATTCTATTTTTTGTGCCTGCGAGCGATAAGTCTCTGCACTGATTTTCTATAGCTCGCGCAAATCACTGCTGTAGACCTCATTCTTCGCAACAATGTGATCCATGAGATCTGCCGTCAGGTTGAAAGCACCCTGCTGTACGGTGACCGTCCGCACCGACATGTGGGTCGTTGATGCCATCAGCTGATTCGTCATGAAGGTATTTTATGCCTCGGATAATCCGTAACTGGAAAATCCTTGCGTGATGATCAAGCCGGTGGTCACCGCGGCGAGTGCTTTTCTGGTTTTATCCACGCCAGGCGCTATGGCGGACTCGTTAGCGATCTGCTGAGTTCTTTCAGTCATATCAAAATTCCTTGCCAATGGCCTGTTTACGATGTCATTTTGTCTGGCTTGCGCAGTGATAGGAATGGACGAATTTGTCACTGCCAGCGCAAGAACCGCAGGACGATCAGGTCTGATCGTGACCATCTCCAGGGCAGTCGCTCGTTTATCAGTATGGCGCGCGTCGATCGATTCAAATTCGTCCAGATTATCTTTAAGCGATCCCGTCCAGCTTTTCAGATAATCCATACGCACATGCAGATGCGAGTCCGAGTCTTGCGTGCCCTGACCGTCCTGCAAAGTGACAACATCGCTTTCGTAATCACTGTCGCTGAGTTTTTTACCACCCGCGGATGCAGCATCCCGCAAATTACGTGACTTTGCTCCTGCGCTGGTGTCCTCGGCCGCGCGAAGGTCAACGTCACCATCACCATCGCTAGATTGCCGCAGGTCGGATTCACCTTCAGCATCGCGCAGATGACGCTTGTCTCTGCGGGCCTTTGCATCACGCAGTTGATTGGTGTCGGCGGTCGCTTCGGCATCGGACTGTTGACGTCCATCGGCCTCCCCCTCTGCATCGCGCAGACGCCGCCTGTCGGAGTCGCCCTTTCCGTCTCGCGCACTACGTATGTCAGAATCACCTTCTCCGTCACGCAGGTGCCGCATATCAGCATTACTTCCTGCATCGCGCGAGCTGCGTATGTCGGAGGCCCCGTCACTATCGTGCAGACGCCGCATATCTGCGTCACCCTCCGCATCACCTGAACGGCGTATGTCAGCATCGCCTTCGCCTTCGCCATCGCGCAGACGCCGACTGTCCGACTGGCCGGCTTCTACATCTCGCAGATTGCGCTGATCTGAAGCGCCACCTTCCGCATCACGCAAATTACGCTTGTCGGGGACACCACCATTGGCATCGCGTAGCTGCGGTGCATCTACCTCTCCATTTTTCGGATCGCGCAGCTGCCGCGTATCTGCCTCACCATTTTTGGAATCGTGCAGGTTGCGTGTTTCTGCCACACCCTGGGCATCGTTCAACCGATGCTTGCACTCATCCATCGGTCCGCTGGCCGCAGAGCGGCAAGAACCTGCAGCGGCGCTTGTATTACCCGATTTCTTTGGCTGATTCGTGTCTGATTCATGCGGTCCATTTTTGGACGGGCTCGCGAGTGCTCCACTGATATTGTTACTCTCAGATGCTCTGGCATTGGCAGCCATGACGTCCAGGCCACCGGAGGATGCAGCCTGACTTTCGAAGGCATCAACACTCTGCTCAAATTGATTGACGATCTCATGCGCCATTTTTGCGGCAGCTCCAAAGGTCGGTGACACCTTTATCGTTTTATTGGGAGCCGCTTTTCCGGCATCAGCAAATTTTTTTTCGTCGTCGGTGTTAATCGAATTGCGTATTACCACACCTTTCTTCTCCGCCTTTGATGCCTTGCGAATATCAACAGGCCGATCGTTTTTGATGGCCAGGTGGCTAAAGTGCTTCTTGAAATGTGCCTCCGACACACCAAAACCAGCAAGTATGCGTCGAAATAAATCTTGCTCAAGTCGATTCACACGCCCATCTGATAGCATGCAATCAGCCACATTCACCAGGATGCATGATTTTTGCTGATGATTAAGAACGGGGATGATCCCATTCATGAAATCAGGAAACTTGGTTCGTTTGACGTATTTCAGGATCTCGGGAAGGATATTTTTTGAACCTCGCAAGACCACATTGATCTGGCCGATTTCCTCCTTCGCCATCTCGCCATCGACGCTCATCATGTACAACATACTCACCACCAGCGCGCGTGTCGGCGTCATCTCGCCACCCGACGTATCGGCGCTGGTGCCGAAGACAGAATGCTTGTTTTTCAACGATATGGTATCGAAGTAAGGCTTGAATGAATTTTTGTAATATCCCAAACTGCTCAACATGCGAGAGAATAAAATCATCTCTGATTTTGAAAAATCGCCATCTGACATGCTGGAATCACAGACATTCAGCAAAATACAAAGTCGGTTTTCATCCTCAACGACCTCAGGTATTTCTGTCAAAAATTCATCTTCACTTTTTTATTCGACGTATTTGAGCGCTCTTTGCAGGATTTGCTGATCGCCGCCGAATACGAAAAGGAGATGATTGCATTCCTGTTTTGAGATTTCATCATCGGCCGCCATCATGTAGAGAATGGCGACGATCAGTGAGAGATAGGGCGTCAGATAGATCACACCGGCGCTACCAGGCGAGACAAATCCTTTATCCTCGGAGAGGCTTGTCAGCAACCGATTAAGAAGATTTATTTTTTTCATCACAGACACACGCTTGCAAGTTGGCTTTGAATACCGACGCGATCTAGCCGGCCATGCCGGATTCCACCGATACGGAGAGACCTTTCTTGCTAGACATAGTTGCCTGCGCTGCATAGGTCACACAAACTCTCAAATACTCTTGATTTGACTGGCGTCCGCGTGCTGGTGGCAGCGCGCAGCTCATCCCGAGAACGAGCGCCAGCGCCGCTATTAATGATGAAATTGAGAGTTTTTATGGGTGTGCAGAGGACTACAGTAAGTGATGCAGATTGGCCGATCTCGCGAACGGCACCGGGCGCGAACAATCCTTTGAGCCACCGGCATTGAGGTCGACTTGCGGCGTCACGCGAGGAAATGCTGGGTCAATTGATGCGGGTGGTGCTGCCAGAATATTCCGATTATTGTCATCTTTTCAAAAATTATTCCAAAGCTGGTGCACCACATGAGCGGCACCTCGGTTGCTTAAATGATCGTCATCGATATAAAACAAAACGCCGTCGCGAGCACCAAAACATCGCGCTTCATCACACAAAGCCGTTGCTAAATCCACGACATGGATATCCGGACGGGCTGATAAAACAGCTTGCATCTTGCTTCTGAATGCCCTGTTTCTGCTCACAAAAACGTCTTTGTTGACTGCGCAGGGATCAGTAACTTTGCTGGTGACAGAGAACGGGCGAAAGGAAACACAGCTTCGGATATCGAATCCAAGCTCGGGAACATCATACAAATACGTCACTTTTTTTCCAGCCGCCAGCAACGTATCGAGTGTTTTCGTCAGCCCCATAAAGAAAACTTCCTCGTTAGTTCGCGCCCCTGGTGGCTCGCCTTCAAAATGAAGGACCCATGACCCGAACTGATCAAATTCAATAGCCCCAAAACCGGTGGCAGTCGTGTACATCGGTCCCCTGCTGGTGATGATTACCTCGCGCACGGAGGGATCGGCGATGATTCTTTTGATGGCCTGCGTTCCTTTCTTCAGACAGTTTCTGGGATCACCACCCTGATCCTGAATAACCACATCAAGCAACGGAGGACAGCCATCGCTGGCGCCATACAAACCGATGTCCTGCCCCTTGGCCTTGAAGCGGTCACGCAAACCGGCATAAATAGTCATTGCGTGACTATCGCCAATCACCACCACAGACGGCGATGGTCCCGTTGAATGACAGCGAGGACTGTCGTGCATGGAGTCCTCACAGTACCAGCCTTCGCTATCGGGTAAATCAAAATTCAGATCAGCGACTTGCGCTTCAATAGCAAGGCTGGAAGCTCTGAATTTAAATCCACCCTCAATGAATACGAACAAACCCAGACTGCCGGACAAAGCCATCAGAATCACCAGTAAAAAAGTCTTACCTGCTTTACGCGAACCAACTCGCACCGGCTTTTCGATGAAAAAATAGGTCAGCATCGCCAGACCAAACGACAGAACGACAGCAGCCACGCGGGTAGACAGGTCGGGGCTGGCCCCCTCAAGAATTCTTGCAAACGACAGTAATGGCCAGTGCCATAAATACAGCGGGAAGCTAATGAGTCCGATACCGACAAGGAGTCGGCTGGAGAGAACGACGTGATTGAACCAGGCTTTTTCGCCGGCCATGATGATCAACAAAGTTCCTGCCACCGGTACCAGTGCCCAGGCGCCTGGAAAGGGAACATCGGACGTCAATAGCGATGCGCCCGACAAGAGCAAAATCAGTCCGACAATGGATAACCCGTTATCAACGATCGGGCCGCTGTTAATGCGGGACTTGAATGTAGCAAATCCATTATTCTCGGGTCCTGAAAACCAAGCGAACAACCCACCCGACAACAGTTCCCAGATACGCGTCAGTGGGGAGAAAAAAGTACCCACCGTATTTGACTCAATCATGCTCAGATTGAGCGCTAATGAAGCCAAAAATAATACGCCGCCCGTGATGAACAGACTACATCTGTATTTCAAAGATATACAGGCAATCACTGGCCAAAGCAGATAGAACTGCTCTTCAATCCCTAAACTCCACAAATGCAGTAGCGGCTTTGCCTCTGCTGCGTAGTCAAAATAACCGCTCTCGCTCCAAAACAGGAAATTTGGGATAAAAATGGCGCTGCCGGCCATATGCTTTCCGAGCGAACGATATTCATCGGGAAGTAGCGCGAACCATCCGAAACAACAGCAACTTACCGTCACTACAATGAGAGAAGGAAAAATTCGCCGGATGCGACGCGCATAAAAATCGCTGAAACTGAAAGTTTGATTCTCTGTCGCCTTCAGAATTAGGGCGGTGATCAGATATCCCGAGATCACAAAAAAAATATCGACCCCGATAAAGCCACCCTGCAACCATTCAGGAAATGCGTGAAAAATAAGGACTCCACCCACCGCGACTGCTCTCAGACCATCAATATCGGCGCGATATTCTGGCGTCGGTAACTGCCGATGTTGGTCTTCACTGCTGTTTATCATGGGTCGATCTTCATAATTTCGGACACACGGCTGAGCAGACGTTGAATAAATCTCGGTGTTATGGCGTGCCAGCGCAGCTGTGCGACGCGGGGATCAGCGACATCAAGGACTTGGTGCCATTCAGCTTGCCACAAACGTTTCTGGGTTGATTGAATGATCGCTTGCCCGCCACTCCGTCGGCACCATAACGCACGAATGATCGGGTTGACTCAGTGCACCCAGATTCGTCGAGTGTCTCAACAAGCGGTTTCAACACTGGCCATGGGCGTAGGACCAGGCGACCCGCTTCACTCGCTACCAAACGGTTCTGCCTGAATCCGAGCAGAATCAGTCCAAATTACCAAGACGGCTTGAAGGCTGGCATCGGTGTTCTGCTCGGAGTTCCGAAGGGTGAGACGCTGACGGCCTATTTTCTGGCACAGAGCACCATATTGGTCGCTGTGGTGGCCACCGTTTCTACGGTCGAAAAACCCGCCTGCTGCAACACCATGCCAAGTTTTGCAGGCCCTGCCTGGGCACCGAGTGCCAAGCCGACTTCCTGCGCCATCGACGCTGGCACGCAGCCCATGGTCGAGGCTGTATAAAACATCTGGCCCACAATATTGAAATTCTCTTCCAGCTTGTCATTGGCAAAGGGTTCGATGATGACCAGCAGACCCTCTTCTTTCAACTGCCGACAGGCGTGCTCGGAGGCCCCCACCGGATCGCCCATGTCGTGAAGGCAGTCAAAAAAGGCAATCACATCGAAGGTGCCACTGTAGTCTTTCGCGCTGCGCGTCTCGTAGTGGATGCGCTCGCTCAGACCCGCCTCCGCTGCAAGACGTTTTGCCTCTTCGATCGACGGACCATGAAAATCAAAGCCATGTACCTTTGCGCTGGGAAAGTGCTCGGCAATCAGCATGGTAGAGACACCGTGACCACAGCCGACATCGGCAAAACTCCCACCTGCTGTGAGCTTTTCAGTGAGTGCGGGTATCTTCGGCAACCAACGAGAGACCAGATTGGATTTATAGACGGGCTTGAAGAAGCGGGCAGTACCACGGAAGTAGCAAGGGTGATGCTCGCCCCATGCCAGACCCTCGCCTGTTTTGAATGCAGCGCGCACTTTGGGCTCGTCCATCACCAGCGATGCCACGCTGTCATACGCACCTATCATCAGTGAAGTGCTGTCCTCACAGGCAAAGACAGCGGCCTGCTCTTCACTCAGAAAAAAATGGCTGCACTCACTATCGTAAGAAGCATAACCCGCGGCACACATCGCGCATAACCATTCCAGGCTATAACGGACATGAATCTCTGCGGCCTCGGCAAAGTGCGCGTTGTCGCAGGGGCCCACTCGCGCCAGCGTGGCAAACAAGCCTAGCTCATCCCCAATACGCATCAGCGGCACCAGCTGGGCCGCAGCGACATTTTGAAACACCTGCCATTGCAGTGCCTTCAGTACCTTGGTATCCATACCCGTTTTTCTCTCATTGCACTGTCAATATGCGATTTAACATCTATCCACCAATCAGCACAGAGGCGATACCGCAGAGTACCAGCAATATCATCAGTAAACTGTTCTGAACGACATGAGCGACACGCCCCTCCGGCGTATTTTTGTATCGATGCACCTCGGCCTTGTTAATGTGCAGATAGCCAGCAAAGTACTCGATAAATAGAAGAATCATCAATCCGCCTACCAGGCCCTGACCAAATAACTCGAGTCTGGACATTTTTGTCTCCTTTCTTGTTTTAATTTTTGATGCAACGTGCTGTCGTTATCCAAGCGTCGCCATCAAAATGAGCGTCGCGTTGGCTGGCAAGGATCTGGCAGAGAATCAGAGGTGCAAGGCGCCTCAATTCTGGGGCCGGTATTTTGATAGGAACGACAGAATAAGAAAGTATCGTATTACCAAACGCTGATTAGTGCCAAAAAATCAGCATCTAATTATCAAATAAATATCATTTTCCGGCCAAGTGCTGAGGCCGTTTGTGATTGCGGTCAGGACCACGCGGTATCATAGGCACCCACTATTTGATCAACCATTGACAGATGAAACGACCGCACCCGGTGGGTACTCGATCAACCGGGCATTCGAGATCGTTTGATAACAATACCCCCCATGCCCACTGCGATTATTTTTGATACCGAAGCCACGGGCATCGTCGATCCCGTCATCATTGAAGCGGCGTGGATTGCTGTTGATAGCTTGGCGCCATTCGCACTTGGCGAGACTTTCCATCAACGCTACCAACCCGGCAAACCCATAAGCCTGGGTGCGCTGGCTACCCACCACATCTTGGATGAGGAGCTGGTCGATTGCCCACCGTCCACCAGCTTCCGTCTGCCGAATGGTCTGCACTACCTGATTGGTCACAACATTGATTTCGACTGGCAGGCCATTGGTCAACCCGAGGTCAGACGCATCTGCACGCTGGCACTGGCGCGGCGTGCCTGGCCGGAAGTGGATTCACATAGCCAGAGTGCGCTGCTCTATTTTCTCGATCGCGAAACCGCCAGAGAACGCCTGCGGCACGCTCACTCGGCTGAGGCAGATGTGCGTATCTGCGGCACGATTCTTGATCACTTGTGCCAGCATATGCGGATTGCGTCTTTGGAAGCGCTGTGGGAGGCGTCGGAGCAGGCTCGTCTGCCCACCCACATGAGCTTTGGTAAACACAAGGGTGTGCCGCTATCCGAGGTGCCGAAGGATTATGTGCGCTGGTTGCTGGATCAGCCCAATGTAGATCCTTATCTGCGTCAGGCATTCGCGGCATTGAGCACAAAAAAGGCCTAAGGATTTCTGAATCAAACCTCGGCTTATGACCCACCAGCGAAACAACACCATGCAAAGACGACAGATACTACGATGGACCTGTGGCTTGGTGGGTGCTAGCGCATCCATACCAGCGCTGGTGCACGCGACGCGCGGCGAACTGGTCTGGCGTGAGCGCGCGCTGCTGGGTTTTGGCACGACGCTCTGGATCAAAGCCGCGCATGCCGATACCGAGCGTGTGGAGATCGCACTGGATGCGGCGGTACGTGCGATTCGTGATGTCGAACGTCAGATGAGCCTGTTCGATCCCGAGAGTTCACTGCAACGGCTCAATGCACGCGGCATTCTGACGCGCCCAGAACCCGCCCTGCTTGAGGTGGTCTCACTGGCAAAACAGATCGCACGCCGGAGCGGCGGCAGCTTTGACGTCACCATGCAAGCGTTGTGGCTGGCTTGGGAAGAAGCGGCGCGGCAAGGCGAGTTGCCCTCTGAGCGTGCGCTGAGACTGGCGCGCCAACGCGTCAACTGGCGGGCGCTGGAAATATCGACCGACAGGCTGCGACTCAATGTTCGGGGGATGCAGCTCTCACTCAACGGTATCGCGCAGGGCTATGCCGCGGACCGGGCCAGAGCGGCTCTGATGGCGCACGGAATCGCGCACGCGATGATCGATGCCGGTGAAACCGCAGTGCTGGGTGAGGCACCGGGCGGGCACCCGTGGGCATTCGGCATTGAAGATGCCGTGGTCAAACAGCCGCGTGCCAACGCGCCGCAAATTGAACGCCAGATACCCATCGTGCGCAGTGCGGGCCGCGCTATCGCGACCTCATCCGACGCGCACACCAGATTCAGTGCAGATCATCGGCACCATCACATACTTGATCCTCGCACGGGCTATTCGCCGACCTATTGGGCTTCGGTCACCGTGATCGCATCACGGTGTGTCGTGGCCGATGCACTGACCAAGGTATTTTTCATGCTGCCGCCATCACAGGTACTACCGAGGGCACGCGTGTGGGATGTGGATGTCGTTGTGCAGGACAAGGCTGGACAATGGCGTGCAACACCTGGCGCACATGCCCGCCTGCCAATGGTGTGAATGCGACACGCCGCCCCTAGCGACCAACCGGGGTGGTGGCTTTGTCGGAAGGTCTGCTCAGAGATGCGTGCTGTCTTGCGGCGCGTGCGGTGCGTCTTCCGAACCAGACTCATGAGTGGACGATGCTGATTCAGCTGGCGACGAGGCATGATCCTGCGCTTGTTCCAGTCTGGCCTCCATGGCATCGACCACTGAATCGCTGACTGGCGTGGGAGTTTTTGCTCGCTGGGCTTTTTTTGTCATTGCATACTCCTGATTATTAGTATTTTTGCATTGATCACGCGACCGCGCTTACCGCCATTATAAGCACATGACCATGACTTTACAGTGACCTATTTGGCCCGCGCACAGCATGAATGAATCAAGGTGTGAACGGCGGAGTAAAAGGGAACCAGTTAGCGGCGGCGTAACCGGGTACCGGTCCCAAGCCTATCCTGAGATCTTAGGGAAGCGCCGAACAAAT
>SXGR01611144.1_pt1 | contig 11090 bp, 5 predicted proteins | sample 3174711 | NCBI WGS metagenome assembly SXGR01 (sample SAMN11356860, study PRJNA531348) | freshwater metagenome | isolation source: freshwater sample F1-60 | place: China: Fuxian Lake, Yuxi | collected 2017-12-25 | reverse complement strand
GTCTCAGAACTTCTTGTTGAAGAGCTTGATAGTTTGCCAATCTGGAACGAAGATATACAAAAAGATCCTGTGATCCGAATTGAGGCCAAGTTTTCAGAACGAGTGACTTTAGGGAAAGAAAAAGATGTTTTGATTTCAGCGAATCGTGAGTCCAATCTAATTGAGGGTGAGAATACAGGATGGATTGTCAAACTTTTGGAGGGCTCAGACAATTTGATTTGGCTGATAGATCTCGTGCCAACAAACCTACGGACATTAGGAACAATAGAAATAAAAATCATGGCTGGTGCAGCCATTGATAGTGACGGAGATAAAAATCTAGAGTCAGAAACTTTGAAATTTTTTGCTAAGGGTAAGGTCGAAAAGCGAATTGATACTAAAAATTCTTCGCAAATTTCTATCGACCTACCATCCCGAGAGTGCAATGGTTCAAATCTCGCTAAGAATGGCGATTTATTGAAAGAAATTGTACAAAATAGTTCATATATCTTTGGTATGGCGGGTGAAGCAGAACCAGAACAAGGAAAAGTAACGCTCGGTTCTTACATAAAAGAAACCTATGGAGATGGCGCGCGCATTGGATTCGTATTTATCTATGGGCCGGGAGATGATAATAGCATAGCGCGGGAATGGCAACCGTGTATTTTTGATGCATTTAATAAATTGAACTTTATTGATTCCAACGGATCTAAAGTCGCGTACAAATTGTTTAAAGAAACAAATCTTTCTAAGGGAAAATTAAAGATTGAAATGTACTTTAACTCTTCTTCAGACACAAATTAGACAATTTAAACGTGAACATTATTTTTTGTGAGCACTGTGGTGCCGAAAATACATCCCCAACTGAAATTTGTAAAGAATGCAACAAATTGTCTCTGATGACTGAAATCACTAGTCGATATCTCTGGGAAGAGGTAAAGGTAAAAGTTGTTAAAAAAACAAAGGTCGAAGAACAAAAAAGATTGCCTTTACTACAAAAAGTCAAAAGTCGACCTCTTGCTTCATCTGTCTGTGCATCCGGAGTTGCGATGTTTTTGTGCGCTTTAATTTGGCTATTTTTTTACCTAGGTGGACCTCCAAAATGTCTGGAATACCGCGAATTTGGATGCTCTTTCATTACTTTAAATCGTCCCACTATCGATAGCGCTTCTGAGTCTGAAATTTTTCCTGATGTAAAGGCAAAATCTGACAAGCGTGTGAGTGCAGAAATACTTGACCTCATGCGCCTCGTGGTGATCTCGCGCGATTCTCAAAATATAGTGACGATTTATTCTGTGCTGAATAATTCGGCAAGAAACGATAATTGGTCCTCTAACTGTTTTGATGTCGAGTCCTGTAGATCAAAAGGCACTAAAGGCGATATTGATTTCGAAGGTTTGACGGGTTCCCTCGGATTAAATTTTGACGGTTCGCTCCAAACAACAGAGTTTGCCTCACCAAGTTTGGCGAGTCCTATCTGGAATTTTCGGAGCAAAGGTGGCAAAAAAGCAAGTGTGATTTCCGATCGAGAATTTTTAGTAGAAGAAATCCATCTTGTGTCCAATGATCAGGCGGCCTTAAAAACTTTGCATCCAGTTGCCAGTCAGTTTAGAAAGGAGCTACAAAAAGCCGGTATCAAATTGAGAGTACTAGTCACCCTCGAGTCATATTCACGAAGATCAAAGAAGAACGCTGTACGAATTGTTCTAAAGAGATTCCAGGATCCTCTCAGGCCTTTTAATAAAACTGTGAGCTTGACGTTTGGCATGCCATCCGACCCGAACACTTGGTCGGTAAACCTTGACTTTTCACGCGATCAAATTTTGGCGGCGCTGAGTGACGGAGTTGAAGTTGGTAGCTCCATTGTTTTGTTCGCAGATTGCATATTTAATCCGATTGAAGAAGGGAGATTTCTAATGCACGACTCTAAGTCCATCGATGTTATGTGCGTCGGAAGCAGCCGTTATCGCGACTTGATCAAAAAGTTTCAGAGCGAGAAGGTCGTCGATCAAATTTTTGTTATTGGGGGTGTTCGGGAAAGCAAGGTCGTTAAGCGGCTTAATTTAGACATACCGAAGGGACCGGGACCTATTTTTATTTTGCGGTTATAACACTTTCTCTAATTATAGAGGGAGCTTGGTTTAGCTGGTGAAGTCGTGATGCCATCGTGAGTTTTAACATTTTTTAAATCAACTACAACTGTTCCCAGCATTTTGTCTAAGACTCTTTGACGCTTGCTATCCCAAATTGGAAAAAGCAAGTCAACAATGGTAAAGATACTGCCAGTTACCGCACCAAGTATCCATCCAAGAAACCAACGGAGGAAGGAGTAGCCAACTCCGATGGGCTGACCAGTTTGCTCGTTGATTAGCTTGGTTCCGACTCGACTTTTACCGATGGTCTGCCCAGACTTACCCTGACGAAGTATTTGGTTATAAATCCACATCGCAGGCAACCAGAATATTGCGAGTACTAATAAAAAAATTCCAATAGGTCTTAAGCCATCAGAAAACAGCATGAGCAACGCAACAACGAAACCAACGATCGGTGGTATCCAAACGAAAAGCCAATCGATGATAAATCCACTAACTCGTTGTCCGTATGTTGCATAATTTGCTGTCATAAATTCTTTAACCCCCAATCGATGATGGTACCATCACCGTAGGGGGGTTGAAATTGGGCGAGTATGACAACGGATTCAGCATCAAAACTGATGTTGCTGATAATTCCCCAACTCTGAATAAAACTCGTGCTTTGACGCATGGTGGGGTAGTTAAGGCACCTTTTAGATGGCTCCTACTCGCATTGTTGATGCTTGTTCTGAGCCCATTATTCCTGGTCTCTATTGGTTTATCTACTTTAGGTTTTGCTTTCGCGTATTGCTTCGGAATTATTGCAACTTTAATTTCTGTTCTTGCGATATTCGAAGACCAGCGTCGAATGCGTTCACCAAGTTATTCCCTAAACAAAAATTTCAGAAAAATCAGTACCATCTTGTACTCGAGTTCATCTTTTGTTGTCGTCCTTTATATTTTTATGGTCGCGTTTAATGCAGCGCGCTAGTAGATTTCAAGCCGGACTCATTTGTCTGACGCTTGGACTAACTGGCATAGCCCATGCAGCAAGCGCCAATGAAGGTTTGTCGGCGCAATCAGTCTCAGGTGTTGAGAGAACACGTGAGTGCGTCGCCGAAGGAAAGCGACTCGCAGTTCTATTTTTGGTGGACGAGTCCTCCAGTGTAAAAAAAGCGGATCCATTAAATCGCAGAGTTGATGCTATTAATCGTGCGGTTGACGCACTTGGGCGAAATTTATTGTCAGCGGCAGGTTCAGACAATCGCAAAGTTGACGTTTTGATTTCAGTGTTTGGTGAAAAATATTTTGTGTTAGGTGATGATTGGTTTTCAGTCACGGAAAGTGTTGACCAACTCAAGACTCAAATTAGTGAACTGGCGAGCCGGAATTCTGAAAAGATCACAAATTACGAAGCAGGCTTGCTGGGTGTCGAACGAGAATACGCTGAATACGAGAGAGAAAACGGCAAGTCTTGCAAAGTATTGGTGTGGCTCAGTGATGGAATTATTGATCTGGATAACAACCAGTCATCGAATGGGCAAGAAGATAAAAGTTATAAGGCCATATGCGATGCCGAAGGAGTAGGTGCGCGGCTCCGAAACACTGGGGTTTTCATATTTGGTATTGGACTTGGAGGTGCTGCTAAGCCAGGTGATTTTGATCGCATGAAACGCATTGTTGAAGGTCGTTCAGAGTGTGGTGGTGTTGCTGAGCAGGATGAATCGCCTCATGGTGTGTTCTCTGAGGCTGCTTCATCGGAGGTTCTTGTTGAAGCGATTGACAAAATTTTCCCACCCCCACCCCCACCTCCACCGCCGTGCAAGAGTTCAGCAAGTGACTTAGATTGTCGTGAGCTTAAGATTGTGGCGACCGCTCCTACGAAGATCGCAAGATTATTAATTTCGGCGCCTGGGTCTACGGACACTATTACTTTGACGCGCCCCGACGAGTCAAAGAGTGTCATTCTTGAGAAATCAAGTTTTCTCAATGTGGATGATAGAGATATAAAAATTGAGTCTCTTGATGTAAATGCCCGTATTTGGATAAATGTTGAAGATGCGTTAGGTGAGTGGATCCTCCGCATTGAAGGTGCTGATGCATCTTTAGCATCGGTGAATATCTTTTCGGAGGCGAAAATTAAGGTAGTGGGTGAGACGCCGAGAAATCTTGACCGCACTAAACCCTCTCCAGTTCTGGTGTCCATTTCCGACCCTGATTTAGAAGGCTTGACAATAGTCAATTCGGATGAGATCTTAACGACTTCTCAAAAGTCGGCGGTTACCTACTCAATTGATGCAAAAGCCACGTTTGGCTCACTCTCGTTGTCTCCAAAGGTAAGTTCAACGCAAAAAGGTGAATTTGAAATTTTAATTGATAGCGATTTAAGTGAAGCTCCAGTGCAGGGAAGCTTGTATGTTTCATCTAAGGCCTCTGTAGGCGACGTCGAAGTTCCGATGGGAGACACTGTAATCCCACTAGTTCTTGATTCGGGTTCTGACTTTCCAAAAATAAAGGGCTTATCTGTGACTGACGTAGACGCAGGTGACTCAAAAAAATTAACGAGTATGGTTACCGTAGACCTTTCTGGCCCGAAAGAGGGTTCTGGAAAAGTGCGTTTTACTGAATCGCTGGATGTGCGTGAATTGCCGCCGACGATGGGTGATGCAAAACCAAAAATGATTTTGGATGTGGGATCAAATGTTGAAGTTGCCGCCGGTGAAACAAAGCAACTAGTCGCCTACATTGACCCCGGCGGGCAAGCAAATGGCCTGCTTAAAGTTACTTTCTATTTTGAGTTGACAAATCAAGATGGAAAGACCGAGAAAGTGCAAATTGAAGCAGAGATTAAATTATTCAAGCCATTTGATACAACTAAGTTTCTAGGTTTATTGATAGTAATGTTGTTTGTGTTCTTGTTGGTTCAAGTTGCAGTGATTTGGCCGGCATCGCGATACATATCTCGGGTTAGAGAAATTGCGGTCACCACTAGAGCAGTCACTGGCGAGATTGCGATAAGCGCGGATGGGCTGGTCGGTGCAGTGGGCTTAAGTTCATTTGAAAAAATGATTGAAGATCACAGGAGCATAGGAGCCACACAAAAGTCGTCTTTAATTATGCAAGTTCGTGGCTTTACACTTCGAGGCTTTCCTGGGATTATGTATCGAGGTCTCTTAAAACCAAAGACGGTGCCAACATTTATCAAGAGAACCCCCGGTGATTCTGGTGAGTTAACCATTGGTCGCCAAGGAACAAGAAGAGTTGGTGGAGCAACATGGGGTGTAATAAGCCCAAGTCTTAGCAGGCAGTGGGCGATTTCATTCCCGATCTCTGAAATCAGAAGAGTTGAGACAAATCCAAAGAACGACTTGAAAGGTCACCTGATATACATTTTCCCCGAGTTGTTTAATCCGAACGACCCTGATTTTGCATCGCGTCTCATTTCCGAGTTAACAACCAGCAAACCTAGAGATTCTGCTCTTCGGCTAGTAAAAGGCGCTTCGACTGGAGACCCGATTGATTCGCCGACCATAGTTGCACAGACATCGACATCGACACCGACAAGCTCTATTAAAGCTCCGAAGAGCCGTCGGGACGATTTGTACAACTAACCAGTTGTCGCGTTAATGTGAAGTCAGTGATAAGTAGCAAGTTTTAAGGATTAATCCAAAGCAGGGGGGAATGACATGAGTTTGGCACCTTTCATGATTGTGGGTTGCGGTGGCTCTGGTGTTCTTTCGGTTCGACATATCCGTGCTGAAGTACGAGCTCGCCTGAAAGTGCATGGCGTTGACAAAATGCCCAAAGCGTGGCAGTTCATTGGGATAGACGCCCCCAGCACAATGACAGATTTAGGTGAAGCATTGCCATTGCCTCCATCGGACTATTTGAAGTTGCGTCCTGGTGCAACAACATTGGAGGATTTAGAGCCAATTTTGAAGTCAGCTCACTCTCATCTGACGCGTGGAAGTGGTTACGAAGAACTTATCGGTTGGCGACCGGAGCCAAAAGATTTGCCAGGATCCTTTCTCGTTGGCATGGGGCAGAACCGCGCCGTGGGACGGGTTGTCGGAACGGTCGCCCTTAGTGGGCCCGCAATCAACTACCGCATTCGAGACGCTTTAACTTCCTGCGCTGGCGGCGGACCAGAACTTAACGCGCTTGCGCAACGGATGAGACTTGCAGTCGGTGGGATTGATGTACCAGAGCCAATCGTGATCGTGATCACATCTACTGCTGGTGGATGCGGTGCGGGTATCGGGCTAGATGTTATTGATTTAATTCGTCGTCAAGACACAAGTGTCCAACCCATATTGATTGCGTACGGCTCAGATATTTTTGGCAAACAGAGTAATGCTGGTATGGCTGCCAACAATCTCGCATTTATCTCTGAGCTTCTCAACGCAAGTTGGTCAGAGAATGGGGGCAAAACAGGCCTATTTTCTGCGCCATTTGGTCTTCCACAGCGCCGCGGTCCGCATGCATCTTTTTTAATTGGTCGCAAGAACATGAAGGGGGTAGATCTACAAGATTCACGCAATATATATCGTGCCGTTGGTATTTCGATTGCTGGTTGGATGACGACCCCAAGTGTGCGCCAGAGTTTTCAAGATTATGTCATCGCAAACTGGACCGCTGTACCTCTTCGGCTTGGTGGGTTCGGCTTCGGAGACACAAGTGTAAGAGGAAATATTTCATCGTTTGGGTCGGCAACTATCGCAGTCGGTCGAAAGAGATTTCGAGAGTATGCACGAAAGTATTTGCTTCGCGACATCTATGAGCACCACTTTCGTGGTTATAAAAAAGTTGCGGCTACATTGTTCGGCGAATCTGTTGGCACTGATGCTGCATTGAAGTCTCGTATCGTTGAGCGATTCACACTCGAAGTCACGACGGCTTTTGGACTGACTAATCAATTTGATGCACAGGGCGGAATCCTTTCGGATGGTTCAGCACAGATATCTGACGCTTTACTTTCTCGAACTCATGTTCAAAAATTAGCGAATGACGTGGCAGTAACTCTCTTGAGTCGATTGCCGGGTGAATCTCTGCGAGGCGCCGAGTGGAGTGGACTCATAAGAGATGAAGTCTCTGTGATAAAGAGGCAGACAATTATTGATGGTGTTGAGTTATACAAAGATCGTGAAGAATTATGGCTTGCGAATCTGGTGAAACAAGTTGTTTCGAAGTCAAATGACTTCTTAGCACAACTGACTTTGCCTGTGATGGTTGATCTCGCCTCGCATGTGATTGAGTCTGTTCAAAGATCATCAATTGCGTTTAGAAATTCGGCACAAGTAGCTTCGGATAAAGCTAACGAATTCGCCCTGCGTGGGTATGAGCAACTTGCCGACGTTGGGTCAAACAATCTAACGAAAGACTCGCCGCAGGTGAGCGAAGCGATCAATGTGTTAGCAGCTTCTATCGGTCAAGAAATGAAAGCGCAAGTATCCACATCGATTGCGCAAACATTGGATCAGGTGGTGATTAATCTTATGCAACCACTTCGTTCAGCGCTAATGCGCGCATCAGATGATGTTGCGTTGATGACCGATAGCAAAAATGATAGACCGTCTGAAATTGCTGGTTGGCCGATAGCGGATATTGTTCCAACAGCCCTCATCCCAAGCCCAATCGAGCATCTTCTTGAAGGACATGAAGAATGGGCGTCAACTCTTCAACGTCTTCTCCGAAGTGCTGAAAAGCAAAAAGTTGGTGAGGCAATGATCGATTCTGTTCGTCGTGGGATTGCCAGTGGTGTTGAAACCCCGGGCGAACTTGGTTCGGCTCAAGTGCGTCCTTTATTATGGACGCGAAATGATGCCCCGCTTGAATTCGCTCGATCGCAACCTCTAGCGCTTGATCTAGGGTTGGATATCGAGTCTCTCGAAGAGAGAGTGGATCAATGGCTTTCTAAGCCGGGCCGCGAGCTAAGCGACTATTTGCGAGAAGGTTTGCAAGGGTATCTGAGCGATGCAATGCACCCAGATCACAATCGTCGATTGGCAAAATTCAAAGAAAAGTTTCAGATGGCACTCGAGCAGTCAAGTCCACTAGTTGAGGTAGATAACACATATTTTGCCACAACCTATCCGCTTCAACAACAACTAAGTATCACCTACACGGTTGAGCCAATTCCGTTTCAACCTGGACACCCCGCGTACCAAGTTGCCGAAGAACAGTTACGCAACGCTCTTGGTCTAGTGCCAGGCGCACCAACAACTCTTTACTTTGATGATAGTGACCGAGAGTCAATAACTGCTTCTTGTTTCTTTGGTAAACCAGTCTTCGTAGGGGTAGTTAAATCTATTATGGATGATCTGGCACGACACGGCAGTCAACTTAAGTCACCCGAGCAGTTAAGAGGATGGCTTGACTTCAAGCGTTCAAGAACTCTCGACGAATTCATTCCATTGCCTGAGAATTTGACATTGGCTCTAATACGAGGTTTTGCCGTCGGGCGCATGGTTGGCTTGATTGATACGGCCAAGGAATCGCCAATAAAAGTTTCGTCGCTGGCAGGAACTTTTGAGTTTCCCGAACCCGGATATCCTTCAATACCGAGGGAATACGCTCTTACATCGTTGCTGCTGAGCTTCCCATTGTCGTTTTTGAAGGTATCTCAGATGCGAGAAAAAGCGTTTGCTGCATATGGCGAATTGTTCAATCTTGGTGTCCCGGACCGTCTTGAGATGAACCGGCTCGAATATCGTGTTGCTGGTGAACTACAACTGTTCCTTGAAAATGGTAAAACCAAGGCGTCTCCGATAGATACTCCGCAATGTGAGGGCTCCAATAAAGATGAGCGTATTGCCAATGCGAAGAAATATTTGGCTGACAACATTGAGTTTTATTCAAAATTGATCGATGAACCGTTCAAAGGTGATGAACGCGTAAGAACAATCATCAAATGGGAACGCAACGAGATTCCAGTGCGCGAAGCAGCAGAAATGATTCGTGATCAATACAAGACGGTATTGGATGCGATTGAGAATTTCTCAGTAGGTGCGAATACCACTTCAAAAATTAGAACTTAAATTTATGTCGTTAAGTCGCGGAAGTGGAATCGAGCAACACCGTTTGGTGCTGTTAGCTATTGATTTTTCCTCAGAGGGCGAGAGACTTTTATCGGAGTGTGTCGACTCTTGGGGTGAATTTGAGTTACTTGACGAGGTTTTTTTGGTTGATCTTTCGGTGATTGATGAAGCTCCGTTTGTTTGTGTCGCACCAAGTAAGACCGAGATTTTTTCGCTAGAGAAGATCCTGTCCGAAAAAATCTGGTCTGATATTACGGTGGTCTCAGTCAGACTTGCACCGTTGAGCCGTGTTGAGATGCGCCGAGTTTTACGAGAAGAGAGTCTTCAAACTGCGGTAGAGAGAGCTTTTTCTGATGGGTCTAAGTGTAAAACAGGTTTCTTCACGATGTCGTGGACGAATGATGAAGATTTTCACGCGCACTCATTACCTAGGAGTTACTCGAGCAATTTTCTGCATGACAAAAATATCTATGCGGGCGCAGAGCTTGCACGAGCACAATTTGACGAAAAGAGTCGGCATCTTTCGCTTATTTTTACAGTGTTAATTGGATCCGGGGGGTTTGCCGGCCAAGAAGAAGTGCCTTTTCAACGCATAGCCTCACACGACGCTGGTTTAAAAGTTGGTCAAATAATTCGACCAGTCCGGGCAATTGCTCGCGCCGCGTCAGGTGGCTGGTTTTTTAGGGATGCACTGCGCCGAGCGATGTTGAACGATGATTTTTATTTGCCCAGCAATGTGCTCAACGCGATACCAGATAGTGGCTCATCGATTGTGATTGGAAGCTTAGTTAAAGAAACATCAGACCTTTGTAAATTTAATTATGAGAAACTCGAGAATGTCGAGAAACAGAAATCAACAATTTCGTTACTTAAAGGTTTTTTGCTGCTGCTCAAAGATTTACCAAGGTATTTGCCGAGATCTGCACGAATAGTTGTGCTTTCCGAACTTTCTGACAGGGTAAGGCCACTTGCAGACGCTTTACAAGAGCTCTATGGTCAAGACTCGATAATTGCGATTCAGGGGTCGTCTACCGTTGGCGATGGTAGAACATCTGAGGTGGCGAAGTTGTTACAAATTTTCGGTCAAAGGGTCAGTGAAGGATTCGACTATTTACCCGCGAGTGATCCAAGAGTGTGGCAAAATTTTTGTAAAATAGTTACTGGTTCTCTGGATGGGTCAGATCTTCCCGAGGGAATTCGATCCCTAACAAAAGCTGGTCGAATAATCTTCACAAATCCACAAATTGTTGCACCTTCACGCAAATCCTCAATTTTCGACCTCCGACCCGCTGAGAGAGAGTTACTTGGGGTTTATAATTCGAAAACATTTCGAGAGCCAGATGCACTTGACCGCGAAAGCCAAGAGATGTTCAGACAGATTTGTAAAAAGGTTAAGTTAGAGAAAGTATTTAAACCAGACCAACCAAATTCTCAAGATCCAGACTTCAAAACTGCAGAAAATGCCGGGGTAAGTAGGTCGTTGGTTTCTCGTATTGGTATTTCGAGCCGGGATGACCTGAAAAAGGGTGACGTGGTTCGTGATGCCAGAACTTTGCTTGATGAATTTGAAAAGTGGTTACCCGCGGCAGTGGAGAGTTCAGAGAAAACTTTTATTGCAAAAGTAGCGAAAAATTTAGAAGATGCGATTGAGCAAGCAAGACTTGATGTCAAGGTTGAAGAACTGAAGCAACTTATTCAAGAACAAGAGAATTTGAATAATAATCGACTCAAGAAAAAAATAGCGTCGATGCTCGCCAAAACCGGTGTCCTTGGTTTATCGGTGGCGATTATTTTTTCGGTCTTAAAGGTCTTCACTTTTGCAGTTCTTCCTTTCTTGCTAATTTGGTTAATTGTTTGCGTGTCTGGCACGGCTGTCGGGCTTGGTTTTCGTGTTTTTAAAGAAGCGATCGAAGCGCGAAAACGAGACTTGGCTGGGTTCTCGAAAACCAACTTCTATAAGTTGTTTGAGTCTTCTAAAACTGCGATGAAAGAGTATGTTCGT
>SXGR01188457.1_pt1 | contig 11090 bp, 11 predicted proteins | sample 3174711 | NCBI WGS metagenome assembly SXGR01 (sample SAMN11356860, study PRJNA531348) | freshwater metagenome | isolation source: freshwater sample F1-60 | place: China: Fuxian Lake, Yuxi | collected 2017-12-25 | reverse complement strand
GGCGCCTCGTGCCGCTGCGCGGCACTTCGTCGTCGAGTCCAGGGTGGGGTGAGGCAGCTTGCTCAAGACCTCGGTCTTTTCGCATCGCTCCCCCCGCGTGTGAGGCCGCCAAGCGGCCTCACGCGCTGCGTTGTGCGCCCATTCGGCTCGGTCGCATGCCAAAGCGCATGCACCTCGCCTCACGCGCGCACCGCGCGACTGACTTGGCGCCTCGTGCCGCTGCGCGGCACTTCGTCGTCGAGTCCAGGGTGGGGTGAGGCAGCTTGCTCAAGACCTCGGTCTTTTCGCAGTGCTCCCCCAGCGTGTGATGCCGCCAAGCGGCCTCACACGCTGCGTTGTGCGCGCATTCGGCTCGGTCGCATGCCAAAGCGCATGTACCTCGCCTCATGCACGCACCCCGCGACTGACTCGGCGAAGGCGAGTCAGTAGGAACGCGACGGTGACCACGTGACTACAGGACTACGGTCGGGCGATGGACGTGAAGGAAACAACGCCAACGAGATATGCTCTGCACTTGTGGATGCTGTGAGCCCACGCCGGGTGACCCACGCTCGGCGCGACATCGACGCACCGGAGAATCTTCATGCGAGACCAATTCCTCCGTTCCACCCAGGCCGAAGCAACCCACGTGAGCTGCACGCGACCGGATCGCCGCTGGTCCAAAGTCTTGCAAGCAGTCCTGTTGCCCCTCGTCGTGGGCTGCCTTGCACAATCGCTCGCCGCACAAAGCAATGTCTCAGCGCTTCAGTTCAGTTCAGCGGGTTGGACTTGGATCCCGACGACACACACCGGCGCCGTGACCTCATTCGTTGGTCTGCGCTCGTCGAGTTCCTTGGGGGACAACATCACCGCCATTTGGATCACGCGCCTCCCTGATGGGACCTGGCAATCGTGGGCTTGGCGCGAACCCAATCAACCCGGGGCTCTTTCGGCCATTAAGGCAGCACTTCAGCTTTCGGACTCAACCGACGTCCGTTGGCCGGTGGCTCCTGGCGGCGCCGCCTCAGCACCCGAGCCCAATCGCAAGGGACTGCTGGAGTCCGATTCGTTGCTGACAATCGTTGATTCCGTCGCGAATCCAAGGGAGCTCGTCACCTTTCTTGAAGCAGCGGGTTGGCGAGCTGCATGGATTGACATTTGGGACCAGCCTTGCACGGATGGAACGGTTCTTGACTCTTGGACAGCAGCCGTCGAATCGGCCGGCCAGATTGCGGCACAGCCAGGAGGAATCAGCGCCGAGGAACTTCCCTCGTTCCACAACACCGTCGCTGAACCTTGCCCGTGTGAAACTTGCGTTCCGGTGCTGCGCTCGTTCGGGCAAGTGCTCGTAGTGACCTCAGGGGACCAGGGAACACTGCTCGCTGAGGGACGCTTCCAATCTGGGAGCGAGTACACGGTTGTTTCCGCGCGCACCGAGATCTGGCCAGGACAAGTCATGATTGATGGTCTGCTCCACAACATCGGTTCGGCGCCCGCCCTCCTTCAGTTGGGCAACGGCGTCCAAGTCAACCTGCCAGGAGGATCGCTTGCCGCCGTGGTCAACACATTCAGCGGCTGCAAGAACCGCTGCACGCGGTTCCTGCCGGTCATCAGCCCAACATTGGCACGGGCAACGATGTGCATAGATGTGCGCTGCTTTTGCACGTGTTGGGCGGCGTCGCAACCACAGCCGTCGACATGGTTGGCGGCGCTGCCAAACTGTCCTTGCCAGCTCTTGGTTGACGCGAGGGGGCATCCGGCGAACCCAGATCCAGAGCATTGGTACGACCCCGAGTCCGGATCCCAGACCTACCACCCAGGCAGTACCACCTGCATTCGATCGGTTCCAGCAGTCAACGGCGGCCCAGGCCAGCAATGTTGCTACGACGCTTCGGGCACATTGATCACCGTCGGAGGCAGCGCAGGAACTCCAGACATTGTCGCTCCAGATGGTTGGTGGGACGCATGGACGCACTGGGAAGAAGACATCCAACCCTTCAACTATTGCAAGTTGGCTGGCCTCTTGGAGTGCTACTTGCATCACCGTCCCCCAAACAATGGAAATGGGTGTGCATGCAATCCGCCGGAGCATCCGCACTGCGGTCAGCCGCCCCAGTGTCCATAGATTGCAGGCACATGCAAGCCACTCCACGATTACCAGAGATTTCCACAGTGTCGAATTGCATCAAGCGACGGATGGTTTGGGGTCCGCTTGTGGTGGGGGTGATGGCGTCGTTCGTGATCTGCTGGCATCTCCATGGAATCTCGCCGTCATCCAGTTATGGATCGAGGGTTCCGGTCTACATGACGTGGGCTGCCATCGGTGCCGGTGTCGTGGGCACAAGCGGGGTTGCGTGGATTCGCGCGTGCATCGCAAGGCATCCCAGATTGGAATGTGTCGGCGGTGGACATGACCTGCGTGGACGCGGTGCGCCCAGCGCGCTTCGCCACACTGAGGCTCCCGTTCGAGGGTCATCTCCGCGGGGACATTGGATACTGCTTCCCGGCGTCTTGCTCCTTCTCGGTTCGGCAGGGTGTGCTGCGTACTCCGCGTTGCTCTTTGCGCTTTGGATGGGCGGTGCGTTCGCCTAAGAGGTTGATCTCTGCACGACGCCGAGCTGGTGAAAGCGAACTCTGCCACGCGACATATGCGAAGCGATGCGCATGCCCTCGCCCCGAACGCCGCCGCGCGATCTGGTTAGCAGGACGCTGAATCTCCCCTGAGAATTCAGTCCGACGACCGGCATCGTCGTCGAAGTTGCAGTCCGGTGCTGATCCAGGAGATGCGAATGAGCGCGCGGAAAGGCTGGCGCGCGAACATCGTGTTTGGGGTCACGCCTTCCCATCCAGACCGAGCCAGATGTTCGCTCGAGACGCGAATGATCGCCGTGCAGGCGCAGCAGCAGGCACTTGCGCTAGTCGCTGACATCGACCGAGCGGTTGGCCTGCAGCGCGGGAACATCGGCATCGTGATCGCGAGGGCAGCGCGCTGCGTTGTGCGCGCACTCGGCTCGGTCGCATGCCCGAGCGCAGGCACCTCGCCTCATGCGCGCACCCCGCGACTGACTCGGCGCCTCACGCCCCTGCGCGGCGCTTCGTCGTCGAGTCCACCAGTCGGAGGAACTTGCTCAAGACCCGGTCCTTTCGCACTGCTCCCCCTGCGCGTGAGGCCGCTACGCGTCCTCACGCGCTGCGTTGTGCGCGCACTCGGCTCGGTCGCATGCCCGAGCGCATGCACCTCGCCTCATGCACGCACCCCGCGACTGACTCGGCGCCTCGCGCCGCTGCGCGGCGCTTCGTCGTCGAGTCCCAGGGTGGGGGAGCTCAAGGCCCGCCTCGAAGTCGAGGCAGACCTCTTCGTTGACTGGCATCGTGGCTGGGTTTCGCGCTCTCGCGTTTGTGATCGCGGATCGGGGAAGTTGGGAGAAAAGTCGGAAGTCTGTCGGGCGGGCCGGTCACATCGAGGCGGGTCGGACGGTGATGGAGGAGATGCGGATCGTATATCCACGAACTGCTGAGCCGTCCTCGGCACTGCGAAGTGATGTCGCAGGTGACGCAATGCGAAGCACTCGATGGATCCCCACGCTGTGCGGCAGCCGTGCGAAGAGAGCCTCGCCGCCCAACCCTCACTTGCAGAGTTCCGTGTACGAGGTACATCTACTTTCAGTGGCTTTGCATTTGCTTGCTCTCGGCGCATCGCCGCGCGCCTACAATTCATGCGCGACCTCGTCTACCGGCGCCGCATCAGCCTCTTCGAACGGAGATCTTCTATGCCATTTTCCTTGCTCTTCCCCGCAACCCTGTCTTCTGTTCGCGCCCGGCTGCGCCGAGGTGCGTCACTCGGGTCCATTCCGTGCGTCGCTGAGTTCGCGTCGCCTTGCAAGTCTCACTGGATCACCCGCGGCATCTGGATGCCGAGCATGGGAGTTGCTCGTCACATCGCGGCCGCAATGCTGGCCGTCGTAGGAATCGCCGTCGCCTCGGCGAGCTGCGCGTGGGCCCAAAGCTGCAAGGTTCAAGCCCCGCAGATGTGCTCGAGCTGGCTTTGGGAGGAGATCAATGGCGGAATCCCCCTCCACCTAGACTGTACAGGCGGACAATTTACTTGCCTCGTAATCGTCAAGGGTGATATGAAAGTGAACGGGTACAAGCGTCAAGCGTGGGGCTGGCATTCCCTTGCCAGCAACTTTCCGAGTCCGGGCAGCATTGAGGTGTTTGTGCCCAACGGCTGCGCGTGCGACGTCGCGGGTTTGGACTGCGTCTGCCTCTACCCCCCAGTCGGCACGACGGTCGTTTGTCCGAATCTGGCCAATCCAAACTCCAGTATCGGCGACTGCCCATGACGCTCACGAACATGCCGATCCTCTCCGTTGTGGTCGCGCTGCTCGTTTCGGCAGCTTCGTTACCTCTCGTCGCCCAAGAGCGCCCGTCGTTCCGTCGATTCGGCTTTGAACCCGAACCCGGGGCCAGGATATCTGTCGCCGTCCCCGATGCGCTCACGACAGTCGATATCGAGTGCTGGATCGCAGTGCTCGAACTGGAGCCCGAAGCCGCCGCAACTCTTCGTGCGGCAGTGGATGACTTTTACGATTCGCGGACTCCTGAGATACTCAAAGTGATCGAGCCCGTCGATCGAGCGGCGACGGAACTCGCACGTCGCGCCGGATTTCAAATCATGCAGCTGCCGGATGCTCCCGAGGCCTATCTTGAGTTGGTGCGACTCCGGGATCGGGCTGTGAGTCGGTTCAATGCGATCGAGGAGGAGCTCTTCGCGCATGTGGGGAGCGCCGTGTCGTCAGACGCCCCTGAGGCGGTCGCCGATGTGATTCGGCAGCTGCGCAAGCGAAGCCGCTACCGTTCTGCGCCACCGAAGTTGCCGATGGCGAGTGTCGACCTTTGCGCGATTGAGATGAAACTCAACAAGGACTCTCAACCTGCGATCATTGACAGAGATGCGTGGCGGGCGGCGCGTCTCAGCTACAACTCAGAGTTGGCGACGCTTCTTGAGCGGCGGATTCGGCTAGACCTCGATATGGCCGTCGAGGATCTCAAGCACTTCCGGGACTCGAACTACGATCCCGATGCGCAGGTCGAGTATCGCACTAGACGGAATCGCCGTCAGATCGCTGTCGAGCGTTCGATCATCGCTGCCAATCGGCGCTGGGCCGATGCGTTTGCGGAGATGATGTCGCCAGACGATGCCGAACGATGGCGAAATGCCGTACGGGAGGCGACACATCCCTCGCTGTATCCCAACCCTGTCGATCTGAGACCCCTCACCCGAGCGGTAGAGGCGTTGGGAGCTTCGGACTCCGAAGGTGAGTCGCAGGCCGTGAGGCAGACGCTCGTCCGCGAGATCGCCCAGCTTGCGTCGATGGAACCGACGGCCGAGTCGGAAGTTGTCGCCGTCGCGATCTCGGAATCCAGCGGCATGGTCGTTCGAGGGCTGAGAGAAAGGCTGGAAAAGAGCATCGTTCTCCTCCAATGGGAGCGGTGTGAGTCCGCGGCCCGTGCTGTGGAGGCTTGCAAGGCGATTCCTCAGGCGAAGGACCTCCCTGAGCTCACGGCCCTGATCTCCGCGATTCAGCGTCATTGCGGCAATGACGGTGGGAATGGCGGCGCGAACCCGCCCCAGAGTGCTGCGATCTCCGATCGATAGCTCCCTCTGACGGTAGTGGACGCAGTCGCTGAGACGCGTTGAAGTCGCTCAGACAGGCTCACGGCACGCGCCGTGCAGTGGACCGCTGGTATTAACTCGCATGTGACGCATACGGAGTTCAAGGCCCGCCACGAAGTCGAGGCGGTCTTTTTCGTGGACTGAAGGCGTGGCCGAATGGGCCGCGTGGGGCGTCGTGGAGGGCATTTCGCGCGTTCGCGTTTGTGATGGCGGAACGTCGTGCGCATCCAGTCGGAACGCGCTCCGGCTGAGGTCCGGTTCCTCGCGGTGCTCGCGGACTGCGCCGGCGCGAGACTCGCGTCGCTGCCGCCCAGTGCTCCCGAGGCACACGAAACTCCAGAAACACCCGACGACCCCCTGCAGGTCGGGCCCGCGAAGCACCTGGAACCACTCGTGCAGCGGGTGAGGCTCCGGAACACCGACTCGTCCATCCTCAGAAGACCTCCGCGCTGGTTCGACGTCGCCCCTTCCCAGCGGAATGCCGTTGATGATCTGCTCTCGGCCTTCGAGGCATCGTGGACTTCGCTGCTCCTCGCGCGCTACCAGGCCGAGTGGTGGGCGCTCGGCACCGAGGATGCCGTTCGCAGCAACGCATGGCGCCGCGTCGAAGAGATCGAAGGGCTGCTTCAACATGGCGGAGGGCGCATTTCGAAGGACGCTCCCGGTGCCGATGCGGGCGTGCCGCGCGAGGTGTTGCTCGCCGCCGTTCGGCGTGTCATCGAGGACCTCGACATGACGGCCGAACGCGATGGATTTCTGTGGATCCGGGGCGGCGATCCCGCGATGACGGAGTCTATCGAGGGTGCCCGAGCCAAGTTGGATGCGGTCGTCGAGAGATGCCGCTGACCGATCACGCACTCGTTTCAATCTGAACCGGTCGAGATGCTGAAAGGCTCGTGGCACTACCTTGTGTTGACGTCCACGACCTTCATGCCGATTCCAATCCCGCCGTGCAAACAGAAAGTCATGTCTGTTTGGCAGGGCATGAAGTGACTGAGACCCGAAATGGTGTGTCCTCTGATTCCTGAACCTCGCATGCTGCGCGTTTTATTGGACGCGACGGCGGTCGGTGGATCCCTGTGACCGCCCGTCGGTCCCGATGTGCGATGACCGACAAGTCATCACATCCGCTTACGCGGCGCCCCGTGGTCGGCTCCGGTCCCGGCACTTCACGCCCCAGCGGATCGCGCACCTCAAGCGCTCGATCCCGGCTGCCCAGCGGCGGACGCCCATCAAGGATCTGCGCTTCGCGCCGGCATGGATGCACCAGATCTTCCGCGAACTGGCGGGAGCTGGTAGGTGAAAGTTGCCTTCCTCAGGCTTCCGGAGTCGGAGCGACGGATCTACATCGAAAGGGCAGCAGCGCGCCGCAGCGTGTCAGCGGTGTTCATCGAGAAGGACTTCTGGTGTCTTGGATGCTCGCGGTGCTTTTCCGCAGCGAGTTCGCCGGGAACCTGGTCTTCAAGGTCATCCGGCTCGGTCGCACAAAACGTGTTCTCGGGAAGAAATGGTGCGCCTGACGCGCTGAGCCTTCCCGAGAACGAGCCCATGAGCTTCGCTTCACGCGCGCCGGCTCGTTCCGAGAAAACTTGGAAATCTGGAGGATGGTTCGGTCACATTCCGCCGCGGCGGACGGTGATAGGGGTGTGATGGAACGCGTGAGTCCATACCCTGCGCTTGGCCGAGTTCGACCAAGTCACACCGACCGATGACTCGACCCAGAGAGTTTGCCATGAAGAATTCGATAACAACCGCGTGCATCGTCCTGACACTGACGACTCTGAGGGGATCCATGGGCCTCGCTCAATCCGATCCACAGCCAAACTGCAATACGTTGGGCGAGGGTGAGTCGTGCTGCGCGACCGACGCGTTCAAGACGATCTGGTGCCCAATCATTGGGCAGACGTGCCCGTGGATGCCCGCGCCGGATGGCGACGTGACTATCTATCTTGGCGGGTCTGGCGCACCCGGCTGGTCTTCGCCGCTGGCTGAGACGTCGAGGGCGGTCGAGAATCTCTACTTCCAGGCCGCCAGCAAAGTCGTCTTTCGGAATGGTCTCGCGGGAGTGGTGGGCGTGGGACAGCTCGATGCTCCCCTGAGCAACCTGCCGACGCCCGATACCTGGATCGCGGTCGCACGGAAGACCACACAGCTTCGTCTCGATCCAGCGAGTGACCAGTTCGCATCGCTTCAAGCATCCGCCGAAGCATTCCGTTCAGCGCTGACCAAGCGCCGCCAGCGCGACTGGCAGCCCCAGTACGACCGGATCAACGCGCTCATGGCCGTCAATGAAGCGCACGGAGGCGGAGATGACGATGGGACCATCGTGCTGGCGAGCGAGTACAGTCGTGATTGCGTCTGTGCGTCGCTTGCGGATTTCGATGCCGAGTCCATCGCGTTCGCCGGGGCGATCGCGAAGGCGAACGGCGCCGAAATCGATCCGCATGTTGGCGAACAGGCATCGAAACTCCTGTGGCGGACTCGCGCCACACACTTCCTCAGTGATCCTGCGCCAATTCCCACACGTCCGATCGTCTCCATGTCGGTGCGAGATGAGATTGTCGATGTGCCCGTGGCGGAATCCAATTGTGTTGGGATGGAAGCCGCCATCCGCGCGTATGAGGCTGAGTGGGACGCGGCGCTTCGCGACATGATCAACGCGCAAGCAAGAGCATTCACGAGCCCGAACGACACGCCGCGCGTGCTCCGCCTTGTCGCCGCGATGGTCGATCGGATGGATGACATAGATACGCGCGCACTCGATGCGGTGGGGGGCTACCTGATTGATCCGGCGTTCCACTGGCTACGAGGAGTCTTGGTGCGTCGAAATCCACACGCCAAAGAGGTCATCGACGCGTGGCTTGGAGTGAAGCGACTACTGGCAACCTACTCCGATCCAGCGATTAAGGCACTTATCGAGCCTTCCGAAGTTGCTCTCCGGTCGTTGACCCAGGAGATGCGAGTGAGTGCGCGGAAGGGCTGGCGCGCGAACATCGTGTTTGGGGCCACGCCTTTCCATCCAGACCGAGCTAGGTATTCGCTGGAGACGCGAATGATCGCCGTGCAGGCGGAGCAGCAGTCACTTGCGCTGCTCGCTGACATCGACCGAGCGGCTGCCGCGCAGCGCGGAAACATCGGCATCGCGATCGCAAGGGCAGCGCGCGCTGCAGTTGAACCCGTACTCGGGACTCTGCTGGACACCGAAGTTGGAGCTGAGCCGATCTCCCCAGATTGTCCCCCGCAGTTGGGAGACGCGCCGAACGCTGCCATGCTCGAGCACTGAGCGAGTCGCCATGCTGACGTCCGACTTCGCTACGCTCGGCTCGATCGCGCAACGTGCGTTCTGGGGAAGAAACGGTGCGTCAGAGAGATCGTTCGTTCCCGAGAATGAGCGCATAATCGCACGCACCCCGCCTCCCTCGCGCCGTTGATTTCAAAGGGAGCGCCGGCTACCATTTGTGCGAGTTCGGCGGTCGCCGAGCGATCGAGTTCGGGTGGAAGTGAAAAACTTGGAGGACCTCAGATGGATCAACGACTCTCATCTTTGTGGGGTGTCACGGTGACCACCGTCGCGCTCGCATGCATCGCCGACGCCGGGGTCAATGTGCGTGGCAACTCCGATGGTGTTCCCTACGGTCGGAAACTGCCAGCAGCGGTCCATCTTGTGGCGAGTTGCGAAGTGCTGGTCGTCTCGTGCGAAGGCACCACGACCACGAGCGCGACTCTCGTCAATTCAACATGGCTGAATCAGGGTGAAGAAGTGCTCCCCATGGACACCGTGACCGACGGATCGCTCGTCAACAACGGCACCGGGTCTCTCGTGTGCTTGCGCCTCGAGGATGGACTTACCTTCTCAGTTCCCGCCGGCGAATCGCTTCTGATTGGTCCAGCAGTCGGCGGTTACAAAGAAGGCTGTCTGTGCTCTTGCGGTGCTGGCACGGTGTTCATTGAGAAGGCTGACTGCGATGGCACCTGTTCCAATTGCAACGGAAAGGGACCATGCATCGATCCGACAAACCATCAGAAAGTGCCGAGCTTCACGGGCTGCACCAGTGGATGGGGACCGTCGTCGAACTAGTCCACGCGGGGTGGTTCAACTGATCAGAGGCGATTGCGAGCGTGACGGTGCAACCCACTACGATCCCGCACTCGCGATGGCTGACTCACCTGATGACACATCACTGCCAGAGCACCTCGCGCTTGGATGTGGTGCCGCGGCCGAGTTCGCGACTGCGCTGCGCAGCGCGATCACAGAGGCCTGTCCCCGTGAGTTTGGACTTCGATCGCTCGCACGGCGGCTGAGCATCACAACGACCCTCGCAGCCTCTGCGCTGCGTGTTCTCAACGCACCTGACCCAGTCAGTGTGCTCGCAGCACTTCCAGGAGGACGCGGGCGCCACTCACTGGTTCGCACGCTTGATGCCGCAGGGGTCTCTCGCGCGACGTTCGACGCGCTCTCCACCGCACTCGATCGGCTCGATGCAGTGCTTGAACGCGACGGACACGACCGCGAGACACTTCGCGCATTCGTCTCGGAGCGCGCGGGACCTGGCCACGCGCGCGCGCATGCGGCGCGAGGGCTCAAGGCGGCCTTTGAATCGGCCTCGAATCTCTGGGGAGTTCGGCTTCGAAATCTGGTCATGTCGATGTGGCTCGTTCCTTCGTCAGACGGAATTCACTGCCACGCGGCAGGTGGACAACTGTTTCAAGGACTCGAACGACTGCGCCCCGGTCCACGAGTGACGATCTGCTGGGCCCCAATGACCACTGGCAAGGATGGCACGTACGAAGACCTCGGTTGCAATCCTGCGCCGCTTGGAAGCGTCATGCACTCTCCGGTGGTCGATGCGCTCGGATCGCCCAACCTCGCTCGCGCCGAAGTCGAAGTGAACTCGAACGGCGAAGTGCTCTTTGGAACTCCCGAGCGCTCGCGTGGGGGCATTCTCGATGTCGGCGTGGCCTATGTCCTCAACGACATTGGAGTGGTTCGAGCGGATCATGTCTCCGACTGCGGAGAGAACAATGTGAACGTTTCAGTACCGATGGAGTCGCTCGTCAGCGAAGTGTGGATGCACCGCGATCTCGCTCGTGGCGGCGATCCTGCGGCGGCGTACTACAACATCGCGGTGCGGTCGGGGAGTGGCCCAAACGGACGGGAGCATCGTCGAGTTCCGCTCCATGAACGAGCCGAGAGTTCGAGCTGGCCGTGTGCGCTCCCGGCGCAGATGGCGGATCTGGACGCGCGATATCGCGACCTCTCGCACCGCCTCGCCTCGCAACTCGGAGCGGCCCCCTGAGTTTGCCCGACTTTCGTGGACACCTAATTAGGCGAGAATGCTCGCCAGGAGTGTTCCATGGACAAGCAATCAAAGACCGTCAAGAAGCGGCCCCGCCGCACCTTTTCACCTGAGTTCAAGGCTGAGGCAGTTCGCCT
>SXGR01277745.1_pt1 | contig 11091 bp, 4 predicted proteins | sample 3174711 | NCBI WGS metagenome assembly SXGR01 (sample SAMN11356860, study PRJNA531348) | freshwater metagenome | isolation source: freshwater sample F1-60 | place: China: Fuxian Lake, Yuxi | collected 2017-12-25 | reverse complement strand
GGAACGTGCGCAGCCCCAAGTCGCGCATCCGGCCGACGTATTCCGCCGCGCTCTGGGCCACGCTGTTGAACACCGTGTTGCGGCACCCCGTGTCCGGCAGCACCGGGAAGTTCGCACCGACGCGATCCCGCAGTTCGACCTGGTGCGTATCGCACGGGCGCCCGCAGTCGCGGTGATCCTTGCCGGTACTCAGGAACGCTGCGAACACGCAGTGCTCCATGTGAAACATGGGTATGTTGCAATCAATTTAGTTGCATAGCGTCGCGCCCTCTGTTACCCTTGAATTGTCACGATTCGCAAGGCAAACCGGGGGCTTCGATGGTCGCCTATTCTTACCTACGCTTCTCTTCCCCGCAACAAGCAAGCGGCGACAGCGTGCGCCGACAAGTCGAGAAAACGGAAGCGTGGTGTCGGCGGAACAACGTGCAACTTGACCAGTCGATGAGCCTTCGCGACGAAGGGGTATCGGCCTACAAGGGCAAGCATCGCGAGAACCCGGATACGCACGCGCTCGCGGCATTCGTGAGCGCGGTCAAGTCGGGCCGCGTGCAAGCCGGTTCCTATCTCGTCGTCGAATCGCTTGACCGTCTCTCGCGTGAGAAGATTCGGCCCGCGCTGATGATGCTTCTGAACTTGATTGAAGCCGGGGTGAAGGTCGTTCAACTCATGCCCGCGGAGATGATCTTCGACGAAGACGTTGAGCCGATGCAACTGATGATGGCGGTAATGGAACTCAACCGTGGTCACTCGGAATCGGCCGTGAAGTCGGAACGGGTCGGCGCGGCGTGGGCGAAGAAGCGCGCGGACGCGTGGGCGAAGAAGGTTACGCGGAAGCTCCCCGGCTGGGTGAAGGCGGTCGGGGGCGAAGGTCGCGAGATGAAGAACACGCAACCGGGTGAAGTGCGGCTTGTCCTTGACCCGACCGGGGCCGCGACCGTTCGCCGCGTGTTCAACATGGCACTTGCGGGCAACGGCGTACACGCGATCTCACTCGCCCTCAACGCCGATAAGGTTCCGGTCATGGGTCGGAAGCAATTCAAGGGGCGCGCGGTTCGGTGGAATGAAACTGTCGTCTACCACGTCCTTCGCTCGCGTGCGACCTACGGCGCGTTCCAACCAAGCAAGGGGCGCGGCTCTGACCGGGTAGCGGTCGGCGAACCCATCGCCGATTACTACCCGGCCGTGATCGACCGCGACACGTTCCTTCGCGCGCAAGCCGCGTTGAAGTCGCGAACCAAGACGGGTTCGGGTCGGCGCGGGAAGCACATCAACTTGCTCGCCGGGTTGCTCCGCGACGCGCGCGACGGCGGTTCACTGACCTACAAGAATCTCAAGAACCGACCTTCGACGCTCATTCCCGTCGGCGCGAAGCAAGGAACCGGCGCGGTGTGGAGTTCGTACCCGGCCGCGATCTTGGAACGCGGCATCCGGTCGAAGTTGGCGGAAGTGAAGGCGTCCGACATCGCGGGCGACAACACGAGAGGCAACCGCGTTGAAGCTCTCTCCGCGCGCAAGGCGGAACTCGTCGAACTGGTCGGCGCGTGGGAAGCGAAGATGGGCGACGTGAAAATCGTTGACCTTGTGGCCGCGAACCTCTCGCGGTTGACGGGCGAACTCGAAACCGTCAACGCGGAACTGGCCGAAGCGCAGCGCGAAGCGGCGAATCCGTTCAGTGAGGCATGGGGCGAAGCCCGCACGCTCGCCGCGATGAACCCGGACGACGACACCGACGAAATGCGAACACGAATCAAAGCCGCGCTCCGGCGGTGCATCGAATCGATTACTTGCCTCTTCTGCGGCTCGAAGGCGAACCGAATCGCTGCGGTTCGGGTTCTGTTCAAGAACGAGCGGGCGCGCGATTACCTCTTCGTGTACAAACTGTCGAAGTCGAATGGAAAGTCCACGACACCGGCGAGCTTCCGAGCCTACACCTTCCGCCAGCGGGCGAACCTCTCGGTGATGCACTACGACAAGCCCGACACGATTGAGTTCACGGGCATCGACCTCCGCGAGCCGGAAGACGCGGCGAAGATTGATCGCGTGTTGTCCGAATGGGACGTGACTACACCGCTTCGTGATCTCGTCGAAGACGCCAGCACGCCGCGCGACGTGAAGCACTGGCTCGCGGCGCTCGAACAAGGCAACGAGCATGTCGGGATTGCGCCGATGTTGTGCGACTCAGAAATCTGAGTTCGTAGAACTGCGGCACGGAAGCGGCTCGGTCGTGGTCGCCATTCAAGGTGCGTGCTGACCGGGCGCCTCGTTTGACGGCCCTGGCACGCTCTATACAGCGTTCTGGGTGTAGCGTCTGCCAATTTGGCATCAAGACATGCTCGCCCGTCTAATGCAAGCTATTGCGATTTCCGAATACAAAGCAATCTCTCACAAGTGGCCCGACGGCGCTCGCCTCTCGGTCGCTCGAAGTACACGGAGAGATTGTGAACGCGGCCCGCTCGCCTTCGTGGTGTAACCGTGGTCGGCGTCGAAGGTGCGCCCCGGTGTTCTGCGAAGATATGACCGTGTTGAACCGTTCTCGCTGCCGGGGCCGCGAGCGACGTGTTTCTTCCGACTCTGACATCTGAGCCGCCAATCAGCGACCGTGGCAGTTGGAGAGCGGAGTCGCTCGGATTTTTCGCGGCGCGCACGGTTCGCTCGCGCGCGGTTCTTCTCGCGTCGTTCGGTTCGGTTCCGGGCAACGGCGCGCGGTCTTTCCATCTGTCCTGCTCACCACGGTTTCTCGTCGGCCGCGCAATGCGCAGTTCGCCTTCGGCTCACAGCTACACGGTTCGGTTACTCAACCTTCGGTTGAGTGAGGTTGTGGGATCATTGGGACGGGATAGCTGGAGACGGAGTTACCCTATACTCGGTAACTTCGTCGCCTGACTTACCCCGTCCCAATGTCAACCTTGGTGCGGTGTCGCAGTATGACTGTCGTTCGCCGGGAATTACGATCTGGTCCCACCCGGCATTCCGGTAAGCCGGAACCCCGCGACCACTAGACTCTACGCGGCGCCTGCCATCCTACCGCGGAACGTCTAGAACGGGTTACGCCCGTCGCCCGCGAGTCAGTAGGCATCTCGACCTACACACCCCGGTATACGGCTCGAAATATCAAGCCGCGCGGTGACGTATGTTCCAACTGATGTGGACGCCAGAGCAGTAGATGCTAAACTGGTGATGCACGCTTCAGAAGGCGGGTGGGATACGGCACATCACATGCCCCCACCCGCCTTCTCATTTTATCGATTTCTTATTGTCACGCTACATATTTATTTATGATCGGCCGCGCCTATCACGTGCAACCTCCGTTGGCTCGATTCAGCGGCTTGTTGGATACCCTATGGACGCGGTGAATTGACGGATACCCTATAGAAGTGGTTGGCCCTGGCGAGCAACGGGAAGGTAATCATTCCCGTGCTGTGATCGCGCGGCTACCTTATCGAGCTTCTGGACGCGGTAACCCTACGAGCGAAGTTACAATACCCGCAAATGTTGAATACCCATCGTCACTATCGAGTGTCGATGGTAGATGATTCGTGTGGTTGGGAGGCCAATATCAAGCGGTTACATTTCCGGGTGTCAAATACCCGGCTCAGAGTTCTGAGCCGGGTCGAAGCGAGCCACACGGTTCGGTAGCCCGCGAGCGGTCAACCGACGGCGGAAGGGTTTGCCACTCGCGATTGCTCCTGCTCGTGTCCGCCTGGCATCGCGTGCGCGGGAACGTGGGTTCCATTCGACCTCACCGCCCGGCTCGCTCTCGTGCAGCGCGGCGACTTCATCGCCGACTTCGAGCACCTCGACCGGCACCCACCCGCGCTTCGTCAAGAGCTTGGTGCCGGCTGCGAAGCAACCCGTGCCCAGTGCGACGCACGCGTTGTTCGCGATGTCCTTGAGCACCCGCGTTTCGGCCGTGTTGTACGGCGCCCGCAGCGCCTTTAGGTCGGCCATGATCGTCGCGGCGCTGACGGTCGCGGTGGGCTTCTGCCGGGACTTGTCACTCACCGCTTTCGCTGCGTTGGCGAACGCGGTCAGGTGCTCCTTCGCGGTGCGGGTGTCGTTCGGTCTGCGGTGTACCGCTCGGCAATCTCTCGAATGGCCGCACGAGCCGCCGGCCCACTGTCGGCCCCCGTGATCAGTTTCACCCAGCGGGCGTAGTCCAGATACCACCCGTTAATGAGAAAATCGGGCACCTGCCGGGCAAGAAAATCGTCGGCCAACTTGACCAACTCGGTGCCGGACAAGGTGTGCCGGACGCGCTGGCGCGCGAGGAGGTAGGACATGGCTGCAGGGCTGTGGTGCCGTCGTCGAGCCGGTGGGTAAGCGGGTTGGAATCGCTCGAAGGCCGTCACACACTCCTCTGCCTTCTCAGCATCGAGCCACCGGGGCAGCACCCACTCGAACACGTCCGGGAAGGTGTGTCGCGTTGCGGTTGCGGCGGACTCATTTAGCAGTCGGCACGCGCGGCTCAGGTCCGGCGGGATTGCCGGTGGTCCCGCCAACCACCGGCACTGGGCCAAATAGAAGTGGCAAGCCTCTTCGTTCTGGATCGACTCCCCGGCGAGCGCACGCTGTAAGGCGGTCGTCATCAACAAGTCCGACTTGGCCAGCAACTCCTTCGCCTCCTCTTCCATTCCGACGATCAGGCACTGGATCGCGCCACTGAGAATCGAATCTCCACGACCGGCAATGCTGTAGGCGGGAAGAGTCGGGTCAAGTTCGCGTTGACTCCATCGGGGGTAGCCGAACGGCCCCTGGACCACTTCTGCCAACTTTTCAAGTATGGCGTTCTTCATCAGGATGCGCTCGTTGGAGGGATCAGAACTTGCCGCGCTGCTGAAGTATTTACAGCGCTGGCGTCTCTTTGGTGACGACTGGCGTGCGGCTACCGCTCGCGTACCGAACCGTCTTCTGAAAATATAATTTGTCTTCGAGTGAATCGAGCGCCAGTTGCTTGAGATCGGCACTCAATCGCGTCGTTGGCAGTGCGTTGATGACGGTGACAGCCTGTAATCTGGACTTTTCGCGCCGCTGCGCGATCGTGAACGTCTCGGACTGGATTGCCCCGCCGGTTTCCGCGCGGAACTTCGAGTCCCATAGTGTGACCTTGCCGGTCGTCGGGTTGACCGAGATGACATCGGCGGAGCCGTTCGAGCCGATTTTCGCTCCCCACCACACGACGATTTCAGCGTCGCCCAACGTGCCGCCGCCGTGAACCTGGTAGGCGAGCAACGTCTCGTAGTAAGCCGCGTTGTAGTGGTCCGTGCGCTCCGCCTGCCCGTCCGTCCCGATTTTGTACGCGGGGTCCGCGATCGGGTTCGGCAGCGTGTACCCGTGGGGCGGGTTGGTCGGCTTCAGCGGCACAAGGGCGCTGAAGTTCGGCTTCGCCGGCGCGACCCACGGCACGAAGCCGGTTTGATTGCTGTTCTGCTGGTTCACCGACTGGAACACAGCAGTGGCTTGTTCCCAGGTCAGTCGCGGCCGTTCGCCGGATCGACCCCCGTGGAGGGGAGCGGACGTCAGCGCGAAGAATAGCGCGTCGGTGCCGTACTCAACGTTGGCCGAACTCTCTGCTGCGCTCGGTGGGCTGAAGTCGCCGGCGTATCCTCGGCCGTACTTCCTGAACAAGCCATCGACCATCGTCTCGGTGAACGCGGGATTTTGGGCTTTGAGTGCGCTCAACAGACTATTTGCGAGAGTGGTGATTCGAGTAGCTTCCGCACGGGCCTCCTCAAGTGTCGCGTAGCCCCGAGCTTCGGCTGCGGTACGGACGATCTTCGACTTGTCTGCTGAGACGTATTTGTTGGTAGGCACCTTGCCGGTACGGAGGATGGATTTCCCGCCTTCCTCGACAGCCGTGAGATAAAGGTTGTGCGCCCAGGCGGCCCATCCCCATTCCTCATCTCCGACGAAGTAGGTGTGGAAGTCGGCGACTCTCAGGTTGTAGACGGGTTCCCATTCTTCGGTGTCGAACACCTCACTCACCGCAATGCTGTCCCCCACCAGCGTCGCAATCCGATTCCCTTCCGCGAGCGCCCCTGCTGCGGTCCAGCCTTTTCCTTCGACCCAGAACGGGTGTTCGGGCGTCGTGCGGATGAGTTCGCCGTCGGGGAAGTGCAGGTGCAGGATGCGCCCGGTGCGTCGGAACGTGGCCTCCACCGGCTTCCACTCCACTTCGCCGCCCGGCTCTGCTCCCCTGTGGGCAAAGTATGGTCGATATCAACTGTCTCTTCTTGACCGAACGTGGTCGAGAGACAGCAAAAGTAGGTCTCTGACAGGCGTCCCTTCGTGGTTGTTTCCCGTCACCGATTGGGCGATTTCTTCGAGTTGAGCTAAGAATCGCATCGGAGCGAGTGTTCCTATAGATGAAGCTGCTGTCGCCCGTACATCTTCATTGTCGTCGTGTGAAATCATATTTATGATGATCTCTACTGCACCTATCACATGATTACGTTCGGCGCACTCGCACGCACGCACACGGACGTACCAGACGGGATCGACTAAGAGCCGAAGACAGAAAGTATGTATATCTGGGTGAGCCAAACGTTCTGCAATCGCGAGAGAGCGTGCGCGCGTATCTGCGTCTTCATGCATTACGAATCGTTCCAAAGCGGCGTGCCGCAAATCTTCAGGTAGATCGAGGACGGTTTGCGCCAAGCGAGCTACTGGATGATCATTACCATCGAAAATTTCTTGAACGAACATGAAGAACTCCTGTTACCACCAAACGTTTTCCCAGTTTGAATCTTGGAAGAACTTCCAGCATCCTGTAGCCGCCCCACCCTGAACCGGACGACCGCATGGCCCCTTTGCATTAGAGATTCCGATAGCGCGGATGTCGTTCCGGCGTTGGAGGAACAGTTGCCTCTCCGCGTGATCGTTGTCTCCGCCACCTGGTATAAATACTACCTGCGCGCCGTCAGCGAACGCATCCCGAAATGCTTGGGCTTGAGCAGATGTCATAGTTGATGGCTTGTAATACACATAAATATAAGCCAACTCGGGATCCGAGATTGAGACGCTGTATGCGATCGTTCCGATCACGCTTGGGGCATAGGACTGCAGGAGAGTGTATAAAGTTCTCGCGGAGCTAGCATAGCTGCTGCCTTCGGACACATAGTACTGATTGGCGTTCGGCATATACGCATTATGTGCCCAAACGCTGAACCCCCACGTTTCCTCTCCGACGAAGTAGGTGTGGAAGTCAGCAACGCGGATGTTGTACACCGGTTCCCACTGTTCGGTGTCGAACACCTCGCTCACCGCCACGCTGTCGCCGACCAGCGTCGCAATCCTATCTCCCTCGCGGATCGCGCCGGCGGCGGTCCAGCCCTTGCCCTCGACCCAGAACGGGTGTTCGGGTGTGGTGCGGATCAACTCCCCACTGGGGAAGTGCAGGTGCAGGATCCGTCCCGTGCGCCGGAACGTCGCCTCGATGGGCTTCCACTCCACTTCGCCTGTGGGTTCGCTCTCGTGACGCGCGGCCACCTCGTCGCCCACTTCGAGCAACTCCACCGCGACCCACCCACGTTTGGTCAACAGCTTGGTGCCCGTCGCGAAGCACCCGGCTTGCAACGCGATGCAGGCGTTGGCCGCGATGTCGGCCAGCACCCGCGCCTCGGCCGTCGGGTAGGCGGCCTTCAGTACCTTCAACTCGGCCATGATCGTCGCCGCGCTGACGGTCGCGGTCGGCTTCTGACGGGACTTGTCGCTCACCGCCTTCGCCGCCGCCGCGAACGCGGTCATGTGTTCCTTCGCCGTCTTCGTGTCTCCGCCTTGCGCCGTCGGCAGCACGAACGTGGTGAACGCCTTGTCGGTCAGCCCGGTGCCGAACCGCTTGTACTGATTTAGGGCGTCCTTCTTGTACAGTTCGACGCGCACGTCCTTGCCGTCTTGCACTGCCGCCAACAGGTAGTCCTGGTTCGGGGACGCGAGCGCCTTCGACGCGATGGTCCCATTGGGCAGGTTCGACCCGCCCGGCAACGCCAACACCACCTTGCCCGCGACCGCCGCGACCGCCTTCCGCAGCGCCTCCTCGACCTTTGTCGGCACGAAGGCGAGCGCCTTCTTCATCTGATCGGGCAGGGCGCCCAGGCCCAACTGCCCCGCTGCCAGACGCAGCACCGGGACCATCGCGCCCTCCAGACCAGCCGCCACCTTCCCCTTCACCGCCGCAATCGCCGCCGCGTCGGTCCACAGTGGGTCGTAGAGCGCGGAGTTGGGGTCGAGTTTGTCCGGGTTCAGGTCGGCGATGATGCCCGAGAACTGCGTGAACAGGCTGGTCAACTCGGTCTGGTTCGCCAGCAGCCACTGCAGACCCTTGTACAGCGTCAGGAACATCCCCGCACCCGGCACAAACTTCGACGCCAACTGCACACCCGCCTTCGCAATCGCGCCCGGGATCATGGCCGTGATCTTGTCACGCGCCTGTGACAGCAGTTGGTTCACGTCCACATCGAACGCGATCTGCTCAACGTTCAACTTGTCCTTGATGCTGGTCAACAACTGCGCGATCGCGTTCGGGCTAGACGGGTCGATCGGCTGACCGTCCTTGTTGAACCACGCGAACACCTGATCCAGCGCCGCCAGATTCCCCGCCCCCAACTGCTGACGCACGAGGTTCATCACGTTGTCCCACGTTAACCCCGCATACTCCAGCAGGAAACTGCCCCACTTCTCCGGGGTGTCCAGTGCGCCCGGGGTCAGGAACTTCGGGAGCGCGCTGCCGGGCAGCCCGAGCCACTCGGCCAGCTTCGCCGGCCCGGTAGTCAGCAGATTCGCGCCGACGTGCTCGACGCCTTGGAGTAACCCCTTCGACAGGATGTCGATCACCCGACCGGGGTTGGAAGTGATCGCCGCGACGAACTGCTGGGCATTGTTCCCGAACTGCGCGGCGAGGTCCAGCACCCCTTGAAGCGCCTGGGCCAGCGACTCCATGTGCTCCAAGGTGGTCGGCGTCTTCTCCGTCTCGATGACGATGCGGTGACTCCAGGCGGGCGTGCAGTCGTACCACGGAATGGTGCTGCCGAGCGTTTGGCCGTCGCGCACCAGATACGCCCGCGCTTCGATCTCGATCCGGCGATCCTGGCCCGGCCACGGGATTTCGACCGCGCTGGTGTTGAACGTCTCCGACGAGAGCAACTCGAAGTTGTCGTCCCACCACGACGACCGCTCGACGTCGTACACCGACACCTTGATCTGGTACGCGACCGTCGCCCCCACAAGCGAAGCCACGTGTGTCAGGCTATCGGCGGTGAGTTTGAATTCGGCGGTGTACGTGCTGGGCACGTCCCCGCCCGGCTTCCACACGCCCTCGCCGGTCTTCTCGATCTGGGGGGCGAACCCGGCCCAGTTGTACCCAGTCGGGGCTGCCGACGCGGTGGCGGTGCCGTCGTTGTGGAGGAACAGGCTGCCGAACAGAAGGTGTTCTGGACTCCAAGGCGGTGCGCCGAACATGAACACCGTGCCCGCGGTACCGGTCGTGGGCCAGTCCCCGGACACCATGTTGGGCGCGTTCACCACCGCGTAGAACAGCGGGAACTCGGTCTTCCCGCCGTCCTTGTCCTCGATGTACGCCTCGACCTTGTAGATGTGCCCCGCACGGTAGTCCGGCAGGTCGAGCGCCGACCCGCCGTCGAACTCGGTTTCGTCACCAGCGTTTTCCCCGTTGACGTCGGTCACCTTCCAGTGATACCGGAGCGTCGCCACATCCGCCGCCGAGTCCACCACGTCGATGAACGCGATCCGGTTACCGCCCGCGACCATCTGGCGGAGGATGATTCCCGTGCGCGTCAGGGCCGACGCCTCGGTTCCGCCGGCCGGCCCTGGCGAGAGGATCGCGACTGGTGCAATGTTGCGCACCACCACGTTCACGGCCGGGAGGTCGAGAACCGCCCCCCACTCGTCCTCCAGCCAAAACTTGGTCGCGAACGCCTTGTTCGGTTCCCCCGCCGTAGTGGAGTTGTCGTCGTACTGATGGGTGACGCTCACCGACCCGTCCGCGTTGACGGTGAAGTCCCCCTCGTAGAGTTGGATGTACTCGCCGGTGCCGAGCCAGTCGGCGTACACCGTCACCGTGTCCAGCGCGTCTGGATCCAGTTCCGCGATGGTGAACGTGACGCTCTGCCCCTCGTTGATCCCGGTGCCGAGCGGTGACCCGTCGGCGCGTGTCGCGACCACTGGCGCCGCGGTCGGGGCCGCGTTCGTGACGCTGACGTGGAACCACCCCTCGGAACTCTTCTCGTTGTTGTCCGTCACCTTCACCTGCACGTCGTACTCGCCCGCCCACGCGAACGTGTACATCTCGCTGAGGTCGGTGAGTGTCGGGTCCGTCTCGAAGTACCATTCGTAGTCGTCGGAGTAATAACTGAACGACCACTCGACGCTCGCGATCCCGCTCTCCGCGTCCGCCAACGCGACCAGCGGAACCGGCACGCCGACGACGGCGGTCAGGTCCGCGGGCACCGTCAGTTCGGGCGGCGGGTTCTCGACCACCGCGTTCAGGGTGATGATCTGCGCGACTTCGTTCGCGTCCGTCACGCGCGCAGCCACGGTGAACGTGCCCGCCGCCGTGAACGTGGTCGCGAGCCACATGTCGTTCGCGCCGGCTTGCGGCTGGAACGTGGCCCCGTCGTAGTTCGCGTCCCACTCGACCGTGACGATTCCTTCCGCGTCCTCGGGGAGCCAGAATGTGACTTCTTGACCCTTGAAGACCGGATCGGCGTCCGCTTCCAGCCACAACTCGTCGTCCGCGAGCCACACCGTCACCGGGTCCGCGGTCTCGGCCGTGTAGCCCGTGCCGGCTTGCAGTTGGGCCGTAACCGACTCCCACCCCTCGCTCTCGGCGTCGTCGCTCACGGCAACGGACAGATCTGCCGTGCTCTGTCCGGCCGCGAAGGTGATGGTCACCAGGGAGCCGACCGCGGGTGCGGTGTCGGACGCGCCGACCAGCGTGTAATCGGTGCCGGGCGTGGCGGTGCCACCCGTCAAGAACGTGACTGTCAGCGGGTTCGCGTCAATCTCCGCCTGAGCGACGGTGCGTGTGAACCGGAGCGTACCTGTGGTTCCTGGCTCGGCGCCGTCCGCAACCCATTC
>SXGR01427167.1_pt1 | contig 11093 bp, 5 predicted proteins | sample 3174711 | NCBI WGS metagenome assembly SXGR01 (sample SAMN11356860, study PRJNA531348) | freshwater metagenome | isolation source: freshwater sample F1-60 | place: China: Fuxian Lake, Yuxi | collected 2017-12-25 | reverse complement strand
GTCGATCTACCAGTGGCGCGGCTCACAGACGAGCAACATTTTGGAGTTCGTGGAGCGATACGGCGCCCACGCGATCACGCTCGCGGCGAATCGGCGCTCCAAGGCGGAGATCGTGGAGCATGCCGCCAGGTTCGCCGACACCATCCCAGGCCGACTTGCGAAAAACATGCATCCTGTGCGAGCGGGAGATCCGTCGTGCGTTGTGCCGTGGTCGGGGGACAGCCCGGCCGATGAAGCGGGTACCATCGCATTGGCGATCGAGGCTCTGAAGGCGAAGGGCTTTCGCTATCGGGACATTGCCATCCTCTACCGCTCGGTGAAGACCTCGGCACCGCCGATGATCTCCGCCCTGCGTAACCGAGGAATTCCGATCACCTGCGGGGGGCGCACTGGATTGTTCATGCTGCCGGAGGTGAGGGTCCTAGGGCGCGCATACGTATGGTTGGTCGACAACGACTGGCGTGACGCCGGGTATGGCCAGGAAGCCGAGCCGGTGGCGCTCGAGGATTTGGCGCGCGAGTTCCTCGCCGCCTTCGGAAGCGCGCGGCCCGAGGCCCAGGTCACTAAGTACCTGACTGACTGGAAGGGCAACGTCGCCGATGAAAAATCACCGGCCAATCTCGTGGGTGACTTCTACAAGCTCCTGAAGTTCCTCGGAGTGCATCAGCTCGACCCAGATGTGCCAGACCACTCTGCCCGGATGGGTGCCATGGCGCGGTTCTCGAACATATTGGCCGACTTTGAGAATGTCACTCGCCGAGGGCGCTTTCTTCCGGATGGGGAGGGCACGCTTGTGTTCACAGGGGGTGCCAACCGTGGTATCCGCTTCTATCAACAGCTGGCCAACTACGTTCAGCACTACGCCAAGGAGGCCTACGAGGACTTCGATGGCGAGTTGACACCCAATGTGGACGCGGTGGACATCTCCACCGTGCACCAGGCCAAGGGGCTGGAATGGCCGGTGGTGTTCATGCCGTGCCTAGTCGATTCTCGGTTCCCTTCCGCCAAGGCTGGTCGGGCTAGACCATGGCTGTTACCCGTCAGCGTGTTTCCAGCAACCAGCCAAGCCAGATACTCGGGAGGTGAGGACGACGAGCGCCGCCTGTTCTATGTGGCCATGACCCGCGCCCGGGATGTGCTCTACCTGTCCCACTTTCGACGGCAGAAGAACCAGGCAAAGCCGTCCAGGTTCCTAGTGGCCACCTGTGGTGGTGCGATCCCTCCCATGAGCGTGCTGCCGCTGCCCATGCCAGCGGCCCTCACCAAGCCGGAGGCGCCCGACAAGGTTGCGACGTCGTTTTCAGAACTGTCGAATTTCGAAGAGTGCGGGTTCAGGTACCGGCTAGCAAGTTCCTTCGGTTTCGAGACACAGCTGGTATCGGAGCTCGGGTACGGCCGAGCGATTCACCATGTGCTGCGGTTTATCGCCGAGGTGGCGCGCACGAGCGGCAAGGTGCCGACGGTCGCCGAGGTTCAGGGAGTGCTAGACAGCGAGTTCTACCTACCGTTTGCAAACAAGAACAACTTCGACAACATGCGCCGGACGGCCGGCCGGATGATTGAGAAGTACCTCACCGTCTACAAGGCAGACCTCCAGCGGATCTGGGCCACGGAGCGGCCGTTTGAGATGCACCTAGAGGCGGGCACGCTCTCTGGTCGAGCTGATGTGATTTTGGAGCGCCACGATGGCAAGCCAGACTCCCTGGCAATCGTTGACTACAAGACGGCCAGCGGGCCGGATCAGAACGCCTTGTTCGAATTCCAACTTGCGGTGTACGCCGCTGCCGGGAGGGGTGAGGGGCTGAATGTCGACGCGGCGCTTCTGCACCACTTGGACGAGGGCACGCGGTCGAGCGTAGATGTTTCGCCGGCCGCCACTGGAACGGCCATCAAGCGGGTAGAGGCCTTGATGGGCGAACTGCGCACGGCCACGTACAAGCCCAAGCCCGAGGTGAAGAAGTGCAAGGCGTGCGAGTATCGTCAGTTGTGTCGGCACACCACCCCCGATCCCTGGGACTCCGCCGATTGAGCTCGGGAACTACGCGAAGGCCTGCACGATGAGTACCGGCATCCTTGGGCTTTCAGTAGCCGATGCGCCCATCGCTGTGATCGACTTTGAGACCACGGGTCTCTCAGCGGGCTACGACCGGGTGGTTGAGGTGTCCGTCGTGCGGGTCGAAGAGGGAGGATTGAAGCGAACACTGGTGCTTGACACGCTGGTCAATCCTCGCTGCCGGGTTTCGGCCAAAGATATTCACGGCATCACCGGCAGCATGGTCAAGAATGCGCCAGAGTTCAGGGATGTCTGGCCGGCGTTACGAGCCGCCCTCGCCGGGTGCGTTGTTGCGGCGTACAACGCCTATTTTGACATTCGGTTTCTGACGGCAGAAGCGCTTCGCGCGGGCGAAGATGTGCGGCTGCCGTACTTCTGCCTGATGTACATCCGGCCACTCATTGGGGTGGGTGAACGCTGCCAGCTGAGTGTTGCGTGTCAGGGCCAAGGAATACGACAGAAGGCTGCCCACCGCAGTGCTCGCGATGCAATGGCAACCGCAGAACTCATCCCCGGCTACATCCAAGCAATGCGCGCCAATGGACTGAACGCGTATCAGGCCCTTCGCCGAGCGGGTTCCCACAAGTACCTCCAGAGCTTTGCGCTCCAGCCGCTGACGGCCCAGTGCCCGCAGCGCCACTGTGAGTTCCTCCCAAGAGAGCGGGCGCACTCACGTGTGCCCAGCCTCTTTGAGTCTCTTGGTATCACTTGATTCGCCATGCACCGGGACGCCCACATCTCAAGCTGCGGCAACTACCGCTACTGGCTCTCGCGAGTGTGGGATGAGTCGCGCCAGTGTGGTGTGTGGGTGATGCTCAATCCCAGCACAGCCGATGCTATGAACGACGACCCTACAGTCCGGAGAGTAGTGGGGCTATCACGGTCTTGGGGGTGGGGCAGGATCAAGGTGTTCAACCTGTTTGCCCTGCGTTCACACAATCCAGCCGCACTGGCCGACCATGAAGACCCGGTTGGTCCGGAGAATGACGCCCAACTTCGGAACATCCCTACAGATTCGGCAATTGTCGCAGCTTGGGGGAACTGGGGCGCCTATCTAGGCAGGGCGGAGTGTGTACGCTCCCTGTTCGGCGCAACGGGTGTCGAACTCCTGTGTATCGGGCTGAACAAGGGCGGATCCCCTAAGCATCCGCTCCGCGTCGGTCGTGGAGTTCGGCCAGTGCCGTACTCATGTACCCCAGTTACGCTGCTGAGCAGTGGCGGCCCGTTGGCCGCGAAGGAGGCATGACCGTGGCGCGCAAGGCACGCACGAAAACAAATGTCAGCGCGGTGGTTGAGACAGCCGACTACCGGCACGCTGACAAGCGAAAAAACCTCCCACCAGCAAAGATGGAGCGGCAGGGGACCACCCCGACGTTGAAGGCCGCCAAGTACCACTACAACCCACACCTGCCGCCAGAGTTGCGGTTTGATCCCACCGGTGAAGCGGACAAGTTGCCCGCGCTGATTGCCGAGGCGCAGAAACGGACGCTGACGGAGGAGGAGGCGAAGACGCTGGCTGAGGCGCTGCGAAACCAGCAGCCGTGGCTAGAGTGGGCGGGCAAGAAGGAAGAGCATGACCGCGGCGCATTCAACGTGAACCCAGTGGCGCTGCACCTGCATGAGCGGGTGTCGGCCAAGGCCATCGTGCGCTCAGCGATGCGGCAGGATGTCGACCGGTCGCTCTTCGCGGCGGCCGAGGATGACTACGCCAAGGCAGTGCAGTTCTACAAGCACGATGTGGACTGGGCCAACAGGCTCATCTTGGGCGATTCACTGGAAGTGATGTCATCGCTGGCGCGGCGCGAGGGGCTGGCCGGCAAGGTGCAGATGATCTACATGGATCCGCCGTATGGGATCAGGTTTGCAAGCAACTTTCAGCCGGAGCTAGGCAACCGGGATGTGAAGGACAATGAAGAAGATCTGACCCGAGAGCCGGAGATGGTCAAGGCGTACCGCGATACATGGCATCTGGGGGTGCATTCGTATCTGTCGTACATGCGCGATCGGCTGATCGTCGCCAAGGAACTGCTGGCGGAGACAGGCAGCGTGCTTGTGCAGATCAGTACTGAAAACCTGCATATTGTCCGTGAGTTGCTAGACGAGGTGTTCGGATCAGAGAATTTTGCGGCGCAGTTGTCATTTCGAACCAAGATCCCCTTGCGAACCACGTTTATCGCAGCAACACATGACTGCATCTTGTGGTACGCGCGCGACAAGCCACAGCTCAGGTATCGAAAACTCTTCGGCGCAAAGGGGCTCGGCGACGAAGGCCGGTTCTCGCTGATCGCACTTCCCAGCGGAGAGAGGCGGTACATGACACGAGCTGAGAAGGCTGCAGAGGAGCCATTGCCCACAGATGCGAGTCCATTTGTGGCTGAGAACTTCAATTCTGCGGGACGGACGGAGAGTTGCGTGTTCCCATTTGTGTACGCAGGCCGTTCATTCGCCCCAACCCGAAACCGAAGTTGGAAGACAAACCTCCAGGGGATGCGACGGCTCGCCCCCACTGAGCGGCTGTTCTCCAGCGAATCCAACCTGTATTACGTGTTGCTGCATGCGGATTATCCAGTTCAGGAACTGCATTCAGTGTGGAATGACACGCGAGGTGACATCGACAAATCATACGTCGTCCAGACGAGTACCAAGGTCATAGAGCGCTGCATGCTCATGTGCACCGACCCCGGCGACCTCGTCCTAGACCCCACCTGTGGAAGCGGAACCACTGCGTACGTCGCTGAGGAGTGGGGCCGCCGCTGGATCACCACCGACACTAGCCGCGTCGCGCTCTCCATCGCTCGCCAGCGACTGCTGACGGCCAAGTTCGACTACTACCGAACTCGTGCTGCCGCCGGCGCCGCCACGATTGCCAACGCTGACAATCCGGGCAGTGGCTTCATTTACAAGACCGTTCCGCACATCACACTCAAGAGCATTGCCCAGAACCCGAGCCTCGACCCCATCTTCGCCAAGCACGAGCCGCTCCTAGATGCCGCGCTAGAAGCCGCCAATGCTGCGCTGCAGCGGTTGCCCGCCACCGTTTACGAGGTGCTCTGTGACAAGCTGGCGGCCAAGGCCGCAGGTGAGGGGGCTTACATCAGCGATGCCGATGATCGGCGCTGGCTGCTACCCGGTCCCACGCCCGCCGTGGTGGCGGATGCCCTAGCAAGTGCCTTCTCCGGTGCTGGGAAGAAGCCGCCGACCCCAAAGCAACTTCAGGGAGTGACAGAATGCATTCCGGTGCGTGCCGCCGTCGGCAAGAGCAGCGTCCCGGCCAGCGGCATTGGTTGGGAGCATTGGCAGGTGCCCTTCGACACCGATGATGCGTGGCCCAAGGAGTTGCAGGCCGCCGTGACCGGCTATCGCAAGGCCTGGCGTGCCAAGATGGATGAGGTTAATGACTGCATTGCGAAGAGCGCAGACTTTGAAGAGCTCGTCGATCAGCCAGAGGTGGTGAAGGGTGTCACCCGGGTCAGCGGACCTTTCACGGTAGAGGGGGTGATCCCCGAGGAAATGACCCTGACTGCCGATGGCATCAAAGACCTAACCCCCAACGAAGATGACGATGGCGACAACGCTAGTGACCTCCAAAATGTCCACGCCTATCTGAAGGGCATGGTCGATGCGATGCGCGGGGATGGGCTGACCTTTCCCAATAACAAGTCGGGCAAGTTTGCCGAGATCTCGCCCTTGTACGAGGGCGGCGCGCTGGACGCGCTTCATGCCGAAGGCTTCTGGAGCGAGGACTCAGCGAGAGCCGAGCCGGTCGCCATCGCGTTCGGCCCTCAGTACGGGCCAATCACGGCCCGGCAAGTCGAAGATTGCATCCATGCCGCTACCCGATATCGCCACCTAGTCATGGCGGGTTTTTCGTTCGCTCCAGAGGCCGCCGCGATTGTGGCGGAGCAGGCGCACCCCAAGCTCAAGATTCACCTTGCCAACATCCGCCCAGACATGAACCCGGCCATGAAGGGGCTCCTTAAGGAAACCCCGAACAGCCAATTGTTCAGCGTGTTCGGTCTGCCGGAGATCGAGGTGAAGCCTGCCAAGGGCGGCATGCACACCGTCACCCTCAAGGGCGTAGACATCTACGACCCGGTGGAGAACACCGTGCGGTCCACAGGCGCTAGCAAGGTGGCGGCATGGTTCCTAGACAGCGACTTCGACAACCGGTGTTTCTGCACCACCCAAGCGTTCTTTCCCAATCAGGATGCCTGGGCCAAGATTGCCAAGGCGCTGGGCTCTGCTGGCAATGAGGAGGCGTTCGCGACATTCAAGGGCACGGTCTCGCTGCCCTTCGAGGCCGGTGAGCACAAGCGCGTGGCAGTAAAGGTCATCGACCCGCGGGGCAATGAAGTGATGACCGTGTGCAAACTGCCGTCAACCTAGAGGCCCGCACATCATGGCGCGTTCACGAACTCAATCCAGCGCATCCGCCGTCACCGCTCCCTCAGCCGAAGCGCGGCCCATTCAGGCGGTTCCGGACCCGATCCTCTGCAGCCCATATCACGAGCCGAGCAGGCACTGGGTGTACCAGGGCGGCAAGCCGTTCATCTTGGAAGGCCGCCGGCCGGCAAGTTACTTCTACAAGACAGAGCGAACTGGTGGAGCTCAGGAAGACCTTTACGCGGAGGAGAACCGTGATGACTTGCCACTAGTCAACCGCCTCCGCGAGGACGTGAGACGGTGGCGGGAGGCTGACTATCGCGGCGCTTCAGATGTGACCAAGGAACTGTTGCGGTACTGGGCCCGTTCCGACCGCTTCCGTCGGCTGTTCTTCTGTCAGCGCGAGGCGGTCGAGACGATCATCTACCTGCTGGAGCTCCGTATTCCCGATCGGTCGCGAGCGACTGGGTTCAAGAACTTCGAGTGCTCTGACGACGATCTGGGCCTTCTGCTGAAGGGTGAAAAGCCAAGGTTCGATCTGTCGCAGACGAAGGTCTTCCCCACTCTGGTCGACTCGCCCATCGCTGCGGAGATGCTGCCTCTGCGGCGGCTGGGTTGCAAGATGGCCACCGGCTCCGGCAAGACCGTTGTCATGGCGATGCTCGTCGCGTGGGCATTCTGCAACAGGGGCCGGAATCCACTATCAGTTGAGTTTCCGAATGCGGTGCTGATCTGCTGCCCGAACCTTACGGTAAAGAGCCGGTTGCAGGTGCTTCGGCCGGACAGCCCGAGCAACTACTACGACGAGTTCGAGATCGTGCCGTCGAAGTACCGAACCTTCCTCAGCGCCGGCCGGGTGCTGGTTACCAACTGGCACATCTTCGCGTCCAAGAGCCCCCAGAAGGAAGGCGATGCGACCTATCGAGTAGTAGACAAGGGAGAGGAGGACAACCGCTCCTTCGCGCTGGATCGACTGGGCGATCTTGCCGCTCGCCTGCCCATCATGGTGCTAAATGATGAGGGGCACCACTGCTGGAGGCCGAGGTTGTCAGCCGAGGAAGCCACGGCGATAACAGAGGCCAAGGGCGAGGATAGGGCGGCACTTGAAGACGAGATCGAAGAGGCCCGCATCTGGCTAGACGGCCTAGATCGCATCAACAACTGCGGGATGCCCGCGGCTGGGAAGCCAGCGATACTGGCGACAGTCGACCTCTCCGCCACACCGTTCTACATCGGCGGCAGCGGCCAGATAGAAGGGAGCCCATTCCCCTGGCTGGTGAGTGACTTTGGCCTCGTGGACGCCATCGAGAGCGGCATCACCAAGATCCCCCGCCTGCCCGTGAAGCAGGAAGGCGGCAGTGGCACAACGGACGACGCTGATCGGCCAGATCCCCGGTACTTCGACCTGTGGCGGCACATGAAGCCAAACTTCAACCATCGCGACAAGCAGGGTGCCGGGTACAGGCCGGACGCGGTCTACCGCGAGGCCGAGGATGCGCTGCTCACGAGTGCTGCCCAGTGGAAGGAGCGGTTTGATCAGTACAAAGCGGCGTCCGCGACCCATCAGATCGTGCCCCCGGCGATGATCGTGGTCTGCCACGATACTGCGACATCAAAGATCTTCTTCGAGAAGATTAGCGGGGAGCGCGAGGAGGAGGTCGCCAGCAGGGACGGCAAGGGCGGTGAGATTCGGACGGTCTACGAGAAGAGTTCGGTGATGGAGGAATTCGCCAACGCCGAGGGCGTGCGCCACACGATTCGCATCGATACTGCCTTCGAGCGCGCGCTGCGGGGCGATGAGTCGGCCACCAAGGATGAGCGCCTGGCCGAGCTCCGCAGGATCGTGGATACCGTCGGAAAACCTGGGCAACCAGGCGAGGGGGTTCGATGCCTCGTGTCGGTCGGGAAGCTCACCGAGGGATGGGACGCTAACAATGTCACCCAGGTGCTGGGGATTCGAGCATTCCAAAGCCAACTGCTCTGTGAACAGGTCGTCGGCCGTGGGCTGCGCCGCCGCAGCTATACCCCAAAGCCCGACACCGAACTGCTCGAGCCTGAGTATGTAGACGTTTACGGGATCCCATTCTCACTGATTCCGTTCAAGGGCCGTGCTACGGACGAAGCGGTTCCGGAGGACAAGCCCAAGAACCACATTGCCCCGATTCCCGCGCGCGCAGATATGGAAATCCGCGCGCCCCGTGTCGAGGGGTACGTGTACGGATTGCGGGGCGACGGGATCAAGTGCGATGTGGCCACCTTGGAGTCCTTCGTCGTAGAGGAGCTGCCGAGCGCGGTGTATGTGAATGTAGTCCGGGGCTACAACGACGATCCAACCTCGGCGCCAGAGGGGGAGTACATCCGCCAAGACCGCGAGGCGTACTACGCGACGGTGCACGAGCAGGCCATCCACTTCCGGATGACCCGAAGGGTGGTTGACCGCTTGGTGCAGGGGGCGGTGGATGAGGGCGACCCGCAGAGCGTGGCGCTCAAGTTGCAGGCCAAGCACGTGCTGTTCCCGCAGGTCTACGCGATTCTGAAGAAGTACATCGAGGAGCGGATCAGGTTCGCCCCCGGCGTGAATCACAAGGAGATCGGGCTTGAGAGATTCGTCGAGCGGATTGTTGGGCAACTGACGGATGGCATCACGCCAGCGGCCGCGTCGGCGGAGGCGCCGCTTCTGCCGGTAATCAATCTGATGGCGAAGTACCACACCACCATGCAGGGGGAAGAAACGACGACCCGGCCGGTCATCTCAGTGGAGAAGAGCCACCTGAGCGGGGTGTCATGCCGGAGTGAATTGGAGCGGGAAGCTGCGGAAGTGCTAGACACGATTCCGGTGGTGGAGTGCTTTACACCCAATAGTCGGGGGTTCGGTTTGCGAGTTCCGTACGAGGACGCTGGGGTGGAGCGAGCGTACGAGCCAGACTTCATCGTGCGCGTCCGCGGGGGAGCATCAGTGGTGGTGGAGATAAAGGGACTCAAGGGTGAGATTCACGACCCCAACCTTGTGACGGCGAAGAACGAGGCAGCCAAGAAGTGGGTTGCAGCAGTCAACAACGCGAAGCGATACGGGCGGTGGGGCTTCGAGATCTGCCGCGATCTGTCGGAGCTGGAGGGACTGCTGGAGAAGTACGCGACCCCGGCGGAGGTACCGCTGCCGTTCAAGCGGGTGGAGCCCACCGGGGCCAACAAGTTCAAGACATGCATTCCGCTAGTCACTCTCCGCGTGGCCGCTGGCGCCCTCGGTGAGAGCCAAGATGCCGGAATGGCCACGTTATGGGAAGCAACCGAGTGGGTAGCGCCGGCTGCGGGCACCCGCTTGGAAGAGGGAATGTTTGTGGCGCAGGTGAGAGGGAAATCCATGGAGCCACGCATCCCAGACGACGCCTACTGCCTGTTTCGGAAGCCGAGTGCTGGCAGCCGCCAAGGTCGATTTCTGGTGGTTCAGCACCATGCCATCCACGACCCCGACTATGGCGGCAGTTACACCCTGAAGAAGTACCGCAGCGAGAAGGTGGTTGACCCTGAGACGGGGCAGTGGCAGCACGCGCTGGTCGTCCTAGAGCCTCTGAATCCGGCGTTCGCGCCGATTGAGATCGCCGCTAACGACGAGGAGGAGTTCCGAGTGATCGCGGAGTTTGTGGAGGTGCTGGAGTAGGGGAAACCGCGGGGGGCGGCCGGAAGTCACCTGCTGGGCGCAGCACCGCCCCGACACTCAGCCAACGCGGTAGGGACAGTCACTTCCGCTTGGGACCACTCGCGTGTCTCACTAACTCGAAGATCTTCCTGCGGCGCGAATGCTTGGATGATCATCGCCGGCAGCACCCGCGCGATTTCATCGCGCCTGTCACTGGTCAGGACCCTGATCTCCCAAAGAACCTGAGGATCGGGTACGGCTCCACCGCGCAAGACCCGGATCTCAAGTGTGCTGGCGAACCAGATGACGGAGCTAGTGGTCGTTCCAACCCGGACGTACGTGGGCAGGTTGATCGAGTTAATGGTGCTGGCGCTGCCGCTTCCAATGCCGGGGATCTTCTCGTACCGGGGCGTTGAGTACTCGACCGGCGTGCCCTGATCGATGCCGTACCTCACATCGACTAGGAATTCACCGTCCGCAGCACTGGCGGCCTGCGTGAGCCCTAGCGTTTCAAGTTGACAGACGATTAGGTCGCAATAGGCGGCATGCTCCAACTCACGGTCCCCTGGCGGTGCGCTTTGGATGGTGAACCCGCCCTGGTGAACTGGCTCACCAAACCAAACGGTGGTTCCGCTGATGGGGAAGGGGGTGTTGCACCCAGTCAGAAAGGCCAGGGTGACTAGGGCCAGTAGGGGGACCGGGCGGCGGCTGTCTTGGCGGCGCTGAACTCTGCCGGGGCGTGGCTGGTTAACGCCCGCTCGATCGATCCCAAATCGTTCACAGAGCGGGTCATTACTGGAGCACGGCACGGGTGGAGCGTACTAAACCCCCACCGGCCTTCTTACCGCTCTCACCGCCGAGTCGTAGACGCGGCCCAGTCGCGTCGCCGCGCCATCCCAGCCGATGCCGCGGATCTCGTAAAACCCTTCATCGCGCAGCTGGGCCCGCAGGGGCGGATGCCTGAGCACCGCCACGATCTTGTTGGCGATGTCGTCGACATCCCAGAAGTCCACCTTCAGG
>SXGR01227148.1_pt1 | contig 11093 bp, 9 predicted proteins | sample 3174711 | NCBI WGS metagenome assembly SXGR01 (sample SAMN11356860, study PRJNA531348) | freshwater metagenome | isolation source: freshwater sample F1-60 | place: China: Fuxian Lake, Yuxi | collected 2017-12-25 | reverse complement strand
GTTTCACTCATCTCGACCATGAAGGTGGATTGTCCACGCCAAAGATCGTCGCTGGCTCCGATGCGGGTGAAAATACGATCGACCAAATCGATACGAGCGCTATCAGCGGGAAGGAAGGAACCGGTGTGTGCCATGAGGGTGAGGAGTGCAACCTGACGGATGTAGGTGCTTTTGCCTGCCATGTTGGGGCCGGTGATCAGGGCGATTTGCTCTTGGTGGACATCGAGCTTTGTGTCATTGGGAACGAAACGTTCGTCGGTCACCGCTTGGTCTAAAACTGGATGACGACCTCCTTGGATGAGGATCACGCCTTCATCTTGAACGATGGGACGAGTGTATCGATGGTACCGTGCGGTTTCAGCGAACCCCGCAAGGACATCGAGTTGAGCAATTGCCGACGCGGTGCGTTGAATTTCTGAGAGTCGAGCGATGACCGCTTCCCGGAGTTGGTGGAAGAGTTCGTATTCCAACTTATTGATACGTTCTTCAGCACCGAGGATTTTGCCTTCCATTTCCTTCAACTCAGGCGTGATGAATCGTTCCCCATTCGCCACGGTCTGTTTTCGAGTGTAGTAGGGAGGGACTTTGTCGAGGTTCGCTTTGGTGACCTCGATGTAATACCCGAAAACGGAGTTGAACCGGATTTTGAGGGAGGCGATCCCTGTGGATTCGATTTCCTTTTGCTGCAACTGCGCCAACCAATCCTTCCCTCCACGAGTGGCTTGACGAAGTTCGTCGAGATCAGGATTGAAGCCATCCCGGATCAGTCCACCCTCTTTCAAGGCAAGCGGTGGCTCGTCCACAACTGCGTTGATGAGGAGATCGACAAGCTCCGGGAGTTCAGCTAGTTCGTGGGTCAGTTGGTCGATGAGATTGAGGGGGGGATTGCTGGGAGGTTGTGGAGTAGCGATGAACTCTTCTTGGACCGAATCCAGCGATCGCGGAACGGGTGCAGAACCGAGTTGGGTGAGCAGGGTGCGGATGGGAGGGATCGCCTGCAACGCAAGCCTGAGGGACTGGAGATCTCGGGCGTTACCGTTTCCCATGCTGAGGCGGCTAATGGTGCGTTCGAGATCACGAATATCCGAGAGTAAATGGCGGAACGACTCGAGACCTTGGGGGTGATCGAGCCATTGTTGGATCGCAGCTTGGCGTTGGTGGATGGTCGCCAGAATGGCTAGAGGTTGAGTCAACCAATCACGCAATCGGCGTGCCCCCATGGGTGTGGTGGTACGATTCAACGCACCGTAGAGCGATGCGCTGCGGTCGGTATTTCCATTCTGGGGCTCGAGGATTTCCAACGTGTGCAAGGTAGTTCCATCGAGCACGAGAAAATCGGTGGAATTATAACAATTGAGGCGCGTGAGATGCGACACGTCGCGACGTAAGTGTTGTCCGACGTAATGGAGCAACCCTCCGGCAGCACAGATGGCAGCGTGACGATCACGTAATCCGAAACCATCGAGCGAGAGCACCTTGAACTGATCACGGAGTGCGTAGTGTGCGGTCTCGAGTGCGAACACCCAACCTTCGTGGCCGTTCGCGATGGGAAATTTGCGACGGAGGAGTTCTTCCAATGATTTTTGATCGTCAGGGAAAATGATTTCCGCAGGTCGGAGCCGATCCAATTCTGTCGCCAGTGCAAGCTCATCGATGACCTCGGTGACTTTAAAGTCACCCGTTGTCAGATCAATGACAGCAAGTCCGAATGTTTTTGCGGAAGAGTAAACGCCGGCGACAAAATTATTTCGACCGGCCGTGAGTAATCGTTCGTCGAAGTGAGTGCCCGGACTGAGAATCTGAGTGACTTCGCGTTTTACCAACTGGCCCGGGCGAGCTTCTTCGACCTGATCGCAGATTGCGATTTTACGTCCTGCTTTGAGGATTCGAGCGATATAACCATTCGCCGCGTGAAACGGGATACCACACATCGGAACCGCGCCCCGCTTGGTCAAAGCGACGTTGAGGATCGGTGCAGCCACCTGTGCATCCTCAAAAAACATTTCGTAAAAATCTCCGAGTCGAAAGAACAAGAGAGCACCTGCAGGCAGATCTCGTTTGATCCGCTGATACTGCGCCATCATCGGCGTGAGTTGAACATCGCTCGCCATGTCAGGAGAAACGTTACGATGCCGCACGCTGCATACAACGCAAAATTTGAATCACACACACGTGCAGAAACGTTGAAGATTTCGCGTGTGAAACGGGTGCACAAAAAAAACTTTTGTTTTTTTCCGATTTCCTCTGGTCAAGAGAAAACATTTTAGTAAAGTCCTGAAGACAACCCGAAACATTACCAAGAAATTTGATGGGAGGTGAATTGCTCCATGGCTACAAAGAAAGCTGCTAAGGCCCCTGCCAAACCCGCTGCAAAAAAAGCGGCTGCGAAAAAACCCGCCGCTAAAGGTGGTAAGAAGTAATTCTTAAACGACGAGCCGTCCTGAGTGACGGTAGGGATTTTCACGCCCGGTGGCTTGATCCTGTAAGGGATTAATGCACACCCAAAAGTGCCCTTCGGTTGTAGAGTGCCCGGCGTTAGAGACAGTCCCTGTTCAATTTCACGCCACAATCGTGAGACCTTTGTTCGTAAGAGCAAAGTATCGTGATTGTGGTTTTTCTTTTTTGGTTTTCCTTTTCCTACAAAACCCGGTCATCCTCCTTTTATGGCAAAACTTGTTTTTGATATCGAAACGCTCGCACAACCGTTGGAGAATTTTGATGAGGTCCAGGTCGAATACCTTTTTCGTGAAGCGGGAAGGATCGCCGACCCAACCGCCAGCGAAGCCAAACGGGTTGAGATCGAGAACATGATGAGCTTGTGGCCTCTTACCTCGCGGGTCATCTGCATTGCGATGGTGAACGCCGAGACTTCTCGAGGCCAAGTTCTTTTCACGGCGGAAGATTTCGATGAGGACGAAACAAAAGCTTCGGGAGAAGTGGAGTTTGTTCCCTGCGTTGACGAAGGAGAATTACTGACGGCTTTTTGGGACGTCGCCGAACATTACGACTCGGTGGTGACATTCAATGGTCGTGGGTTTGATGTACCGTTCCTATACCTGCGTTCCGCAGTGTTGAATGTTCCCATTACACGAAAAAACTGGCTCGGTTATCGATATCAGGTGGAACCGCATTGCGATTTGGCTGAACAATTCACCTTTTACAATGTGAGCGGGCGCGAGGGTGCCGCACGCAAATTTAATTTAGATTTTTACTGCAAGGTGTTCGGGATCGAGTCGCCGAAGGGGCAGGGTGTGGATGGAACGTGTATGGCAGACATGGTGGCGGCTGGTCGTTTCCGAGAGATCGCGGAATATTGTTTAAGAGATGTTCGGGCGACAACCCAACTCTTCCACGTCTGGAAGGAACGGCTGGCGGGAATCAAGTAAGCGACTCGATGCGGACAAAATCTCGGTTGCCAACGAGCCGGACGCCCCGCTACTACTAGGCTCTTTGGTATGTCAAAAACTGCTCTATTATTTGCGGGTCAAGGTGCTCAATTCGTTGGGATGGGTCAAGATCTGGCTAATCAATATCCCACAGCTCGCTCACTGTTCGATCGTGCCAACGGCGCTCTGGGATATGATCTAGCTTCCATTTGCTTCGGGGGTCCCGAGGCGGAACTGCTGAAGACCGAGAACGCGCAACCGGGAATCTTTCTCGTGAGTTGGGTTGCGTTGCAACTTCTGCGTGAACGCGTGCCTCAATTCCAATTTCAAGCGACAGCAGGGCTCAGCCTAGGCGAGTTCACTGCGTTGACCGCAGCAGGCGTGTTGGAGTTTGAGGATGGGTTGCGCGTGGTGCGAATGCGGGGTCGGTTTATGCAGGAGGCTTGCGAGGCAACCCGTGGAGGAATGGCGGCCATCATTGGTCTGGAAGAGGGGCCTACTCGCGAGGTCTGCACCGAGGCCGATGTGGAGTTAGCGAATCTCAACTGCCCCGGCCAACTAGTTATCTCCGGGGAGGAGGCGAAGATCGCTCGGGCCTGCGAACTCGCGAAATTACGCGGCGCGAAGCGGGCACTCCCGCTGCCGGTTGCAGGTGCCTATCATTCTCGGCTCATGGCAAGTGCACAGCCGAAGCTCAGGGAGGCTTTAGCCGGAATCCCAATCCATTTGCCCGCAGTGCCGGTGATTAGCAATGTCACTGCGAAATCTCACGGGGTCGCCTCTGAGATCCACGAGCGTCTGGTGGAACAGGTCACTTCCTCGGTGCGTTGGGAGGAATCGATTCGATCCCTTCTCGCTCAAGGATTCACGCGCTTCATTGAGCTTGGGCCGGGCACAGCACTCTCTGGATTCATGAAACGCATTGATAAATCCGTTCAGGTCTTAAACGTCGGAGATTGCCCAAGCCTTGAACTCACGGCAGCAACCTTAGGGCAAACGTTGGAATCCTGATTCCTCCCCTCTCTGCACTGACCTCATGAAAAAAATCACCATCTACACTGATGGCGGGTGCGAAGGGAATCCTGGACCCGGAGGTTGGGCAGCAGTTTTAGCCTACGGCCCGCATCTCAAGGAAATCAGCGGTGGCGAGCCTGCAACAACGAACAATCGCATGGAGCTGCGGGCTGCGGTCGAGGCATTGGAAATCTTGCAGGAGGCGTGCGTCATTATTTTCCATACCGATTCGGAGTATCTTAAAGACGGCATTACTCAATGGGTTGCCGGATGGAAACGATCCGGATGGCGCACCAAGAGTAAAAAACCAGTGAAGAATCAGGATCTTTGGATGGCTCTTGATAAACTAACACAGAAGCATCAGATCCAATGGGAGTGGGTCAAGGGTCACGCAGGCCAACCTGAAAACGAACGCTGCGACGTTCTTGCAGGGCAAGCGATTAAAAAGATCCGTCAACAATACACGCCGGTTCAGCTCAAGGCGTTACTGGACGAATTCAAGACGGCTCCATCCGATCCGTCCTTATTTTGATGGGTTTCCGTTGGAGAAAGTTTCTCTCGGATCCGTCAATGTGCGAAGGAATGCAATGAGTGCCTGTTGATCCGCCGGGCTTAATGCCAATCCGCCTAAAGGATGTTTCGCAATGTTCGGATCAAGCGTGGTACTCGGCTGGATCCCCGTCATGTAATGGTTGATCACTTCCTCAAGCGTCGAAAACCGTCCATCATGCATGTAAGGGGCGGTAAGCGCGATGTTTCGCAAGGATGGTACGGCAAATTTCCCTCGGTCACCAGCGCGACCGGTGACGCCCATGCGTCCAATATCCTTGGCTTCGGTATCGAGGCCGTTGTTGGCAAAACTCTGGCTTTGGAACAAAGGGCCGCCATGACAATGGAAACAATCTGCACCGAATTGCCCACGGCGCGGGTCATACTCCGTTTGGAACAATTCAAATCCCCGTTTTTCTTCGAGAGTTAATGTTGTCTCGCCAAGGAGCGAGCGATCGAACTTCGAATGGTAAGAGACCTGCGTGAGCAGGAATTGTTCGAGTGCCCGAGCCAACCGATCTGAATTAATTTCTGGGGTTCCAAATGCCTTAGCGAATAGGTCCGGATAAGGAGAGATGGCGAGTTTGGTAACCACATGAGCGAGGGTCTCGTGCATCTCGATTGGATCCTCGATCGGACGCAAAACTTGATCGCGTAACGAAGGGGAACGTCCATCCCAGAAGAAAGATCTTCTCCAAGCCAGATTGAATAACGGCATCGCGTTGCGACTCCCCTTCTGACCCTCCGCACCCAGACTGAATCGCTGGGGTTCCGTAAAAGCGGATTCGTTTTTATGGCAGGAACGACAAGACTGAGTGTTGTTGATGGACAATCGGGTCTCCGAGAATAGTCGGCTTCCCAACGCAACTCCTTCCTCGGTGAGAGGGTTATCCAACGGCAGCGCGGGTTGCGGAAAGGAACGAGAGATCTTGAATCGATAGGGTGTGGCGGTCGTAGCCATCACGATGTTGCGGGGCGTTGCTGACACCAAGGGCTTGGGTCGCACGGGGCGGATGGATTGCACGGAAAAGGCATGCTCCACATTTTCTCGCAACTGAACCGCCAAGTGATCTCCCTTGCGAGAGTGGGTGGACGTCGTTTCTTCGCTCACCTTGATCTTGTGCTTTTGGGTGAATATTTTTGCGACATCGAGTGCGATGGAGATTTCACGATCCTCCCGAAGATCCAGATCGATCGGGAGGACGACCGTCATCAAGTTTAGGTCAGTCGCAAGGTGATAAGAGTAGCCGCTTCGTTGCTGATTCGATTTGAGCCAATCTCCTTCGATAGCGAAGAAAACATAGCCTCCTTGCCAGCTCCAATGGAGACCGTTCACGTTCGGGTTGAGGGGGTGATCGGAGGCCAGACTGGCTGGGTCAGCATGGTTTTCTGCTGGTGGAACACCGATGTTAAACCGGAGTTGGTCGTAACGCCCCTCAGGAACTTGGTTGAGACGAAAACTCTGAGGTCCATCTCGTCCATTCACAAACGCGAACTGATTCGAATGAGTCAACCACGTTCCATCCAGACGCCGTAGCGCAAGGTTGCTGATGAGGAAGTCGAGTCGTGTTACAGAAATCTGCTGGCTAGAGGAAGTCCGGTTGGTCAGTGAATCAAAAATCAACGGCCTGAGGGAAAACTGGGGAGAAATCTCGACATGCAGTTGGTGACCTTGGATTGCTGCTCCGACCAAAAAGCAGAACCCAAGGATCACCCACCGCAAAGCGGATCGACGGACGTCAGAGAATGGTAAAACCGTTGGCAAGCGTGAAGGTAACATTGCCCATTCCCGGTGGACCCGGAAAAACGACACTCACCGTCACGGCACCCGGTGTTGCGTTCGCCGGAATCACGAACGTCGCCGTGACACTCGTGCCGGAACGTGACAGGTTGGACCCGACAATGGTTCCCACGGTTGCTGAGGTTGGACTAACGTTTGTTGGAGGAGCCATGCCTCCCAGAACCATGGTCAACGTCAACGTGGCTCCGCGAGTGCCTGTATTCGGTGTGACGCTAGTAAGCGGTGGTCCGCCGCCACCGCCACCCGGATTTCCCCCGCCTCCGGTCGTGCTATTGGTAACGGAGTCATGATCCGCTAGCGCGGTTCGAGCAAGACGGAAGAATGACCGGGTCTCAGTGATACTGGTAGTTCGAGTGACCTGATTCCCAGTTGACGTGACATCGCTATAAGCCGGCTCCCAGTTACTCAAATCTCGAGAAGAGTCGACCCGGTAGGTGCCCCCTTCGAGCGCGCTCCACACTAAAGTTACTTCTTGGTTCGCAATCGTTGGGGACTCGGCCACGATTCTGGTATTGGCCCCACCAACAAAATTGGTGGTGACCACTTCATTGAGTGTTGTGACTTGAGCACCAGTGGGATTCCCGTAGAAAGCTCGCCCGATATTGTAGGGATAGACAGGCTTGCCGTCGGCCGCGATGCTCACGAAATAAGCATAGATGCCATTGGGAAATTCGGGCGTCACACAAAACCGGCCGTTGTATTCGTCCAGATCATAATCTGTGCCTTGTTTGCCGCCACAATCCCCAAGAAATGCGTTATCCTCCATATACCGACCGAGGGGATAAGTCGTTGAAACACTGGGGCCACTCTGGCTGGCACTGACGCCATATTGCCGAACGGCCCAAGCGGGAATCGAAGTCCTGCCCGAGGTCGTAAGATTATCCGTCCCACGTTCCCCGTTCCTCAATTGGAAGCCGGAGAGCATTCGTCGCACACCGCTCGCCGCACTGGTCACCCGCGAGTAACCATAAGGTCCGTAGATCGGATAACCATCTCGCACCCATCCAAGGATCGGGGAATGCTGGGTAATAGCCGTCGTGGATTCCGCGTAAGTCCTAGTTGTTGAATTATAGTCCACATGATCCCCGATCAAGTGCCGCAATGCGATTGGGTTCGCGTGGTAATGATAGGTTCCAGAACCTTCCTGATGCGCGTATGCAGGGTCGAACGTGGCCCCTTCATTCACATACGCCTCCCTATTCCAATAGCCGACTCCATTTCCTCCTACTTCGCCGGTTCCCGTCCAAACAAATCCATCGCGCGAGTCGAACATCGCGACCCCATCTACGAAATAACCAATCGATCCAAGCCCTGTGAGTGTCTTGGATGTTGGCACTGCAGCACTGCGGGGGATCCTATAAAACGCATGCTGGTTCGCAGGGAGGTTCGGAAAAGTCGCTGGCCAAGGCCCCATCGTGTGAATCCCTAGGCCCGTCGTCCGAAGATAGACCCAATTGGCTGAGGAATAGACCTCTTGGACTCCGGAGTAAGCAGGCCGCGCTTGTGTTTGAGTCCCGTTGTTCCAAGTAGTTGTAGATGTTCCCGATGCCTGTGCCGCAGCATTCAAATACAATCGCGCATAGCGACCTGATTGATCCGTGATCCAAGAATCGATTCGGGCATCAGTCGCCGACGTCCTAGAGATTTCTATCACCGTAACGACAACCAGCGCGGCGATCATCTTCGGGAAAGTCCTCATGGCGTGCGAAAGTTTTAAGTCGTGACTCGTATTTATTCTTGGGGACGTTGGGGACGACCTTGTTGATCTCCACGAGGTCTTCCGGGGCCACGGCCTTCTTGTCCCTCTCCTTCAAGCCCGCGAGGTCTTGATCCACGGTATTCTTCGGTCGTTGTCTTACCGTCCCGTATTTCTATGCGGCGTTCAATGAATTGAGGCCCTCGGTATTCGTCGGGTGTGATTGTTCCATCACCGTTTTTGTCGCGTTTCAGTAACGATTGACTCGCTTTTTTTATCTCCGAGCTATCGATAATCCCGTCATGGTTTAAGTCGATCGTTTCAGCGATCGATGGCACCTCGGGTCGTCGCTCCCCATCGTCAGGTCGTTCGGGTGGGCCGGTGCGTGGGTTCCTCGTCACCTCTCTTCGAATTTCCATTCCACCGCCTCTTGCCGACCTCAGATTGTTCAACCTTTCCGCCTGCTCGGGGGTCAGGATTTTTTCTAGTTTTGTTCTCGAATCGTTCTCCAGCCGCTTGAGTTGTTGTTGTTGGCTAGGCGTTAGATCCAGAGCTTCCATGGCAATTGGAGGCAACAGGTGAGGCCCACCCGGACCTCTCGGTCCTTCCTCGCGTCGGGGAGGGCGATCCTCTTCTCTTGGAGGAACCTGATCTTTCGCTGTCCCCACAAAAGTCATTGCGGAGAGTGCCAGCGTGAACAATGTATTTTTCGATTTCATCTTGTGATAGGTTTAATAGGAACGGACTAGCACAACTTCCCGCAAATGTCAAATCGGACCCGCCATGGAATTGGTCCTAACTTTCCTTCACTCCACCGAGGCGGGCGCGCAAGGTCTCGGGACTGATCTCCCCTTCCCAACGGCTGATCACCAAGGTAGCAACCCCGTTCCCAACAAGGTTCGTCAAGGCACGACACTCGCTCATAAACCGGTCGATCCCCAGTAGAAGCGCGAGGGCTTGTATGGGAATCGCGGGTACCGCCGCCAACGTTGCAGCAAGCGTCACAAAGCCGGCACCCGTGACGCCGCTCGCACCCTTGGACGTCAGCATAGCGACCAAGAGAAGCCCCAGTTGCTGGCGAAGATCCAGCGGTGTATTCGTCGCCTGCGCTAGGAAAACCGCGGCCATGGTCATGTAGATATTTGTGCCGTCGAGATTGAAACTGTAACCCGTAGGAATCACCAACCCGACCGTCGAGTTAGAACACCCAAGGCCGCGCATTTTTTGCATCAGACTCGGCAAAGCCGTTTCGGAAGAACTAGTCCCGAGCACCAGCAGTAATTCATCCCTGATATGAAAGAGGAATCTGATGATGGAGAAACCACACAACCTCGCGATCGAGCCAAGCACGACGAGGACAAAAACGCCCGAGGTCAGGTAAAAGGCAGCCATCAACGCAAACAGCTTTTGCAGTGACGATAAACCGAAACTGCCCACCGTGAAAGCCATGGCACCCAATGCGCCTAGCGGAGCGAATTTGACGATCACACCCATGATGCCAAAAAAAATGCGAGCCACCGTGTCCACCGCTTTCAGCACGGGCACCCCACTCGATCCTAGAAAAGTGATCGAAAATCCGGTCAATATCGCGAGGAAAAGCACCTGCAATAAGTCACCCGTGACAAACGCTGCGCTAAACGTTGCCGGAATGATGTTCAGCAGAAAATCCGTGGTACTCAGATCGTGCGCCTTTTGAACGTAACTCTGAGTGATTTGAGGATCGAGCGTCTTGGGATCCACGTTGAACCCAGCCCCGGGCTGGAAATAATTCACTACGAATAGTCCGATCAACAAGGCCAGCGTCGAAACAACTTCAAAATAGAGAATCGTTTTGATCCCCAGTCTTCCAACTTTCTTCAAATCTCCTAGAGATGCAATCCCGTGAACCACCGTGCAGAAAACGATGGGGGCGATCAGCATCTTGACCAGACGAATGAACGCATCTCCGAGAGGCTTGAGTTGAATCCCAAGGGACGGTTGGAAATGCCCCAACAAAACGCCGATCACAACGGCTGCCAGAACCTGAATATAAAGAACCCGGTGCAGCTTCCAGATACGACTCGCGATGGATGGTGTCCCGTTCATCACATTAACCACTTAGCCGTGCGATCGCGCAAACGGCTACGGTGTGTTATTTGGTTTCTTCCATCGTCACACCATCCATGCGATAGATCCCGGTCAAATAGCCATTCTCCCGGGTCTCCCCCACCTCGAGCGTCCCCTTAAGTGTCACCGGCATATCCATCACTGGCTTCACTCCGCCCCGAGTCATTTTGACTGAGACCCACTCATTCATTTTGGGCACTTTGCCGTAACAACACATCGATTGGTCGCGCATGATGAGCATCTCCGTGACCAACCCCTTCTCAACCTTGAGCGGAAGCATAAAGCCTTGGAGCGCGATACTCTTTCGATGAAAAGCCTTGATCGTGGCAGGAATCTGATCGGGAACATTCGGAGCGTTCGTCGAAGTCAACGTCGTATCACTCACCTCGTAAGGAAACGAGGCAAGTTGATCAAAACTCAGCACCGAAAACTCCGCCGTGTTCGAAGAAAGCACCGTGGGAACCACGAGACTGGGTGCATTGGTTGCCACAATAGCCTGAACCGTCGTGTTTGACCCAGACGCTCGGATCGGTCGCCGAAT
>SXGR01153928.1_pt1 | contig 11093 bp, 10 predicted proteins | sample 3174711 | NCBI WGS metagenome assembly SXGR01 (sample SAMN11356860, study PRJNA531348) | freshwater metagenome | isolation source: freshwater sample F1-60 | place: China: Fuxian Lake, Yuxi | collected 2017-12-25 | reverse complement strand
CTTCTCCACATAAGGCAAAAACGCATCCTGCTGCGCGCGGTTGAACCGATGAATCTCATCGATGAAGATCACCGTGCGCCGGCCCATGCGCCGGTTGCGCTCGGCCCCCGTCATGACCTCCTTCACTTCCTTGATACCGCTCATCACGGCGCTGAAGGGAATGAAATCGGCCCGTGTATGTTGGGCGAGCAAACGCGCCAACGTAGTCTTGCCCACGCCCGGCGGCCCCCACAAGATCAGCGATGTCAGTTGATCTTTCTCGATCTGCCGCCGTAACGGTTTACCCCGACCAAGAATATGTTCCTGACCGACATACTCGTCGAGCGTCTTGGGCCGAAGCCGCTCGGCCAACGGCCGGTCCGGGACCAACCCCGGCGCAGCCTCGAAGAGACTCATTTGCCGAACATCCTTTGACGCCTGGCTTCGTAGAGAATAACTCCGGCCGCGGTGGCGGCGTTGAGAGACTCGACGGTGGTCGTCGGAATGCGGAGTTCGGTTGCGCCCGGCTTCAACCGTTCGCTCAGCCCCCGGCCCTCGGCGCCAATCACCAACGCGAACTTCCGCGACAAGTCCGCTTCGGCAATCGCTTTTTTCCCTCGCGGATGAGCCGCGTACAGAGTCACGCGATTCTGTTCCAGGATCGCCCGCACGATTTCGGCATCAGCCTGTTGCACGAATGGTAGCCGGAATACCGACCCGGCCGACGCGCGTAGCGTCTTGGGATTAAACAGGCTCACAGTGCCGCGAATCGCAATCACGCCGGTTGCCCCAAACGCCTCGGCCGAGCGCATGATCGCGCCAGCGTTCCCCGGATCCTGCACGCCGTCCAACACTACCGCCGCGGCCAGGCCACGCATCGTATCGTCGATGGACCACTCCCGGGGCTTCACCAGGGTGACCACGCCCTGCGACACTTCAGTAACCGAGATCGCCGCGAACGCCGCGTCCGACAGCACCATCAGCCGCACGCGCTTCAAACCGCGCACGTGCCGGTCAACGCCCGTTCGCATTGGCTTCGTCACCAACACCGCGCCGATCTCCGCTTCGCTGCGCAAGGCCTCTTCGAGCAGATGAAAGCTCTCGGCCACCGCGTAGCCGCCCTCGGTGAGTTCACCTCGCTGCGCCGCACGGCGCACGTCCTTAAGGAATGGATTCTGCGGACTGGTGATGACTTCGGCGCGGCTCGATTCGATCGGCATGGGACGGTCTTGGGATCGCTCTCGTATCGATCTTACCAGCCGCCACCAACCGCGCTAATCAGATCAAGCCGGATTCACCGCGCCGGCCGGCGGAACGGTCCGCCCGTCCGCCTCATAGTGCCACAGATTCAGCAGGTACGCGCTGACGACGGCCATCACCGCAACCCCGGCGCTGGTGGTGAGATCGGTGCGCGACCAGACGCCAGCCAAAACACCGCCCGCCAGGTAGTAAGGGACCACCCGCGGCTGCAACAAGCGCCACACCGTGTAGAGCGGTGCGTTCTTGATCAGGCACATGATCGCCGCAACCAGCAGAGTGTTGGTGACCAGCAGCACCACTCCGGCGACAGCCAGAAAGACCATCGGATCGCCAGCGCTCCGCGCCAGTCCATGCGCCACTCCGTAAGCGAGACCGCCCGCAATCGCCATGGCCGCCGCATTAAAACTGATCTGCACCGCGTTCGGCCGGGTCTTGCGGCGCCACAGCAACTGCACCAGTGCTGATGCCATGCCAATCGCGACCGTTTCAGACCAGCCCAGCCTGCCGATTGCTACCAGCAGGAAGATGCACCCTGGAGAGATCGTCCCGTCCGTGGAGGGGAGCTTAACCTTGAACGTGGACGCCAGCACCGCCAAGCCGAGGCACACCACGAATGCGGCGAGATCCTGGGGCTGCCACAAGAGCAGCGCACTGGCGGCGCCGGCGGTTCCCGTCGCGATGACAGTCCAAGCGTAGATGCGTGGTTTTCTTGCCATGGGGAGTTACCTCACCGGGCTTGCTCTTCTACTCAGCCTTGTGTTCCGTGCGAGTTGTCCCGGCCCATGTTACCGGCGGCCGTCACCACCACGATGCCTGCCTTCCAGGCGCGCTCCACGGCTTGGCACAGCGGGTCATTGATGAAGCTCTGAGTTACGCCCCGGCCGAGCGAGAGGTTGATTGCCCGGATTTTGTAGGTGCTCTTGAGTTGGATGGCGCGGTCAATGGCTGCCACCACTCCGCTGTCGGTTCCCACGCCGAAGCTGTTGAGCACCCGCAGATTGATGATCTTGGCTTCGGGGGCGACACCGTTTTGAGCGCTGCCATCGCACGTTGCACTAGCGCCGAGAATCGACGCTACGTGGGTGCCGTGTCCGTACAGGTCATTCGTACCCGCGTCGGAGGCGAAATTCTGACTGTAGACGATGCGCGAGGTACCGCAGGATTCGGGATTTCCAAGAGCGGCCACATTGGACACGCCACTGTCGAGCACCGCCACGCCAACGCCATCGCCCGAAGTGTTCGAGGCAACCGTCGTGGTGAGACCAGTCGTGGTCCGCACCTTGGCGGGGGCGAACTGGGTGGACCCCGCCGCGGCCGCCGACACCTTGTGGTCAGGCCCGATCGAACGGATCTTGCCATCTTTCTTGAGCTCTTCGAGCAGCGCTCGGTTGACCCGCATCGACCCTACTCCAACTGAAGCATGGTGCCGAAAGTTCTTGCCGCCGAGGCCTCGACCTTCTCCGCGCGTCCGCGGCGTGAGTTGTCGTCATCGTCGTCGTGGTAGACCACCACGACATCAAATTCGCTTTCCGTCGTCTTAAGAAGGTCACCGTCGATACGTGGCCGCCTTTGCGAAAAAGCGGCGGATGTCATTCCGAGGGCAAGCACTGTAAGAAGTTTGACGCGGGTCATGCCTCATCTGAAGCAAGCCGAGGGCCCCACGGGGCGATTCGCCTAAGTTCAGTCCTTCCAACACCTGCCGCGATTGCGAGCGCGCCCGTCTGGGCAACTTGTCGAGCCCATCCAGACAGTTTGTCCTTTCTATCCGGCCAACTCGTCCTGCGAGTGGCCGGCGCCGGCTACCACTCTACCGAGCGAAATAAGCCAGCCGGCAGGCCTTCGGCATTGATCAAGTTCGCATCCGGATTCGGCGCCCACGCATAACGCACCGCCACTGGCTGCGGAACATTAGGACTTGCGGCGACGACTGTCGCGCCTTCAATCCGCGCGTCGGCCGGGTCGAAGCGCTGGTCCTCACCAGCCACTTCGAAGCCCTTCACGACGGCGCCGCCTCGTGCTTTGAGGCCGCCACCCACTGAATCGAACCAGACGCGCATCCTGGCCCCGCGGTCTCCCGTCGTGGCGGTTTCGGTGGTAGCCTGCAGGAAGCGCGGGCCGCTATAGACAAGATCCTCGCGGTAGGCCACGTGCCGTGCGATGCGAGCCAGCCGCGCCGCCACGTCCTGTTTGTTTTTCGGATGAATATCGCCGGGCTCGCCGATATCATTGATCACGGCCATCCCGGTCGCCTTGAGTTCGGTCGTCTTGGCTTGCGCCTCCTGCACGATCACCCAATCGGGGCCGGTCTTGGCAAAGTTAGCAAGCTGAACCCACAGGAACGGAAAGTCGCCTTGTTCCCAATTCCTGCGCCAGTCTTGAATCATCGTCTCAAAGAGCCGCCGGTAGAGCGGCGCCTGAAGACGAGACGCGTTTGACTCGCCCTGGTACCAGATCGCGCCCTTAATCGTGTATTTGACGATCGGATGAATCATCGCGTTGAACAGACCGGACGGCTGGTGCGCGTGGCCCGGGCCCATTGGCATCCCCGGGCGGCGCGGCGCTCCGGCGCCTTCCTTGTTGGGCGCCTTGTCCCACTCCGCCATCGCCTTCTGATACTTCGCGAAGGCATCGGGATAGGCATCCAACACCTTGCTCCACTCGCCGAGTAGCGGCATCAACGCGGCGTCGCGCGCCAACGCCTCGCGGCTGGCCCAGGCCTGTGCGGGCGTGCCGCCCCAGGACGTGTGAATTAATCCGAACGGTACTTTCAGATGCTGGTGCAAGTCACGGCCAAAGAGATAGAGGATGGCCGAAAAGCCGGGGACCGTTTCCGGAGTGCAGATCTCCCACTTGGCCTCCACGTCGTCCTGCGGCTCCAGCGCCGTCTTGCGTGGAACGTAGAACAGGCGGATTAGAGGGAAATTCGCGCTGCGCACTTCGGGCTCGGCGTTGTTGGCCAGCCGCAGGGACCACTCCATGTTGGATTGTCCGGAGCCCACCCACGCCTCGCCTGCCAGGACGTCGCGCACCGTCAGCGTGTTGCGGCCGGCGATGGTCATGTCGCCTGCGTCGCCGGCATTCAACGGATTCAGCCAAATCTGCCAGCGGCCGTTGCCGGCTGTTGTGGTGTTGACGGTCTGGCCGTGGAACTGTACGGTGACCGATTCGCCCGGCTCAGCCCATCCATAAATGCGCGCCGGCACGCCCCGTTGGAGCAGCATATGATCGGAAATGATGGCGGGCAGACGGACGTCGGCTGCCAGTGGGGCGCAGGCCAGCACGGCGAAAACGGCAGCGGTAAATCGCATTGACATTTTGTTGTGGTCTCCTAGGTGAAACTTATTGTTCGCCCTCTGGCGGCCCGATGTGCGGCACCGGTTCCCCGCTGAGCGATTCGAGAAAAGCCAGCAAGTCGATTTTGTCCTGCGCTTCGAGGTTGAGCGGCCGGATGAGCTTGCTTTGATAGCGATTCGGCTGGCCGCCCCGATTGTAGAATTCGATCACCGCAGCCAGGCTGGTCAGGCTCCCGTCGTGCATGTAGGGCCTGGTCTGCGTAATGCTGCGAAGGGTGGGTGTCTTGAATGCGCCGCTGTCTTCGGCGGCCTTGGTGACGTTGTACCGGCCGAGATCGGCGAGTTCGCCCCGTTCGTTCGCGCCGACGCCCAGATTGTGGTATAGCCCATCGGTGAACAACGCGAACTCCTTGCCCAGCTGGTGGCACACCGAACATTTGCCGCGGCCGCTGAACAGCGCCAGTCCGCGGACCGCAGGCTGGCTCAGCGCCTTCTGGTTGCCAAGATAATCGTACTTATCGTACAGCGAATTGCCGGAGAGGATCAGGCGTTCGAAGGTGGTGAGCGCTTTGGCAACCTTGTCCACGGTGATGGACCCTGGTCCGTAAGCCCGCTCAAACATCGCACGGTAGATTGAGTTGTCGCGCAGCTTGGTTTCGAGCGCTTCCGGAGAGTGGGCCATCTCGTTCACACCCGTCAGCGGGGCGAGTATTTGGGCCTCGAGCGTGGCCGCTCCGCCGTCCCACTGGAAGGTTCGTCCGAATGCCGAATTGAAAATAGTGGGGGAATTGCGCCTGCCCTTCCGGCCGCCAACCCCTTCTGCCACTGGCCGGCTGTCTGAAAATCCGAAGCGCGGATTGTGACAGGAGGCACAGGAAATCGAGCCATCCAGCGAGAGGTTTTTGTCGTAGAAAAGGCGGCGGCCCAAATCGAATGCCCCTTCGGTCGGCTGGCTATTGGCCGGAAATTGGACCGGAGGCAACCCGATGGGAATCTCCAGTTTGATCGGCCGATCCACGGCGTTGGCCGGCGGCGCTTTCTGAAGATTGCTTTTAATGTCGCAGGAGGTGGAAGCGGCGCCTAGCGCGAGTCCGAGACCAATCCAAGGGTGTAATTTCCCGCGCATCAGGAACTCACTCTGACATTTTTTTCGGGTCCGGCTCCGGCAACGCGAAGCTGCTCAGGAAGCCGGCCGCATAAGCAAACAACGCCACTCCCGCCGCCGCGTAAGCAAGTTTGATGGACGGCGTTGCTCCAGGCATGGAGTTGCTCAATTGTGCCGTTACCGCCGCGAACGAGGTTCCGATCATGCGGCCGCCCACGTTGGCGGCGAAACTTTCCCCGGTACCGCGCAGATGCGTGGGATACATCGCCGGCAAATAGTTGCCCCAGAAACTGAACTGCGCCACCGTTAGCAAGCCTGCGGCGAACATGCCGATCTTGAGCATCCAGAGATCGTTGGTGGCCGGATACAGGAACACCAGCGGCACGATAAGCAGGCCGGGAATCTGAAAGACCCGCAGCAGGCCCCTACGCGAGACTATGCGCACAGCCAAGAAAGCGAGGAGAACGCGGCCAACCAAACCGCCGATCTCCTGCATGAACTGCACCGCCGAGACAGTCTGTTCCTGCGCCGGGCGAGTAAGGCCGACTACTTCCGGCAGCCCCGGCACAATGCGCGGGATGTGTTGAATGGCGCCGAACGCGGCGCCATAGGCGCAGGCAAACATGATCGTGGAAACGATGGTTACCTTCCGGTACTCGGGCGAGAATAATTCGGCAAAGCTCGGCCGCCGCAATGTCCCGGCATCCATCTTCTGTTGCCAAACCGGAGACTCGGGGAGGAACGGCCGGATGATCATCAACGGAATTGCCGGCAGCAGTCCGGAAATCAATGTGTAGCGCCAGGCGGCATGTCCGCCGTAAATTTCAGGGAGCGACGTCGCCCAGCTCTGCATCAGGTAGTAGACACCGGTGAGTAGCAACCCGCCGGCCGATGAAAATGCTTGTGTCCAACCGAGCACGTTCTCGCGTTGGCGCGCGTCCGGGAACAATTCGGCCAGCCACGCCACGGCTGCCACGAATTCCACGCAGACGCCCACAAACGCCGTGGTGCGAAAAAACAGCAATTGGCCGGGTGTGGTGGCAAAACCACCTGCGACCGCCGAGAACGCGTAGATCAGGATGCTATAGACGAGGACGCGCCGCCGTCCGAGTAAGTCCGCCAAATAGCCGCCGATAAGCCCGAAGAAACCGCCGGCCAAGGCGGGAACGTAGAACAGCAAGCTCACCCAATCGTTGAAAGCCGGCGTGCCGGGTGCGATTCGCGCCAAATCCATCAAGGCGGGCCGCACAATGAGCGGCAGGATCAGAATCACGTAGATATCGAAGGCAAACCCGATTGCGGCGACGATACAGATGAGCCACTGGGTAGTTGTGAGAGCCATTGCGTAGTCTTGCAGTGTATCGCAAGGCAACGGCCGGTTGGGCCACTCCGATAGTGGTTGCAGCCAATCCTGGCCGTAGCCGGCTTTCCAGCCCCCACTCTACGCCATTTCCGAAACTGCGCTAAAACGCCCCCATCGGCTCCGACTTACCGCTCTCGATCATCCGGTCTTCCCGGATCCACGCCACGTCCGATTGCTCAGCCTGGTCGACGCCCTTCACCGTGATCTGATACCGCCCGTTGTCGGACTTGATTACCAAACCCTGCTCGCGCAGATACCAAAGGCTGAATTCGAGATGCTCACGCGGGACGCCCAGAAGTTGCTCGAACTCCCGCCCGTCCATCGCCGCCGAAGTGGGCTCGTTCACCTTCTTGGTGTACAACAGCCCTATGATCCCGTCGCGCTTGGCCTTTTCGCCCTTAACCCCGCGCATCGCCCGTTCCTGATCGAAAATCCGCCAGCGCCGTTCGCGGACTGCCTTGTACTGGGAGTCATATCCGGCGCGCTTTTCGGGGTCGCTCAAGGTCTGAAATGCGTCGAGCACTTTGCGAAACAGATCCGGATTGGCGGTTTCCTGCTTGTCTGGATGGTAGCGCTGCGCCAGCAGCCTGTAGACTCGGTGAATCGTCTCGAAATCCGCGTTTGGGCTGATCTGCATCAGTTCATACAGATCCTCGCTTTGGTCGCGCCACAATGCGTCGTTCCCCTTGCGGTGCAACTTTACCGGCTCAGCAAACTGTACGCCCACCCGATACAGATCTTCTTCGGTCGGGCGGGACCAACTAATGAACGCCTTGGTTCGAATTTCCACACCGCCGTTGTCAGTGAGTGAGCCTTCCACCATCAGCGGCACGCCGATCGGCAGATCGATCGCGACCTCAAGCCCGCACCCTTCCTCATGGAAATCGGTCAACTCGGCGCTCAGCACCTGAGACACACCAGTTCGGATCTCATAGCTCAGGCGGAAGGCGCCGCCCGAACGGGGGTTGCGGGACCGGGCGCGGCGGTCGGTGACGGTAGCCATACTCTCATCCTCATCGGCCAACCCCCGCTAAGTTATGAGCTCAAGCTCCCTTCATCACATCTTCGCTCCAATTACCATGGGGAAATGGCTACGATCGGAAGTCGCAGCGCCCGCGCGGCCAGAAGGCGCAAGCGCCGGATGGATCGCGTCGAGCACGACCTCACCGACGAGCAATGGACCGCTCTCAAGGAGGCGTGGGGTGGGTGCGCGTACTGTGGAGTAGTTGGCAAGCCAATGCAGCGTGACTGCGTGCTGGCGCTGTCGCGCGGCGGACGCTACACCTTGGACAACATCGTGCCGGCGTGCGGCTCTTGCAATACCAGCAAGTGCAATCAGGAAGTTACCGGTTGGCTGCGGCGGAAGCGCCTGAATGAAAGCTCATTCCTGCTGCGCTATTTCCAGATCAAGAAGACGCTTGCGGTTCATTTTTCCCCTGGATCTGACGGTGTTAGCGCGCGCTGTGCGGCCACCGGGACGTGAGTCATGCTCTCTTCTTAGTCGACCCGCCCCCTCCTTCTGTGAGACGCTGGATCGTTGATGGCGGCGAGCGACGACCAATTCATCCTGCAAGGCCTGCGCGTGGTGGACGCGGCCACCTATATCGCAGCGCCTGCGGCGGCCGCGGTGCTTGCCGATTTCGGAGCCGACGTGGTCAAGATCGAACGCCCGCCGCATGGCGACCCATTCCGCCACCTCCACCGCAATCCCGAGTTCGCGCCCTCCTCGCACAACTACCCGTTCATCCAGGACAACCGCAACAAACGCTCGCTAGCCCTCAACCTCGCCTCGCGCGGTGGACACGCCGTCTTCACGCGGCTGATTGAGCGCGCCGACATCTTGATCACCAACTGCCAGCCGCAGATGCAGCGCCGCTTCCAGATCGGCTACGAAGACCTCGCGCCCACCAATCCCCGGCTGATCTACGCCATGATTACCGGCTATAGCGAACAGGGCGAGGAGGCCGAAAAGCCCGGCTACGACATGACGGCCTACTATGCGCGATCCGGGCTTATGCACTATCTGCACGCGGCCGACGCCTTGCCCCACGTTTCACCCTGTGGCTTTGGCGATCACCCCTCAGCCATGAATCTGGTCTCGTCGATTCTCATGGCGTTGTATCGTCGCGAACGGACCGGAAAAGGCGGCAAGGTTTGGACTACGCTCATGCACGGCGGCGTCTGGTCAAACTCTAGCAGCGTGCAGGGAACACTGCTGGGTGCCGGGCAACCGCCGCGGTGGACTCGCTCCACCGCGCCCAACTCATTCGTCAATCACTATCGCGCCTCAGACGGGCAGCGCTTCATTTTCTGCCTCCTCGACGCTGCCAATGATTGGCCAAAGCTATGCCGCGCCCTAGACCGTCCGGAACTCGAGCACAACCCCCACTGGGCCACAGCGGCCTTGCGAATGGCCGCTAATGAAGATTTCATCGCGCTATTGGACGCCGAGTGCGCGCGCTATCCGCTCGACGAATGGAAACAGAGATTTGCCAGGCACGATGTGCTCTACGGCGTCGTGCAGGACAATGTCGGGGTGGCCGCGGACGAGCAGATGGCCGTCAACGGAGTGTTTCTTCCCCTCGGAGACGGCGGCCAGCGTACAGTGGCGAGCCCTATGCACTTGGAAGGCGAGCCCAAACGCGCCGCCGCCTGGGCGCCTGATGTTGGAGAGCACACGCGGCAGGTGCTGGCCGAATTGGGCTATAGCGAGGGGGAGATCGCCGAGTTTGAGCGAGAGGGAGTTGTGACGCAAGGATGAAGATCGAATCGAAGGTGGCGCTCATTGGCGGCGGGGCCTCAGGCCTGGGCAGGGCGTGCGCACAAATGATTGCCGAGGCGAGCGGTTTCGTGGCGATTGCCGATATCGACTCGGTTCGGGGTGCCGAGTTGGCGGCCTTGCTGTCCAACGATGCGTTGTTTGTCCGCACCGATGTGACGCAAGCGGAGTCCGCCGAAGCTGCGGCCGCGGCTGTGGTTGAGCGCTTCGGGAGACTCGACATCCTGATCAACTGCGCCGGCATCGCCCCTCCCCAGCGGTTGATCGGCAAGGATGGGTCGCCGATGGCGCTCGATGTATTTGCGCGAGTGATCAGCGTCAATTTGATCGGGTCGTTCAATCTGGCGCGGGTCGGTGCGGCGGCGATGGCGAAGAATGCGCTCGATGAGTGTGGCGAGCGCGGGGTGATTGTTAATACAGCCTCGATCGCGGCGTTTGAAGGACAGATCGGCCAGATCGCCTACGCGGCGTCGAAGGCGGGCATCGCCGGGATGACGCTGCCCATGGCGCGCGACCTGGCACGACACGCCATCCGCGTCATGACCATCGCGCCGGGTATCTTCGATACTCCCCTTTTGGCGGGTTTGCCTGAGGACGCGCGGACGTCGCTAGCGGCTGGAGTGCCGTTTCCACACGCGCTTGGACAGCCCGTGCAATTTGCCGCTTTGGCTCGCCATATTATCGAGAATCGCTATCTAAATGGTGAGGTAATACGGCTCGATGCCGCGTTGCGGATGGCTCCGAGATGATCGTCTCCCTCGCGCCCGGTTAGCGGCAACTTAAGCAACGGCGAACACTTGCCGGAAAAAGTCGTTTAACAGACGGTTCCCCGGATCGAACTCGGTGCGCTTGGCAGCCACGGTGTTTAATCGTGTTCCCAACGCCGCCACCGCTTGGGCGCGCGTGAACCCGAAGGTCTGATTGGGAAGGGGGAGCCCGCCTTGGCCGCCGCACCACTCGTTGTAGGCGGCAAGAAATTCCTGCCAGCCGGGGTTGGCCGTGGAGACGGGGTCAATCGTCCACGTTACTGTTGAAAGAATAGGAAAGCGTCGATTGTTGATCCTGGGCAATCCGGTAACCGACGTGGAGCATGTTAGTGCGATACCCCACGGTCTTGTAGTAGTTCTTGACCCATTTGGTGTACTTCGGCAGGATGGCGGCGTAGTTAGAGCCCGTCCAGAATTACCCCATTTTTGACCCCGGACCCCCTATTACCGGAAAGTACTGTGCGTAATCGAGCGATTCGCCCCCTCTCGGGCCTCTTCCGACGCCAGTATCGCCTCCCGTTGACACGCCCAGGCGCTCCCCTCCCAG
>SXGR01570160.1_pt1 | contig 11094 bp, 10 predicted proteins | sample 3174711 | NCBI WGS metagenome assembly SXGR01 (sample SAMN11356860, study PRJNA531348) | freshwater metagenome | isolation source: freshwater sample F1-60 | place: China: Fuxian Lake, Yuxi | collected 2017-12-25 | reverse complement strand
CGGTGATGAACGGCTTCGAGCGTGAGTTGCGATCACGCATTCTTGCAGTGACTTCGCACGCGACCCTGATGGGTCTCGAGGGCACGCTACCTGACTGGCAGAACGTGCGCACTCGGGCCTTGCAAGTCCAAGGCGTGCGCCATGCGGTGCCCTACGTCGAGGCCCAGGCGATGATGTCGCACGGCCGTCGCGTACTCGGCAATGCGGTGCGCGGCGTCGACCCGCTGCTCGAACGGCAGGCCACCGGGCTCAGTCACCATGTGCGTGATGCGCGCATCGAAGATTTAGTCGCCGGTTCCTGGCGCGTCGTGCTCGGCTCGGCACTGGCACGGGAGTTAGGCGTCGCGCGCGGCGATCAGGTCGTGCTGATCGTGCCCGAGGGTACGGCGACACCGGAGGGCGTACAGCCGCGCATGCGTCGGCTCGAGGTCGTCGGTACCTTCGAGTCGGGGATGTACGAGTTCGATCGTGGCCTTGCGCTGATGAACATCGACGATGCCGCGAGGCTTTATCGGATGCGCGGTGAAGTGACGGGTATCCGCCTTGCGCTCGACGATCCGCGACGCGCTGCCGATACCGTGCGCGAACTCGCGCTGGCCTTGGGCGGCGGTTATTACGTGAGCGACTGGACGCGCAATCACGCCAACTTTTTTCAATCGATCGAACTCACCAAGGGCATGATGTTCGTCATTTTGTTGATCATCGTCGGCGTCGCAGCGTTCAACATCGTCTCGACGCTGGTCATAATCGTCAAGGAAAAACAGGGCGACATCGCCTTGTTGCGCACTTTGGGGGCATCGCCCGCTGATATCCTGCGCACCTTCGCCATCCAGGGCGTGCTGATCGGGCTCGTTGGAATCCTCGCGGGAGCGCTGCTCGGCATGGGTCTCGCCGATCGGATCGAGTCGATCGTGCGCGGCATCGAGGGACTGTTCGGCGTACAGTTCATGGATGCCAAGGTGTATTTCATGACCGACTTGCCTGCCGTGGTGGAGTGGAGTGATGTGGCGCGGGTCTGTGGCGTTGCGTTTGCGCTCTGCGCCGTGGCGACGCTCTATCCTGCTTGGCGTGCGGCACGGACCGAACCGGCTGAGGCCTTGCGTCATGAGTGAACCCACGCGCGAACTCGTGCTCGAGGCCGCGGGGCTGGTACGCGAATTCCGCGAGGGTAACGGCAGCTTGCGCGTGCTCGATGGGCTCGAGCTGGAGCTCGTACGCGGCGAATGTGTGGCGATCGTCGGTGCCTCGGGCTCGGGCAAGACGACGCTGCTGCAAGTTTTGGGCGGCCTCGACCGACCGACGGCGGGATACGTGCGTATCGCGGGTCGCGATCTGCACGCGCTCGACGAAGCGGAACGTGGCGCGCTGCGTAATCGCAGCATCGGCTTCATCTATCAGTTCCATCATCTGTTGCCTGAGTTCAGCGCACTCGAGAACGTCGCCATGCCGCTGCTCGTGCGTCGCATACCGACCGCCGAGGCCAAGGCCAGGGCGCAGACCTTGCTCGAGCAAGTGGGACTTGCCGAGCGCCTCACGCATCAGCCGCATCAGTTATCGGGGGGCGAGCGACAGCGGACGGCGGTCGCGCGCGCGCTCGTCACGGAGCCCGCACTAGTTTTTGCCGATGAGCCGACCGGCAATCTCGATGGTCGAAATGCCGAGCAAGTTTTCGAACTGATGCTGCGACTCAACCGCGAGCGTCTCACCACGCTCGTGATCGTCACCCACGATGCGCGTCTCGCCGTGCGCATGGATCGCGCGCTGACCCTGAGCGAAGGTCGACTGGTCGGCTGAGCGGCGAAACCGGGCGTTTATGCCCGGTTCAGGGCTTGGTCCGGCCGCTGCGCCTGCGGTATTTCTGCTGCACCCGCCACCGCCAGATCCGATCGAGTGCAATCCAGCCAACGAAGCCGGCCACTGCTCCGCAGACCACACAACCCAGCAAAAAGGCCTGCCACATCGGTCCTAGACCGTTCTGCAGCCAGTCCCAGCTGAGTTCGAAGCGGGACTGCTCCGGCGTCTCCCCAAGCATCGTCCGACCCGTCAGATACGCGAGGTAATAGATCGGCACCACGGTCACCGGGTTCACGATGAACACCGTGCCGATTAGCGTCGGCACGTTCAGTCGCAGGAGCATCGCCAGCATGAACGCGACCGGAATCTGCACGGGCAGAGGCACGAAGCAGATCGACAGTCCGACCCCGAACGCACCCGTGATGCTGCGTCGCTGCAGCGACCACAGCCGCGGGTCGACGAACACGTGGGCGACGGGCTGCAGATACCATACATCGCGCAGCGTCTGCGCCCGTCGACCGAGTTGACGAATGATGTTGCGGAGCATTTCAGGACGTCACTCTAGCAGCACCCTCGTCGAACTGGCGACTCTCTTTGGCACTTTGTTCGCGCTGTACGGGCCGCTGCGTCCTAATCTTCAAACCTTCGTCGCACTCACGCTAGCGTCGACGCTGACATTGCTCTTGCCGCTGGCGCTACGCGTTTTATTTGGCCACACGTTGAAGAACTCGCGGGGTGTGCTGCTGACGCTGGGTGTGACGTCGATCGCCGCCTTGGTGACCTTGCTAGTCGCCCTTGATCAGCTCGCGCAGCGTTGGTCGCCTACCGATGAGGGCGCACGTATCATCACCGACGTGGTGGTCGAATCGCTCAGCGAGCGTGGCGGACTCGCGCTTGAGTTCGATGCGCTCGTTCAGGTCGAATCACCGCAACGACTGCAGCGCAAGCTGCGCTTGCGGATCACGTGGCGCGAATCGCCTGCTGCGCTGCCACGCGCCGGCGAGCGCTGGCGTCTGCTGCTGCAGGTGTAGGCACCGCGGGCCAACAGCAATCCCGGCAGCTTCGACGAGCAGCGCGAGTTCTTCCGCGATCGACTGCAAAGGCGGGCGACGGTATTACCGTCCACCCTCAATGAACGTTTGGCGATGACGCAGGACGGTTTACTCGTGCTGCGCGAGCAACTCGCGTTCGCGGTCCGCGAAACCGTGGTCGATCGCGATACAGCGGCGCTCTTTGCATGGCTTGCAGTCGATGCCACCGGCGCGGTCAGCCGCGAGTAATGGCAACCTTTCAGCGTCACCGGCACCACGCATCTCGTGGCAATCTCCGGGATGCACGTGACACTCTTTTGCTGGTTGGTCGCCGCCTGGGCGCGAGCGCTCTGGCGTCGTTCGCGGCGACTCGCACAGCTCGTCGATCGCGAAATCTTTGCCGTCAGTCTCGGAGTGCCGGCGGCCTGTGGTTATGTGTCGCTTGCGGGTTTCGTGATTCCGACGCAGCGTACCGTGGCGACGATCGCGGTGTGGCGGGCGTTGCGACTCTGCGGGCGCAGACATGCGCCTTTCGACGTGCTCGGGATGGCACTCGTCGTCGTTCTCTGCATCGATCCGTTCGCCGCGCTCTCGTTGGGATTTTGGCTCTCCTTCATCGCCATGGCGGTACTGATTCTCGCCGCCAATCAAAAAATCGAGGACCGTTCGATGAGCGACCGGCCGTTGCGGCATCGAGTCGGTCATTGGCTACGCGACAATCTGCGTACGCAGTGGTGGGTGAGCGTTGCGCTGCTGCCGATCATGCTGCTGTGGTTCGCTAGCGGCTCGGTGGCAGGGCTGATCGTCAATCTCGTGGTGATTCCGGTGTTTTCGTTGGTCCCGGTACCGGTCGCGCTGGGCGGCAGCGCCCTCGGGCTAGTGTCCGGCGCGGTGGCGCGACCGATCTGGTGGTTCGGAGAGCGCGTGCACGAGGCGCTGTGGCCGGCGCTCGTTGCCGTCGCTGGGCGTCGAACGACCAAGACTCGGCGAAGTGCTGGTGACGGCGCTCCAGGCGGGCAACGGCGCGGCCTTCATCGTTCGCACGCAAGCGCACGCGCGGGTGTACGACACCGAAGAGTAATTCGACAGCGATGGTCGAGCGACCGAGCGTCTCGTATTACTGGCGCTACGCAATTTCGGCCTCAAGAAAATCGACTTGCTGCTGCTCAGCAGGACCCATGCTTACCGCGCCGCTGGCGCGGCGTGCCTGATCCAGGGTGTCAGCGTCGCAGCACTCATGGGCGGCGGCGAATAGCCGGGCGCCACGCGGGCACTCGAAGATTACACCGTGCGCCGCGAGTGGGTGCGGGACGGCGTCGCGTTCAGTCGCTTTGGCGAGCGCAATGGCCCCTGCGTGCTGCGCATCGGCTTTAAGACCGGGTCTGCGGTGCTGACGAGCCCTACGGTGCTGATCCCCGAGCTTATCGATGCGCAGGAGGCTGCGGGGCTCGCCCGTCGCGCGCAGCGTGGCGAGCTAGAGCTGGCGGCGGCTGTCGTCATCGCGCCGCTACGCGGGTCACCCGCGGCCGTCACGCCCGATTTCGTCGAAGCGGTCGATCCGCAGTGGGTCGTGCTCGGCGGTCGCGACGGCTCGGTCGAGCGATGCCCGCGCGTCGCGGGCACTTGGGAGATCGCGGCGGAGCGCGTGTACGCCGTCGTCGCGCAGGGCGCTGTGACGCTGCACCTGCGGGCGGGGCTGCCGCCCCCGCTGGCTAGGACACGCCGGCCTGCAGGGCGACCCCCTCTGGCGCTATGATCCATGGCATTAACCGTCGGCTCGCCGATGCCATGCAGGATCCACCACGCCCTTGAGCCAAACGCCGGTCGAAATCACCGACGCCGCCAAGGTCTACCGCCGCTTGTTGGGCTACGCGCGCCCGCACCTCGGCATGTTCCTTATGGGCGTGCTCGGCATGGCGCTGTTCGCGGCGACCGACGCGGCGCTCGCGGTTCTGGTGCAGCGCTTTTTGGGCGGTACGTTCGTCGATCCTGACCCCCGCATCATCTGGGCGATCCCGCTCGGGGCGGTGTTGCTGTTCGCGCTGCGCGGTATCGGCGATTACGTCTCGAACTATTTTCCGGGCTGGGTCGGGCGGCAGATCATCAAAACTTTGCGGGCGGCGTTGTTCGCGCACTACTTGCGCCTGCCGACGCGGCATTACGACACCGCAGCCTCGGGCGGCATGCTATCGCGTCTCACGTACAACATCGAGCTCATGGCGGAGGCGACCACCAATGCGGTGACCGTGCTCATCCGCGATACGCTCACCATCGTTGGCTTGATCGTGATCCTGTTCTGGTACAACTTTCAGCTTGCGGCGTTCGTGCTGGCACTCGCGCCGCCGATTTCCTGGCTGATCCAGTACATCAACCGCTCTTTCCGTCGTTACAGCACGCGCATTCAGGCGTCGATGGGTGATGTGACGCGCGTTGCCAAAGAAGCGCTCGATGGGCACAAGGTGATCAAAAGTTTCAATGCTGAGCAGCACGAAGAAACCATCTTCGCCGTCGCCAACGAGCGCAACCGTCACAGCAATATGCGACTGATCGGCGTACGTGCGCTCGCCAACCCCGTGGTACAGATCATCGCCTCGCTCGGGCTCGCCTGCGTCTTGTTCTTCTCGATCCGGCAGGTGTTCACCCATCAGATGCGGGTCGACGAGTTCATGGCCTTCATGACCGCGCTGCTGCTGATCACTGCACCGCTGCGTCGTTTGGTACAGGTCTTCGGGCCGCTGCAGCAAGGCATCGCCGCCGGCGCGAGCGTGTTCGAGGTGCTCGATACGCCGATCGAGGATACGGGCGGCACGCGGCCGATCGCGCGGGCGCAGGGCGCCATCGAGTTTCGTGACGTGGGATTCAGTTACTCGAGCGCACAGGGCGAGGTGCTCTCGGGGGTGAGCTTCAAGGTCAGTCCGGGTCAGACGGTCGCCATCGTCGGCAAGTCGGGCAGCGGCAAGAGTACGCTCGCCAATCTGCTGCCGCGTTTCTTTGATCCGGACAGCGGTAGCGTGTTGTTCGACGGCGTCGATCTGCGCGAGTACCGGCGCGAAGACTTGCGTCGGCAGGTGAGCGTGGTCAGCCAGGAGGTGATGCTGTTCGACGATAGCATCCGGCGCAACATCGCTTTCAACATCACCGATGCTGCGGCCGCCACCGTCGAAGACGCCGCGCGCGCAGCGTACGTGATGGATTTCGCAGCCGAGTTGCCGCAAGGCCTCGATACGCCCGTGGGCGAGCGCGGTTCGCAACTCTCCGGTGGTCAGCGACAGCGCGTCTCGATCGCGCGCGCACTGCTTAAAGATGCGCCCATCTTGATACTCGACGAGGCTACGAGTGCTCTCGACAACGAATCGGAGCGTCGTATCCAGGCGGCACTCGCCACCTTGCACCGCGGTCGAACGACGCTCGTTATCGCGCATCGGCTCTCGACCATCGAGCAGGCCGATCTGATCGTAGTACTGCACGCGGGTCGGGTGGTCGAAAGTGGGCGACACGCCGAACTCATTCGCCGCGATGGGCCCTACGCGCAGCTGCACCGCCTGCAGTTCGCCGTCTGACGTTGAGCTGATGTCGAGCCAGATCGAAGCCTGGTTGCAGAGCATCTGGTACCACGGTCGGTGGGGCGCGACGCTGCTCGCGCCGCTCGCTGCGCTCTTTGCGTTGGTGAGCAGACTGCGACGCGCACTTTATCGGACGGGTATGATTGGCGCCTACCGAGCGCAAGTTCCCGTGGTGGTGATCGGCAATCTGAGCGTCGGCGGTACCGGCAAAAGCCCTCTGGTCGCTGCGCTCGCCAGCACGCTCAAAAGTCGCGGGCTGCGGCCCGGAATTCTTACGCGCGGTCATGGCGTGGCGGCGGCCGAGCCGACCCGCGTGACTCGCGAGGCAGACCCCCGAGCCGTGGGCGACGAACCTTTGATGCTGGCGATCGCGACCGGTGCTAAGGTGATGGTGTCACCCGATCGTGCCGCGGGCGCTCGCGCCCTCGAGGCGCTCGGCGTCGATCTCATTCTTTGCGACGACGGTTTGCAGCATTACGCTCTCGCGCGCGATCTCGAGGTAGTGGTGATCGATGCGTCGCGCGGTCTCGGCAACGGCAGGCTGCTGCCTGCGGGGCCGTTGCGCGAGGATGTATCACGTCTCAACTCGGTCGATTGGGTGGTGGTGAACGACCTCGTCGATGGTGGTACCGTGAACACCGAGTGGCGCGGTCGGCAAGGCAGCGTGTCGATGACCATGGTGCCCGAGGCTTTGCGCGGCATCGCCGATCCGCTGCGCTGGTGTAGTCTCGAAAGCCTGCGTGCCGAGCCGGTGCATGCCGTTGCCGGCATCGGTCATCCTGCCCGTTTCTTTGGTATGTTGCGCGCCGCCGGGCTCGAGGTGATCGAGCATGCCTTCCTCGATCATCACGCCTTCGGGGCGGGTGATCTTGAGTTCGGCGATACGCGTGCCATTCTGATGACGAGCAAAGACGCCGTAAAATGCCGGAGGTTCGCCGCGTCCCGCTGCTGGGAGGTCCCGGTGGCCGCGCGTTTCGCGCCTGAGGGTGCCTCGGGCCTCGTGACGGCGATCGAAAAACTGTGTCGTTCACCGCGGCGCTGAACGAGTCACCTTTTCTTGTGTCGCCGGTTTTAAGGAGTCACATTGTCCATGGATCATCGCCTGCTCGATATTTTGGCCTGCCCGGTCTGTAAGGGGCCCTTGGTCCATCAGCGCGAGGCTGCCGTGCTCGTGTGCAGGGCCGACCGGCTCGCGTTCCCGATCAAAGATGGCATTCCGATGATGCTCGAAGACGAAGCGCGGACCTTGTCCAGCGACGATCCTTTGCTGGTGCGCTGAAGCTCTGATGTTCCGGATCGTCATCCCGGCGCGCTACGCCTCGACTCGGCTCCCCGGCAAGCCGCTGCTGCCGATCGCGGGACGTCCCATGCTCGCGTGGGTGCACGATCGGGCGCTGGCTTGTACGGCACGCGAGGTGATCGTCGCCACCGATGACGAGCGGATTCGGCTCGTCGCCGAAGCCTTCGGTGCGCAGGTCGAGATGACCGCCCCCGAACACGCGAGCGGCACCGATCGCATTGCCGAGGTCGCGGCGCGCCGCGGTTGGGCCGATACTGATGTCGTCGTCAATTTGCAGGGCGATGAGCCGGCGATGCCGCGCGAACTCGTTCAGCAAGTGGCTATGCTGCTGATCGATCGCGCGGGCGCCGACATTGCGACGCTCGCCACGCTGGTCCTTGGTCGCGACGAATACTTTGACTCGAACGCCGTCAAGGTGGTCACCGACCTCGACGGCCGGGCACTCTACTTCAGTCGTGCGCCGATTCCTTGGTTCCGCGATCAGATCGACTCGGCAGGCGGTGAGTTGCAGGCCGTCGCGCGTCGACATCTCGGGATCTATGCCTATCGAGTCGGTGCTTTGCGTCGCTTGGCCGCGCTGCCGCCAACGCCTCTCGAGCAGATCGAGAAGCTCGAACAACTGCGCGCACTCGCACACGGCATGGTGATTCAGGTGGGCGAGGCGAGCTGTCGTCCGGGCCCCGATGTGAATACGGCCGAAGATCTTGCCCGCGCAGCGCTCGCGCTCGGACAAGACCCCGGCCGTTATTGAACGCGTTGCCGCGTCAGTAATCGTCGCGGCGCGTGCCGCTACCGAAGCTCGAGTAGCCTTTGGTGGGGCTCGACGACCAGACCATCTTTTTCTCGCCGTCGGCGGCCGTCGCCGCAGGCGCTGAGGATTCTGGCGCAGCGGGCGTTTCTGCAGCAGCTGGAGTATCTGCGGCGATTGCCGGTTCGGCTGTGGCTTGCGTTCCTGCTGCGACGTCAGTCGTGGCCTCGTGAGAGGCCTCGGTGGCGATCGCAGGGGCGGTTTTAACCGCAGCGGACTCCGGGGCCGCAAGACCAGTCCAGCTGATCTGGACCGTGGCGGGGGGCGGTGGCAGCTCGGCGCTCGCTGCGCGACCCGCATCGCCGGTCACCTCGGTGGTCGCCGTCGATTCCGCGGTATCGATGATGGCGTCACCGTGTTCGTCGCGACCGTCATCAAGGAAATCGTCGGTGCCACCGTCTTCGTTGTTCGCCTGGCCTTCGCCTGCGCCCATCGAAGCACCGGCGGCGAGGTCACGTGAGCCGCCGACGCGTCGACCGCGTCGACCACGACGCCGACCGCGGCGTCCGCCGCCTTCGCGCCGCTCCATCGGACCCGCGCCTGCGGACGTGGCTGCGTCGGCAGCGCCCTCGGTGCCGGGGATCTCGGTTAACCCGTCAGCAGCACTCGGCGTCGAAGCTGTGATGTCCGCGCGGGCTGCCTCGGTTGCGCCGATCGCAGTCGCACCGTCGCCCGGCGTCGATGCGGCCGCTGTTTCTTCGCTACGGGCGTCTCTGCGGTCGCGGTCCCGATCACGACGGCGCGAGTCACCGCGGCCGCGGCGCGGGCGTTCATCTTGTCGATCGCTACGCTTTTCTATCGGCGCTGCAGCAGGCTTGGCTTCGGTCGCCTTCGGCGACTCTGCCGGCTTAGGCTCGCTGCCCTTGCTGCGGTCACGGTACCGGTTACGATCGCCGCGCTCGTTACGCTCGCCGCGCGCATCGCGTTGCTCGCTGTCACGATCACGGCCGCGTCCGTTGCGGTCGCGACGACGTCCATTGCGATCGCCACGGTCACCACGATCGCTGCGTTCACTGCGCTCGTCACGTTCGACCGCGCGTTCGGCCTTCGGCGCGCCAAACAGCCAGCGCCACAGCCGGACAAAGATTCCAAGCTGCGGACCCGCGGGCACGGTGATCGTGACCGCGGGAGTGGCGGCGGCGATCGGCGCGGGCGCATGAACGACGATGGGTGCGGGTGTCGTCGGCAGGAAAGTGGCGACGGCAGCGGGTTCTTGCGCGGCCTGCTTTTCACGGCTCGTGGTCGCGTCCGGCACCTTCGCGGGCGTCGGCATTTGGTACGACATGCGCTTGAACTCGAGCGCTTCCATCTCATCGTCGCGCACGCGACGGATCGAATACTCGGGGGTGTCGATGTTGAGATTGGGCACGATCAACAATTCGACGGCGCTCTTGTCTTCGAGCGTGCGCAGCCACTCGCGCTTTTCGTTGATGAGATAGGTCGCTACCTCGACCGGAACTTCGGCAATGACCTTGGAGGTCAGATCCTTGCGCGCCTCTTCACCAATGAGACGCAGGATGGCGAGCGCCATCGATTCGACCGTACGGATGCTGCCGATTCCCTGGCAGCGCGGGCAAACCTCGTGACTCGAGTCGCTGAGCGAGGGTCGCAGGCGCTGCCGCGACATCTCAAGCAAACCGAAGCGCGACAGCCGACCGATCTGGATACGCGCGCGGTCCATCTTCATGGCTTCGCGCAGGCGATCTTCGACCGCGCGCTGATTGCGCGGATCTTCCATGTCGATGAAATCGATGCCGATCAGGCCACCGATATCACGGATACGCAGCTGGCGGGCGACTTCGTCGGCCGCTTCGAGATTGGTGTTGGTGGCGGTGGTTTCGATGTCGCCGCTGCGTGTGGCGCGTGCCGAGTTGATATCGATCGAGACCAGCGCTTCGGTGTAGTCGATGACGATCGAGCCGCCCGAGGGTAGTTGTACCTTGTGCGCGTAGGCCGACTCGATCTGACTTTCGATTTGGTAGCGGGTGAAGAGCGGGATGTCGTCGCTGTACATCTTCAACCGGCGACCGCCCTCGGCCGGCATGAAGCGCTGCATGTATTCGGCGGCAATCGTGTGTGCGTTCGGTTCGTCGGCCAGCACCTCGCCGATGTCATCCGAAAAATAGTCGCGCAGCGCGCGCGTGACCGGATCGCTCTCGCGATACACGAGGAACGCCGAGGGACGAGAGAGCACGGCCTTGACGATCTCGTCCCACTGGATCTTGAGGTTGTCGAGATCCCACTGCAGCTCTTCGGTGGCGCGTCCGAGTCCAGCGGTGCGCACAATCGCACCCATGCCATGCGGGATGACGAGCGCACCCATGATGCTCTTCATCTGGTCGCGCTCTTCGCCCTCGATACGGCGGCTGACGCCACCCGCCCGCGGGTTGTTGGGCATTAGTACGAGGAAGCGACCGGCGAGAGAGATGTAGGTAGTGAGCGCCGCACCTTTATTGCCGCGCTCTTCCTTTTCGACCTGAACGACGATGTCCTGACCTTCCTGCAGGATTTCGCGCATGTTGATGCGCCCGCCGGCGGGATTCTTGAGGAAATACTCGCGTGAGATTTCCTTCAGCGGCAGAAAGCCGTGGCGCTCGG
>SXGR01412520.1_pt1 | contig 11094 bp, 11 predicted proteins | sample 3174711 | NCBI WGS metagenome assembly SXGR01 (sample SAMN11356860, study PRJNA531348) | freshwater metagenome | isolation source: freshwater sample F1-60 | place: China: Fuxian Lake, Yuxi | collected 2017-12-25 | reverse complement strand
TTAGTAGAATAAATCATCAAGGTGTCGCAGATGAAGAAATACATCACATGTTTATACATGATGAAGATTACGATAAGCCTGATGATGATGACAATTTTTCTATGAAAAAAATAGATCCAGGCGACTTAATTAACGGTGGCTGGGGTGGAGGACATTGGGTTGAGGAGCCCGATAACACTGGCCCTTCTGTTGTGCATAAGGGACTTTCTGACTCATTTGCAATTCATCCAAGAGATGCAGAAGATTTATTACAAAAACATTTAGATTTTGATTTGCCTCACAGGGATACTCCAGATGGTCCAGAAGTTACTATACCGATTGGGGCCTTTCACGGGCAACCAGATTATATGTAATATACATATAGTATGGCTCCAATCGGAAAATTTAATAATTCAACCAGGCCTAGAGAAAGACGAGCGTTTCCACAAAGGCCCTTGCTACCCCCTGTCCGAAAACGAACTATAGTTTCCATAGCACGTGCTAATAATGAAAAACTCAAAGGGTTTTCTCCAACAGAATTAGCACGCGAAGCAAGAACACATAGAAATCCAAAAGCTGAATTACGAGCACTAGCAGGTAGACCACTAGGAGAAAACACAAGAGAAAGTATGAACAAAGAAACCTATAAAGAATATGTTCGTCAGAGATTACAAGAAGGTTCTGCTTTGGTCAATGCTGCAGCGGCCGCGCTTCGATCAAGTGGTATTGAAGCACTAGAAGCTAATAAATTACGTCGTCAAGCAAAAGTAGTTTCAGATGCAGATCGTGATATGAAAATTTCGAATAATATTATTAACGATACAGAACGTGAGATGATGGCACAAGACGTAAAAACAGCTGCATTTAATAGTAGTAATCGAGAGGCAATTATTCGACAAGAAATAGACCACGAAAGAATTAAAAACCAAGGAGATAATCTACGTGGTATTATAGACCAAGCCAGCAAATTTTCTCAGTCAATAAGACCTATGAGAGCTAGACCAGACTCGAATGCACCCAATACATCAGATTCCCAGGAATTATTGGACATAAAGACTGCTGCAGAAAGATCTGCAGCTAAATCTACAGATAGTTCTAATAGATTAGCAGCTAATACTTCGAAGGCATTACTCAACGTTGCTATTGGTACTGTAAAAACTAATAGTCTTTCAGATTTAGCTACCAGAACTAGAAACGAAGAAGAATCTAGAGCACAACAAAAAATCGACAATTCTCCGGCAGCGGCAGATGAAAGATTTAAAGCAAGTCCTTTGGGCAAAGGAATGTCACGAAATGCAATTACAGGTAAGTGGGAATATACCCCAGGATAAATATACATATGAACAAAGAAACCTATAAAGAATATGTTCGTCAGAGATTAAACGAAGAAAAGTTAACTAGAAAAGAATTCAAAGCAAGGAAAAAAGCTGCAAAGGCACAAATGGTTACTGGTGCTGCTATAAACATGGGAATATCAAATGAACCAGTTGCTGCAATGGAACCAGATTATGAACTGATGGAACCAGATGAACTAATGGATCCAGATACAGAGATTAGTCCTAAATTTAAATATAATCTTGCGGTGGTATTCCATAATATACAATCCGCACGTGATAATGCATTACACCAAGAGCAAACAAAATTTAAAAGTCAATTACCATTTACACCTTTTCATAAATTACCAGAAGAGCAACAAAAAAATTATCACACTACAGTAGAAGCGGCAATCGATACTATAAATAAACATCCACCTGGTGGGTTTGACGATGATGAAACTTTTGAAGAAAAAATGTTTCCACATTTTACGTCACTTTTAGGTATAGCGAACGGTGAAGGCAAGCGGTCACCAACAGAACAAGAACACCAAGGTGAAATACATAGACAGCAATTAGTTCATGCCATAAGATTATTAAAACCAAATTTATCAGATCAGTAATCACTGGGCACTTAAATGATTACGTCATTTGTGTGTAAAAGGATCGCTACCTCAGTACCGGCATAGTGGAAAACACATACTTTTTGGTGTGTGTTTTCTTTTTTGTAACATTTATTTCCTATAAATATAATACATTGACATATTTTTTATTCCGAGTATACTAATATGAAAAGATTTAAACAACTATTAACCGAAATAACTATGATTAATACTAGTGTTATGTTTTTATTGGAAGCACGGGGAAGTTTTAAGCTTAATATTAATACACAGGGACAACGCACACGTCTTACTAGATATTTACCTATGTCTATAGATAGTGTCGCTGAATTTGAAAAAAATAAAATTCATACACTAGAAACACCTCTAACTTTAAGATATCATTCCTCCCACAAAAAAAGTGGTGAAGATTTTTCAATACACAAATTAGTATTGGATGAAAAAAATAATATTTCTGTAGTAAATGATGCAGGAGAACAAGTCCCGCTTAATAAAATAGAAAAACCTACCGGAGGAGAAAATGAGGGACACTTACATGAACTTAGATTGTCAAGAGTTTTAAAGCATTACGGGATAGCTCGTCGTGATTCTCGAGTTGGGGGATCCGGCGATGGTGTAGATATATCAGGTAGTCAGAGTCAACATACAGAGACCCCCACGGACGAAAGACATCATAGCCCATGGGGCGAGTTTTCGACAAGTCATGTGCAGTCTGGTAATCCAGAAAATCTATATACAATCAAGAAGCAGTATGGATTTGAAGTAAAAAAATCTACCAGTAGTGTTGTGTTATCTCAACTAACACTCAATCATGTAAATGGAAAATGGGTCATACCAAAAACTACAGATCCGAAAATGGAGGTGACTGCTAGACTATTAAAGGATATAAGGTTTGCACATAAACATTATCCTGATGTTAGTCTACTAGACACTATTAATAGTGGCGTTAGCAACCCGGGCACTATTAATACTGGTGGTATTTATGGTAGTAATGAATCACATATAAAGAGTTATGCAACCCCACAACGTAATGCTGATGGAACTCAAAAACGTTCCAAAACCGGAAAGCCTTTATTTCAGGAAATTCCACAACATGATAGTTTAAGTAGCACAGATCTTTCTGAAGCTCAAGAACATTTAGCAAAAAAGAGTGATTTTTTAATAGTAGGAAGACACCTTTATACATTAAATTCTGAAGTTCACGGAGAATTGAGAAACCGTGGAATACCAAGTATAATGCTTTCTCATCCAGAAAACGAAAATGAAGGAACTATCAGGTTGCATACTAGAGTAAAAAATCCATCATCCGGAAATGTTAATGTTTCGATGAGATTTAACGACGATTTACATGATGGTGTTCCAATTAATCATGATCATTTAGTACTACTTTCAAATGGGTATTTTAATAATGATAAAAAAACATATGAAAATAAATTTGATAATATTATAAATAGTCCAGCATAATGATGAAAAATTTTATTACATTTTTAATAGAAGAGCTAGAAACTAATCATGGGTTAGAAGTAGTCAAATCCGCATATGTTCATCATATGGCAACTCATGCAGATGGAAATACAAAACCTGGAAGTCGAGCTCGACGTGCAAATAAAAAATCACGAGAAGAAGCTAGTACAAAATTTAGAAATTCTGCTCGTAAACTTTCTAAACAAGACAGAAAAAAAGCAGTAACACATGGTAGAAAATTGGCAAAACAACATATCCTAAAACATGGACGAATAACACACGTAAAGTATGACTCTAAAGGGAATCCACAAACACGATCAACTCGACCACGTCAAGGCACATAATACAAGACAAATAATATGTTTAATGCTAATATATCAGATGACATTTTAAAACAATACGGCCAAAGCAACGACTTTGGGTTCAGTGTGGTCGATTCTGGGGAGTTAAATTCTTTAATATCTCCTCTGCCAGTCGGAGATAGCGAAGAAATACGCGCAATTAAGGAAAAATTAGACCAAATTTTAGAAATAAATTCGACATGTGATGGTGCTCTTGCAGTAAAAGCACAATATGACGTATTATTAAAGGCAAGATTATTGGAAATTGAAAAAGGCATAATGCCATTACTCCTTAATTTACAAAAAAACAAAGAAAAAGACTATATTCACTGGCCAGGTGCGGCTCGACACGCTCAATGTGACCTACAAATTCATAAAATATTAAATTTAACTAGAAATAACCTATAATTTTAGATATATATTAAAGAACAATCAATTGACTACCTCGGTTTGTTATGGTATAATAGGAGTACTTATACATGCCAACAAAAACTAGCCAATTTGTAGAATATATAAGAAAAGATTGTAGAAATTACAATATAATTTTAGAATTAACTAAATGGAAAACTGTGGTAGATGATAATGAAAAAATCGAAGGGTTTTTTGATACACCAAGAAGAAATAAAAAAGGTAAAATAAAAGTTGCAGCTGGTGGCGCAAAAACCGTATGGCTACACACACTTGCACACGAATACGCACATTTTGAATATTGGAAGAAAAATCAAACTTTTCGAAAAAACTATATTCTTGATGAAAAACGAACAGAACAAAGAGCAATAGAAATTCTTATAGAGTGGAACTTACCTATAAATATAGCGGTAAGAATAAAAAAATCTAAAGAATACATAAAAACTCTAAATAATAGATAATATAAATACATTAAGGAGATATCTTTATGAATACTAATTTTCAACAAACCCGTGGTCCTAACTTTTTTCCAGGAAACAGACGCCCAGTAACTACTGATAATTTACCAAAACCAAGACATCCTTCTGAGCCTATGGTTCCCCAAAATGGAGTCATGGTTCCTGGTGTACGAATTGACCAAAAATTTGCACCAGGAAATGCTATAACACGAATGAAAGAAAGACTAAATCGTCGCTGAGTTAATATGCCAAATTATGAATTTATATGTGAAGATTGTGGGCATTCTTTTTGTAGACTTTTGTCTATAGATAAGAGAAACACTCCATTAGAAGAAGGTTGTGAAAAATGCAATTCTAAATCTATAAATAAAGAATATTCTATTAATCCATTGATATTAAGTGATAATACAATGACTGCTAATAAAAAGACTGGCGGGCAATGGAATGAACTTATGAGTAAGATGAAAAGTGGTATGCCTAAAAGATATCACGAACGATTAGATATAGCCTCATCTAGAACATCACGGCGGTGGTTGGGATGACACATAGAGATAATTTAAATAAGACAATACTAGCAATTGCTTCCAAGAAAGCTTCAACTGACTCCTCACAGAGTCGTCATCTGGCAAAAATGGGCACACGATATAGTGGCCGAGGATCATCACATTATCAATATACATTTCCAAATGAACAAAATCAATTAACTGTTCCTGGGTTTGTTGTAGTAGATGCTGGGACTAATTTAATTTCTCAGTATTTAGCAAAATTGATTAAACATAAAATGGAAATAGAAATTGGTAAAAATCCTGATAAAGTGGATCGTTCTTCTGATATAAACAATAGTTCACGACAAATTGTAGCTAATACGGATATAGAGAACATGAAATTAGATCCAACTGGTATTGTTGGACTCCCAAGTACTGATCCGAGATATGATCTTTTCTTTACTATGGAAGTACTGAAACAGAGACAAAAAAATATCATTGATGCAGCTAAAAAAAGTAAAGAATTAGAAACAACAAACGAAAGTACCAAAGTAAACTATATGAATAATATAATAAAAAATAAAATAAAAAATCAATGTTATAAGGTCTTATCTGAGTATTTAATGCCTCAAGCTCAAGGATCCGGCGGCGTGATATCTGGAAAGCCTAAGAAAGAAGGTGGCACGAGTAGTTCCAATGGGAAAGGGTCCAACTCAACAAAAACAATCAAAAAAGCGCCAGATGCGCCTGTTGGGCCAACAGCACCGGTTGCGCCGGCAACGACTGCGCCGGCAACGACTGCGCCGGCAACGACTGCGCCGCTCGAATTCGAGCGGCAGGTTGCGACAACTGCGCCGGCTGCACGAAAAGTGGTGTTTGCCAAAGACATTACTCCCATTGTATCAAAATCCGATGGCGTTAGGATTCAACCATGGGTTCACGAACTTGCCAAAGATGGACCCTCCATTGACCAGAACTATCATTATGATGGGAACTGGATCCCCACCATTGACCCGAGATTATATGTAACATACCCCGATGGAACATACCCCTATGGAAACGTTTTCATCGGGCCCGATGGAAACATCAACACAAACCAAACAATCGTGGGCCGCGCCGAAGCTTCCCAGTCGCAAGATCAGCAAGTCCAGCAATCTGACCCCGGGCGGGAGGCTGAAGCAGAATCACAGTCGGATGAGCTAGAGGCACCGCCACTTGCTGGAGCTGGACCTGGAGAACAACGTATATTATATAAACAAAAAACTAACTTGCCGGATTGGGCGGATACTTTAATAAATACAAATGCATCAGGATGGGTGAATACAGCAGGTGGTGTTTTAAGTAGCCCCGCCCTGCAGAAAAGTTTGGGCCCACGGTGGGGGGGAGTTGCAAAGGTTCTATCTTATGCAATCCCTACTGCTACCATTGGTGGACGAGTGATCGACACTGCGGTGTTAGATGCTAATGATCCAGCAAACATAATCACTACTACCTCGAATAATGTAATTCCTGCGCTTGGTGATTTGGCCTCGCGACGAATTGTTGGTAGGGCAGTTGCTAGTGCAACTCATGGCATGCAATCGGCGAAAGCCTTCGCGCGAGAAAGACAACCGGCGTCGCTGGCAAGCCAGCCGGCACTCCCGGACTATGCCAAGGTCGTAGCACACGGCACGAAAGCGGCCGTCGGTGACTTTAAGTCTCGGGATCCATTGATACAAGCTGCATATGACTATTATAAAAGCCAGTCGACATCAGCGAAATCAGTAGAAGCAGTTACTGCAGCAGTAACTGCAATCGAAGCGATCCGCCGCGTCGCTTACAAAGCCGATAGAGGCGAAATTAAAGGTCCGGTCGGGGCGCAATCGCATGCGGATCGCGAAAAACTGATGGTTGGTATAAACCCAAATGATCTCGGATCCATGGCGGGCACGGTGGATGTCATGTCGCGCAATTCGTGGCAAAATTGGTTTAATACATTGATGTACGGAAAAGGATATAAAAGGCACATCTTAACTCCTCCCGAGGTACCTATATATACCGATAAGGATACAGGGTTTTTAGAACCAGCAGACTCTAACGAGAAAAAAAGTGCTGGATATCCTTAATAACATATGCTAATTTTTAATCATGTAATTTCTAATGTGAATGTTTCTTTGGAACGAGTGGATGAAAACGGCCAAAGATTCTATAAAACTCCAGATGGTGTTTTTCCCTCTGTAACTACGGTTACTGGCTGGGAAAAGAAAAATTTCTTTTCTAAATGGAGAAGAGATAATCCAGAAGAAGCAATCAGAGTCTGTTCTCGTGGTAATAAACTACATTCTATTATTGAAAACTATTTAAATAATAATGAAGACTTGACCGAAAACACAAACGAGATAGATCTTTTTCGTTCAATGAAACCTCATATTGATAAAATTAATAATATACGAGCTTTAGAATCTCCACTTTATAGTAAAATTCTAGGACTTGCAGGAAGAGTAGATTGTATAGCAGAATACAACAAAGAACTTTGTGTAATTGATTTTAAGGGTTCTACTAGAATAAAAAATAAAGATGACATAGAAAATTACTTTCTACAAGCCGCCGCATATGCCCTTATGTGGCAAGAACGAACTGGTGAAAAGTGCAAAAAGATATGCATAATAATAGGTACAGAAAAAGGTATAACTCAAGTATTTGTTGAAAATACTATAGATTATGTTAAAAAGTTGCAAAAAGTGATAACTACATATAGGAAATATAATGAACCGATTCAAACTCGATGATGTGAATAAACGAAATAGTTCTACTTGGACAGCCTGTAATAATGATTCAAAATTCAAAAAACATAGAATGACTTTTCTGTCTATGTTTGGCGGAGAATTCGTACAAGATGGTAGATATGTTAAATGGCAACCTATACAAAAACCACAACCAGTCTATATTCCTAAACGCCTTCTTTATTTTATAGATCCTAGCAAACAACTATTAGGGATAGATAATATGACAGATTATTGTGATAAACATAATTTGTCAAAATCTGCAATGTATGAAGTACTCAGAGGTGAAAGAAAAAGTCACAAAGGATATACTGCAGTTCCTAAAGATACAATCACAGATTCTACCCATGAGACCAATATAGACTCAAATATTACACCTTAGATCATTTGTTATTATAAATAACGTATGAGTAATATCATACCAAAAGTCGCATTATATCATGCACAACAAGGAAACTTTTCAGGATTTCGTGTGTCTATACCTTTGGATCTATCTGAAGATAATTTAATATATTTATTTAATAATATTAGAGATAATATGAATTTTATATTCGAAGAAACCACCAGTTGGTTTGATTTCGAAGAATTCATGGAATATGCTAATAATCCTTTGAATACACTTGAATGTTTGCAAGAAGTAGCCAATATGCAAACAAGAATAAAGTTACGTAGAGCTGCAAAACGAACCGCCAAGCGTAGATCTAGAAAACGGTTTATGCGAAGAAAAATGAGAAAAACGGCATCTCAATTGAAAAAAAGAGCATATTCTCAAGTCAAAACTGAAATGAGAAGAAAATTATCAGGTAACAGGCCTTGGGATTCTATTCCTCTTTCTACCAGAATGAGAATAGACAATCAAATAAACAAAAGAAAAACCATGCTCAACAGAATGGTTAAAGCTAGAATTCCAAAGATGGCAGGTCAAGAAAGTAAGAGATTGCAGCGTGTTCGTTTGAATACTTCTTTTGAATTTCCTACCCTAAAAAATGTTCTATTAGAGGCAAAAAGATTAAAAAGACCAACTGGGACAAACTCTAATGATTCTAGAAAATTTCAAAGAATAACAGCACAAAATACACTCAATCAAAGAAACCGTAGAAAAAAAATCAATGGTAATTTGTCTGATTTTTTAAACACATTGATGGTTGTTAGAAGTAATTCGGGAGCTACATTAATAATATCAAAAAATTCTTACCAACCATCGCACCACCAAGTTCTTCAAGATGTGGGTAATGTTACTATGGAAAAGGCAGAATCTGCAACCAGAAAATCTACCTTCGGTCAGACCGAATCTTCTCAAAAATTATTCGGTTTAATTAAAAAAGAAAATGAAGAAAATAAACAAACAAAAGATGGTAGTAGTATGAAAAAATCTAAAGATAAAGATAAAGATAATACAGAAGAGGTTAGACCAGAACCCAGTATTCAACCACCACCTCCAAGAGATAATATAGTAAGTATTGGTTCTCTTTTTCCAGACAGTGAACACTCACCAGAAAATATTAAAATAGGATTTGTTGTTGCATTTAATTTAATTAATAGTGGAAATTCTGTAAGTTCAATACTGAATCTTTTATCTAATACGCAACAATTTATCAGGTCAAAGGAAGTTGGAGCATTAATAGAACCAGAACAAAAACAAGCAGAACCTGCTTTGACTAAAATATTAAAAGAACAGGGACTATCCGATAGCAATATTAATATTATAATAGGAAGTCAAACTTTATTACCAGCAGGGTTTAGATTGGCTAAATTTCTATTATCTAATAGAAATATAAAAGCAATTGGAGATTTATCAGTATTTTATGCTATGGATTCCAGTATTGTTTCTATACCGCCAATTTCATCTTATCAAAACACAGGTGGAGATGATGCCTCATATACCTCTGATATTTTATTCTTAAACAAGAATACTGTATTAAATTCTTTAAAACAGAATACACAAATGAGTCCACAAAAAATAATCGAAGAATTTAATAAACATATCGATATGGTTGCAATTGCTTCTGGTCAAACAGTAGATATAAAAGGCAAAAATTTAAGTCCTGTCCAAATAAAAGAAGCTCAATTTTATACAGAGGAATTTGTTAAAAATAATGGAAGTCTTGGTATTATAGGTATTTCTTTGAAATCCGGCGATAAGATACTGATCGAAAGTAATATACAAGGTGATGCAAATGCTATAGTAGAAGAAAGTCTTCTAACATCAAATCTAACACCCGAAGAAAAGAAAAAGTTTACTGATATAGCAGAAAATTTATTTAAAAACTTTGATAAGATTAAAGTAAAAGATGAAAAAATACATGATACCACAAATAATGTATATAGTTCATATGATTCTCGCGGAATAAACTATAAAAAAACACAAGATAAATTTAAAAAAGAAATTACACAAAACATAAACGATTTATTGGAAAGTGTCAAAAGTATCAAATCCAGTATACTTTTGCAAAAGTTAACAGGATCATATAAATTTGGTGATTCTATATTATCTACTAAATTTATTATAACGTCTAATAATGATGGTACTGATGGAGTAATCACAGAAGTAACTAAAGAATATACTGATTTAATTGCAGATAGTCTTATTCTAAGAATAGGATTACAAGAAGGAATTGCAAATACACCAAAACAACAACAAATAAATATTGAGTTTGATGATGCTGTAGATAAAAGAGCTAAACAGAATAAAACAGATCGATCTGTTGCAGAACAAGAGATAAGAAAAGAAATACAAGAAATTCGTATATCTATTACGAATAAAATAAAAGATAAAAGTGCTGTTAATATGGACGAAGCAAAGTCTATACTATTTGATGAGTTACGAGAAAAGGGAATGACTCCAACTCAAGCGAAACAAAAATTAAATTTACAAGAAAAACCATACAATTATATAGATGTACTTGATCCATCTAGTATAAACGAAAACATATTTAAGTTTAATCCTATTTTAAGATTTTTAGTAGAAAAGAATAACGAAGAGTATACTCAAGATACAAAATTGACAGATATAGAAAAACAAAAGTACCTAGAGAATGCAAAAAAGTGGATGGGCGATGACATCTACAAAATGTTGTTCTTCTGCAATGTATCTCCAGATATAGTTTCATTTAGTGGTATAAATCTTAAAGACTTTGCTAATAAAGAATCAAACGGAGAGGTTAATACTTTGTATATTCATGGCGCAAGAAAAGATGTTGCAGTAGAAAAAGAAGTAGATTATGATAAGTTAATGTCCGAATATTATAAAAATATTGGAAAATT
>SXGR01145547.1_pt1 | contig 11095 bp, 8 predicted proteins | sample 3174711 | NCBI WGS metagenome assembly SXGR01 (sample SAMN11356860, study PRJNA531348) | freshwater metagenome | isolation source: freshwater sample F1-60 | place: China: Fuxian Lake, Yuxi | collected 2017-12-25 | reverse complement strand
GGTAGTTGGGTTGGGATATCTGACGCTGGGCCTCATTCATGGTGGCCATTGTGGCAGAAGGCATGCTCTCAAGTTGATTCAGAGCCCCATAGCCTAGCGTCTTTACCCCTGCACCTACAGGTCCAGATGCAGCTACGCTTAGACCTTCTCTTGCGGCAGTAAAGGCGTCGTGAGGTTTTGGATTTCCCATCATGTCTACAAATGTTCTATCTATCGGATTATCTCCACCCCGCCTATACATGTAGTAGTATGGATTGGTTAGATATTCTTTTCCTGCGTGCAGCATACCGCCCCAGCCAATCTTATCGGCAATCCGCTCTGCATCTACTTGAGAGTATCCGGCCTCAAGTAATTTTTTAAGGGCATCTGCCTCATATTGATTTATGTTAGATACTGCAGGAATAGCAACGTTGGCTGCATCTTGAATAACCTTAGGAGCGGTTGCTGCTACCAAAGGGCCGCCTAAACTTTTTGTGTATTTGCCTAATCTAGAGGCAAGACCTACTGCTTCTCGTGCTCTTGGAGCAGCGGTTAGAAAAGCTCTTCCTGCGGGTACGGCATAGGGGCCAGCAAGTGCGGCAGCAGCTGCTCCAGCAGCAAGAGTACTAAGCCCAAGAGAAGCAGCTCCCGCGTCCAATAGAGGATCGTTGTATTGAAGCTCGTACTGCGTTCTGCCGGGCAATGCATTAAACAATCTTCGATTGGTGTCTATCCACATCGAGTCTTCTGGATAGTCAGAGCCGATTCTGCCACCAGTCCAATAGTGCGCTGCTCCACTAAAAGGCTCTGCAGCTCCAGATAAAAAAGATTTAAACCCAGCCCAATAAGGATTTTCCTGCGCAGATTTGCTACGCAGGGTATAAAGTTTAGAAAGATTATTTGCTAACTTTAACATTACTCAAACCTATTGTAGCGTTTAATTATATCTCTAAATCGTTTACTTTTCAGAGCACGCTGTTTTGCTAAATGCTGCCCTAGCAGCATTCCCCCAAGACCTGCAAGGCTAGCTGCAGCTCCGCCCTCAAGCACAGGTGTTAGCACTTTGCCAAACTGATCGTGCCCTGCCAGATACCCACCGCCTCCGGCTCCGAGCCCGGCAAGAATAGCAGCAGTAATTCCCCATTTTCTACCTGAGCTGGTGATATCTTCTAGCAGCTTTTTTTCTTCTTTATTGAAGTGCTCTATGGCAGCAGCTACACGATCACCCTCTTTTGAGAAAAGATGCAGCTGCCCTAATAGCTTACCTGCACCTAGGCCGGCAAACATACCGGCAGGCCCAGCAGTAATAGCTCCGATGCCCGCAGCGGGCAAACCGTAAGCCCCCTGATATAGAGCCGTGTCGCCTAGCTCCCACAGTCTCTGCTTATTCCAAAGAGTGGGTCCAAAGAATTGTTGCTTTAAATCTTCGGCACCTCTAAATGGAGTTTGTTCTGGGCTGGAGTCAGCAATAGTAGCTTTCTCAAGGACATCGCCAGGCAGGTGGGACAGATTGACTGCCCGCTCGATAGCTTTGCCAAGATTGTCCTTTTTCTTAGCCATCAATTATTTACCTAGGATCTTTACGGTGTCTGTTGGGCTGAGCTCGCCACGATTGAATGCCTTGATGACATCTTCCTTGGTCTGGAACACCTTGGCATTATTTTTGTCGGGTGGGCGCTTGCTAGCTAAATAAAGGCCGTATAAAAACTCGTTCTTAATGAATGGCTGAGCCTGGAACGTAGCGGCCGACATCAGGTTACGGCTAGGCAACATACGCTCATACGCTTCTGCAACGGCTTTCTGCGAAGAAGGTACGTGCAAGCGCATCTGATCGCCGTCGAAGTCAGCGTTGAAACCAACGACTACAGAGGGGGATAGCCTCAGGGTGCTACCAGTAGTAAGTCTCGGCCTGGCTGCCATGAAGTTGTATTTGTGCAGCACCGGGGCTCGAGTAATCATTACCGGACGCTTTTCCATCTCAGCAAGTAGCGCTCTCTTTGCCGTGGGTGTGCGATTCTCCACCTGCTTCATGGCCTCTAAGGGATTGGCCCCGGAAGCCACTAGGGATCTGACCACGTAGGGGCGGAATACAGAAAAAGCCATGTCCTCTGGTACTCCAACGTGGTCCATGTCCAAGGATGGATCCGGAGTAATGACGGCATTGCCTACGCCTTCCACGGTAGAAGACAATACCTTGCGCTGGAACATGGAGAACTTAGGATTGCTGCCAAGAATATGCCGAATAAGGCCATTGACATTCTTCTGCTTTAGCTTTGCACTAGCCGGATCGGCAAGACCGACCGTAGCCTTGATCATCTTGTATAGGGCGAGCTTCTCCTTGCCGGTAGCTTCATTGCCCAGCTCGCCTTGCAGTTCCTTCAAGTTGCCGTTCATGCTGAACAGCTCCTTGTACAGGTAGTTCATATCAGAAACCATCTGCATGTTGCCGGTATCGGTAATTGGCCTGAAGCGGGGAGGCAGCACAGGCATGTCTTCCCAGAGGAAATCCGCAGGCTTGATCTTGCGCTTCTCCATGCCCTCCAGGTAGGACAGCTTGGAGATTGCGTTGCTGCGCTTCTGACCCTTGGATGCCGTGATCTCCCTACGAGTGGCTTCGATCTCAGCAGGGATGTTCATGCCTACGAGCTTCTGTTCCAGGCCTTCCATGCCGCGAATGCCCTTGACGGTATCGCCCGACACTACGGATTCAAAATCTTTCTTTGTCAATCCTGCCAGTGAACGAACAACGTCTTCCATGACGGGGTTGACCATCTTGGCTGCAAGTGGGAAGTGCCCGAAGGAGGACTGGTTGACGCCAAAGATCTTATCGTCAAAGAACCCGCCGTCATAGGCCTTGCCTGTCTTGAAGTCGATGTCCCGGAAGTCCTTGACCTCGCCACCTGACAGATTCTTCACATCCTTGCCAGTCATGCCATAGATGTTCACAGCTCCGCCCTGACGCTCGACGTTCACACCGGAACCCTTGAGCTGGGCTACGAACTTATCCCAAACGAATGGGACATTGACTGACGGAACCGGAGTGCCCATCTTAATGGCACGCCAGTATTCGTCATTCTTCTGGCCACGGATGAGTCTGGCGTCTTTAAGAACTTCGATGGCGCCGTGGGCCAGAATGGCGTTCATATCAGAGATGGAGATGCGCTTGGCGCCCTCTTCTCCGCCCTTGACTGGCGCCTCTTCGGTGCTGTAGCCACCGGTATCACGGGCGCTCAGCTTCTTCTCTGCCTGGTGGTGCAGGTTCATGAAGTAACGGGTACCGGTGAAGACGTTATCTACGTTGCGATTGAGCCTCGGATCGTAAATGGTCTCCGTGTCGTTAAGTCCGTTTTTCTTTAGCTCACGCTGGGCAAAGTCTATGAAGCTCTCGTCCAGGAACGCCGGAAGCTTGACGGGCTGCCCAGTCTTAGTGGCAATCTTGCCCATTGCGGCTTCCACGGCCTGAACAGGATGAACACGAGTGACAAGAGCCAGGGGATTGTAAATGACTTCATATGAGTTTCCATCCTTATCCTTCGGCATATCCTCGTCAGGAATGATGGTCGAGATGACGCCCTTGTCGCCATAGCGGCCGACCAGCTTGTCTCCGATGGACATGGGCTTGTATGACTTGACGGCAACCTGATAGCCGCTGCGGGTCTTTGTGACGTTGGTGACGATGCCAGGTTGGCTGTGATCCCAGGTCTGGGCTCGGTTGGTGTAGCTCGGTCTGGCCTTCTTCATCAATCCAAAGGTGTCAGACTTTCTTTCACCGACGCCAAGAATAATTGGATCGCCTGGATTTAAAGTAGTACCTGGCTTGACAACGCCGGTAGCCGAGTCGAGATTGACCAGCTGTTCCTTGCTGTACTGCCCGGGGAACAACGATACAAACTTGCTGAAGTTTGCCTCGTAGTCATCCTTGCCGTCATATCCCACGGTGTACATGTGCTCCGAGGACATCTTCTTGGCCGCTGATTCAGACATCACTACGCCGTCTTCGAAGTTGGATCCGCCTAGCTCAGGATCACCCCACACGGTGTAGGCCACCTTGAGATTGCGACCCATGGCCAGCCTGCCTTGATCGTCGGAATAGTTAGACTTAGCCAACAGCTGCCCTGGCTTGATCTGATCTCCGACCTTGACCATCGGAGTATTATGAATGTAAGTCTTGCGGTTGAAGGGGAAGTTGTTGTACAGCTCGTAACGGCGCTTTTCCTTGCCGTGCTTTACCTCTACATACTCCGGAGTAACCGCGGTGACAAGGCCGTTGCCCAGCTCTGCCTCAGAAGCAACGGCGCCAAGGTGAGGCACCAGCTGCTCTTCAAAGGACTTGCCATCCGGGTCGTTAGGGTCTAATCCCTGTACCAGGGGCGCTTCGGCACCCTGGACAGGTAGCGCCTGAGTGAAGTACTTGGAACCCATGAGGAGGCGTCCACCCTTGATGCCCGAAATGCCCGGCACAAGGTTGGAGTTAATATTAAACATGTTGCTGTGGGCAGGCACTTCGTACTCGACCTCTGCAGGATCGACATAGGAGATGCGGCCACGCACCATCGCTCTGATTGGATCTCCGGTCTTCGCCGAGCGTGCTAGCTCTCCAGGGAACGCCACAATCGAATCGGTCAGCGTACGAGCCGCCACGGGCTCCAGCTTGCCGGTCTTGGTGCTGCGCATCCTGGAGTATATCTGGCCGTCTGAGCCCTTGTACGAGCCGACGGTGAGTCTCAGGTCGATACCTACCTTGTCGGATTCCGGAGTACGAACTGGATCCAGGAATCCCAGGTGCGAAGGCTGCACCGAACGGCTGTCTACGGGAATGCCGTGAGCCGCCGAACCGATACCGCCCTCACCTGTACGAATTACACGCATGTTCTGGTCCAGGATCTCCATCGGGTTTACTTCCTCGATAGGAGCGCCAAGGCCAGAGCCGATGAGTACGCCATTGAGCACAGGCGTAAATACACCGTTACGGAAAGCGTTTAAATTGCCCTTGTTGGTTGCCTTGAAGAGAGCTGTGCGCACTGCAGCGCCGGCATCCTTCTGGATTCTCTCCGAGAAGAAGTCCTCAGGTCCCAGGAACTTCTGATAAGCCAGTGAGTCACGGTCATCCTGGTCCTCAAGACCACGCTGTGCATTAAGGATCTTCTGAGAGGCGCGCAGCAAGGTGTTGCCGGTAACCCTGCTCAGATCCTCGTCGTTGAGCTGCATCTGCTCATACTCGAAATCCTGCATGGTCGGCTGAGGTGCAGCTTCCTTCTCTGTCAATAGCGTGTTTAAATCAAAAGCAGCCTTAGTACCTACAGCCAGTCTAAATCCACCCTTGGGCTTGGCATCAAGCAGCAGGCTTCTACGCAGTTGCTCCAGCTCGGGGCACTCAATGTCAATGCAGTACTCGCCATTGCTGGGAGGTAGTACGCTGCGAATGTTATAGGTGAATCTACGACCAGAGCCGCAGGTGGTCTCAAAGTCCTTGCGGAATACCTTTTTGAGCTGCTTGAGCTCATCGGCAGTGACGACTACGAGCTTGCCCTTATCACCCACGGGGGAGATAGCAGGAGCCTTGTCTGAATCACGGAGAGCGTAGAACACGCTGTCTACGAATCCAGCCGGCACCGTGATGTAGCCCTCGTCTTCGATCTTGAGGGTACCACGCAGAGGCACGTCGGCCTGCTTGCGGATTGCGCCTGCATAGCTCAAGGTGCGACGAGTAACCTCTGGATCGAGCTCTGTCTTGTACAGGGCGTCCTTGATGCCTTGATAGATCGTAGCGTCATCCAGGCCCTTGGAGGGATTGTTGGTTAATCTCTCATAGATACGCGCAGCGTCATAAGCAGAGCCAACCTTGTTCGACTCTAGTAGCTCTTTGCCCCAGGTGCGCTCAAGTATCGAATCATCGATACCCATGGCCTTGAACATAGGGTATGCCGGAGCAACCGACTGCCCGATCTCGGCAACGAATTTTCCGGTATCTGGCATGAAGGCCATGCGGAAACCACGACCCTTGCCCGGCATGGTGTTGAAGTGAGCCTCAAACTCACCGGACTTTCTCTTGCGCACGTAAGGCCCGGCCAGAAGACGAGACTGGTTGGCCACCGTATACTCACTGCCGGAGTTGATAAACGTTCCACGATCCGTGAGATAGGGAACTCTAGCCAGGGTTACCGACCTATCCGTCTTGTCTATGACTTCTCCCGTGGCGTTGTCCTTCATGACAAGTCTGCCACGCAATGGAACAAAGAGGCTCTGATTCTGCATCAGGGCCTCTTGCTGTTCCTTGAGCGTGTATGGATCCGAGCGACCGTAGTCTACGTCAGACAGCTCCACCGTATAGCGAGCATTCTGCAGAGGAAACTTTGACAATACTGCGTTCTTGACGCCGTCAAAGATATTCTTGCGTGTAACGCGGTAATCGTTAAAGCCCCTCAGCACCGGGGCAGGAGGGGCTACGAGTTGGTTTAAGTCGTCTGCACCGGGCGTAGGCATGGAACTTGTACTCTAGCTTAAAGCTTGAACTTTGGCTTACCTTCGTCACTTTGCTCAAGATCAATGCCGGAAGCAAGTGCGCCCGAAGCAATGTCCCGCTTGAGCATGCTTTGCAGAGTCTTGAGTTTGGCCTTATCGGGGTCATCCTTCATCTTGTTCTGCATCATCATCCAGCCAAGTAATGCTCCAACACCGGGAGCCAAACCTAGAGCGTATGCTGCGCCTGGAATGCTGAAGTTCAAACCATGGGGATCCTGGCCTCTTTCAATCTTGCCTTCAGGGATAGGGTCAATCGCCTGCTTGACGAGGCCGTCAATCTGCAGCTGCAGATCAGAGGATTGCTTTGAGAGAGCTTTTTCAAATTCTTTCTTGGCCTTCTCGATCTTTTTATCCATCTTCTGCTTGCGATTCTGATCTATGAGTCGAGTACCAAGCATAAAGGTGAGAATACCCGGAGCAAGCATGGCAGCTGGAGTTGCCATGCCGTAAAGCATTGGCTCGGTGAGGTATTCCCCTAAAGAGTTAGATACCTTTTCACCGGGCTCCTTGGGATTCTCCATGTCGTCAATGACTTCCTGCGAAAGATCGGAGGTGGTTTCGTCTGCCTTTTCAGGCAGCATGTCGGCGGGGCTTGAAACATCGGAAGGAACGTAGTCTTCGAGCTTGTGGCTCTTTGGAATAGCTATGCGCTTTTCCATCCTCTTAGCTCTGATCTCTTGACCTGGCAAGCCAAACATGGACTCATCATGCAGGTACTTGCCGAGGCCATACAGCCCGACCCCACCCAGTCCAACCCCTGCACTGATGGCAGCGTAAGTCAGTAGTTGCTTTACATTGGGATCCATGGATTCCTTCTTGCTTTCAGGAAGATCTTCATGCTTTGTCTTGGCAAAATCACGCACATCCTTTTGAGACATGCTGGCTGCGGCTTCCTCGGCTTTGCCAGAGCCGGTAGCATTGCCTTCTTGGATAGCTTTTACTAAACCAAAAAAGCGCTGTTGTTTCTTGCTCTGAGCAGGCATTGATTAATAATCCTCTCCGAAACCAAGTAGAGGGATCCGGGGGGTGTCAAACGGTTGGTTATAGTCATAGCCGGAATATTCTATAGTGTATCTGGGGTCGAAAGACTTACCCTTCCATGGTATGCTTCCGCCTTTATATTTGTGTGCTATGCTATCACTAAGAGCATCTAAAAGATTCTCATTTTTTTGCGCTTGAAGTTGAGACATATATCTACGTTCAAAGTCGCCAGCTGTTCGAGATCTATCTAGAGCTAGAAGAGCATCCATACCCTCAAGAAACTTAGCTCCCGTTCCTCCGCCCATTCTCATAGGATAGTTTTTTCTGAGGGCGGCTAGCTCTCTCTCTGTTTGTGCAATGTTTGCGACTTGATCACTAAGAAGGTAGTCGCCAAGAGCCTTTACTCCGGCGCCAGCACCCGCACCGATGCCACCGCCAACAAGAGCACCCTTAAGTTTAGACTGACCACGAAGGGCATTGACAAGAGCGCCAATGCCAGCGCCTGCGAGGCCGCCACCGCCAGCATAGATAGCGTAGTCCTTTAAAAGACTATCTGTTGGATTTAGAGCGGCAAGAGCGTCTTGAACAGTTACGTTCGCCTGCTTGAGAGTTGGGCGAAGATGAGAGTATGCCATTATTGCGGTTCCTTGATTGCTGCGCCATTTGCGTTAATGCGCATTATATCCATTTCATAGAGATAAAGATGCATTTCTTCTGCAGGAATTTGCAGCAGGGCGTAATACTTTACCCAGGAGGTCCAGTTTTCTTTGGCCTCCACCCATTCTGCAACTTCTGTAAAATCGCACCAACCTCTATCTTTCCATTTTACCAGAACATCCACTAATTGGTTGTACTGAGCGAGTTCGCCTTCTTTCCAAAGACAGAACTGCCTAGAATTAAAAAATGGAGTTTCTTGAGGTCGTTTATCCTGACCGTCGTTCTCTTTTACGATTGGCGACACCGAGCCGAAGAACGGCGGGTCGCTTAAGTTCTGGTGCTTAAAGCTAAAAAGCGGTACGTCAGCCGGTGATCCAATAGTCATGGATTAGATGATAGCGAGTCTATCTGGTCTTGCACTTTTTTAGCAATTTCTTCTTGTTTCTTTAGACCTTCAGCCAACATTTTACTTTTAACACGTCTATATTCTTTTGAGGATTGCCAGCCTACGTTTCCTCCGGCTGAGGCACCTAATAAGGCTGCAGTGATAGCTAATGGCGTATTTCTAGTTTTAGGATTAGAAATAAGACGGTACAATCCGTATCCGCCGGCTCCTCCTAAACCTGCTCCAAGGAGAGCGTATAGACCGTCTACAGTATCTTCATCTAAAGAGCGTTTATACATGTAAAATTCCTTAAGATAAACCAGACTCTACTAACTTCTTGGCATTACGATACTTTGCAAGAAGATGCAGCTTCTTGGCTTCCTCTACAGCGCCATAGCTGGGAAGCACGGAATCGTCGGGATCCAGCTCAAACTTCGCCTTGTTATACAGGTAGTTACCTAGAGCTCCTGCGCCTAGGCCACCTACAAGACCAAGAGACCCTAACAGCAACGCCGTTTGAGTCGCTGAGTTGGCAGCGCTGGCGGCATCTCCAACAACATTTGACTGCTTGTAGCTAGCGTAAGACAGAAGCTCAGATGGAAGGATGCCGAGTTCCGCAGCCTTCTCGCAGAAGCCTTGTCTAAATGCTTGTAGTTCTTCGTTAGTCATAGTTTAATTCTACCGTATAAAAGAAAGTTACTCAAAGAGAGAGTTTACCTAGATTAATGAGGGTTCCTAGAGCCGCCCCTGTGCCTTGCATGAGCGTCTTTTCCTTGGGGCTAAGATTAACAAACATACCGATGCCTTTTGCGGCTGCAGTGCCTGCAACAGCACCTGCACCGGCTCCGATGGCAGCATGGGCGATGTCTCTTACCGTAAACCAGGGCTTGTTAGACTCCTGACCGGCTCGTAGCATAAGTCCTGCAGCCTGGCCGTAGTCAACGTATCCAGATCGCATCTGCTCCGTAACGACATTTGCCAGATGGCTTCGGGCAATCTGCATGTCCATTGGAATATAGGAGCTGCTCTTGGTTGGATCCTTACCTTGAGCAATCAACGCATTGTCGCCAGTGGGGATGATGCCAGATCGAATGCGAGAGCCAAACTGCATCTTCTTCCAGTCAGCATCGGTATAGTCTTCGTTCTTTGGCAGAGTCAATCTTGAGATGTCCGCCATGGTCGAAGGAGCATTGATAAGCCAAGGGGTACTCATTCCGCCAAGCGCAGCTAAAGCCATAAGGGCTTTTTCCTTACCGGCAAAGCGCTCAGGAAACAAATACTTTAGAACAGGAATAGAAGCCAACCCTACACCTGTAAGGCCGACCCCTGTAAGCAGGTTGCCAAATCGGGTCTGAGCAGATGGGCTAAACGTATCCTGGCCGTACCATACGCCCGGGCTATATCCCAGGGCCTTGGATAGGTCAGAAGTAAATGCCGCACGCTTATAGGGAAATGGAGTAGGGGCCATTTTTTTACGCATATACTCCGCAGTGGCTGGATATAGTTTCGATGCAGCTCCTGCTGAAGGCTTTTTGGCGTCTTCACCTACTTGCTTAGTTGCCTTGGTCAGCTCCGACTTCATGTTGCCAAACAAGGAAGGCAGTTTGACGTAGCTTCCGTTGCCTCCGCCTGTAATATTTGGCATTCCCGATCCAGCAGACAAACCGCCGGCAGCTGCGGATTCTTTCCTAGGGGCAGAGCCTAACTCCAATCCGGCAATTACGTTTTTTGGAACATGGATCTTGAAATTGGTGGAGCTATGGGTAAGACCCACGATGCCATCCTTCTCGGAGTCAACATAAAACTCCTTTGGAGCTTTTCTAACCAATTGATTGATTAGTTGGTGCTTCTGATCGTAGCGCTTTACGTCAGAATATTGTTTAGCTTTTTTAAGATCCCCAAGAGTGCTCATGGCGCCGCTCCTTGCGCTAGCTGCTGGCTGTTATAGATTTGCTGTAGAACAGAATCAAGTTGAGTAACAGCGTCTGCAAAGGGCGTGTTGCCTGACTCCTGGATTGCAGCTGGAAGCTGTTGCGCTTCGGCCAGATTCTTAGCCTGTTGAACAAGCTCTACATACCCAGGGGGGACTTGTCCGGTCTGCTGATACTGTAGCTGCATTCGAGATAGCGCATCGTTCAATATAACAACACTTTGAGTAGCCTGAACAGCCCTAATAGGATCGTTTCCAACCAAACCCGCTATTGGGGTGGTCATCAACTCACGACCAAATGGAGTGCTCATGAGTCGATTGGGATCTGTTTCGGCAGCGTAGCGATCTAGAGTGGCTAAGAAGCGGGGATCTTGTAGTCTTGTGCTTCTTAAGCCAGTGACGTCTTGTGCTACCGCAGAAGCTATATTCCTATCGGCTGCCAGATCTTCCCCGTAGGTTGTTGCCCCAAGGGCTCTAAATGGGTTAAACGTAGTAACTTTAGCAGCAGGTTCAATAGCTGAAGCTATAAATCCTCTGCTATTAAATCTGTCGGATATCTTTCTTCTCAACTCCTCGATAGCAGCAGGATTATTTAATAGAAGCTGTTTGTTTGGATCATCGTCTGGTATTTGACTTATGCG
>SXGR01007124.1_pt1 | contig 11096 bp, 7 predicted proteins | sample 3174711 | NCBI WGS metagenome assembly SXGR01 (sample SAMN11356860, study PRJNA531348) | freshwater metagenome | isolation source: freshwater sample F1-60 | place: China: Fuxian Lake, Yuxi | collected 2017-12-25 | reverse complement strand
GAACCTGGGCCAATACCCACTTTAACAGCGTCTGCACCGGCTTCAACCAAGGCCAATGCGGCAGCGCCAGTTGCGATGTTACCGCCAATCACTTGCACGTCTGGGTATTTGGTTTTGATGGCGCGAACGCGATCCAATACATTTTTAGAATGGCCGTGAGCGGTATCAACTACCAATACGTCAACGCCCGCTTCAACCAAGGCATCAACACGGGCATCGGTATCACGACTGGTGCCAACGCTCGCGCCCACGCGTAAACGGCCTTCTGGGTCTTTACAGGCGTTAGGGTATTTTTCGGCTTTGTTGATGTCTTTTACGGTAATCAAACCGCGCAACTCAAAGGCATCATTCACAACCAATACTTTTTCAATACGATGCTTGTGCAGCAAATTGCGCACTTCTTCTGATGACGCGCCTTCCTTTACGGTAACAAGCTGCGACTTGGGCGTCATAATACTGGATATGTTTGAATCCAGATTACCTTCAAAACGCACATCACGACCCGTCACAATGCCAACTAAATCGCCGTTTTGCATGACTGGCACGCCAGAAATATTATTTTTGCGGGTTAAGGCGATGAGCTCGCGCACCGTTGCGCTAGATTCGATGGTAATAGGGTCTTTGACAACACCCGCTTCAAACTTCTTAACCGCACGTACTTCAGCGGCTTGCTGCTCAATCGTCATGCTCTTATGGATAATACCTATGCCGCCGTCTTGGGCGATAGCAATGGCCAAACGCGCTTCAGTTACGGTATCCATAGCGGCTGAAATCAAGGGGATGTTCAACTGAATTTTGCGTGTCAGCTGGGTTTTGAGTGATACGTCTTTTGGGGTTACATCGGAGAATCCGGGAACCAACAAAACATCATCAAACGTGAGCGCTTCTTCAGCAATTCGCAACATACCAACCTCTAGGCAGGGGGGGGGGGACTAAAATAAACGCGGAATTATAAACACTTAGCCCACATGGGTAAACATAAAACACAATAGCTAGTGGTAATCGGGCCAGTAAATTCAAGCTATCCGATTTCGCCCACTTCCCCTAAAATGCCTGCTATGACAACATCAGACCTTTTTAGCACCCCGCCCGAGCGCCCGTCTCTTACAGAGAGAGAAGTCATTAGCGTTACGCAGCTCAACCGCCGTGCAAAGCAGCTATTGGAAACCCATATGCCGCTGCTTTGGGTTGAAGGGGAACTATCCAACGTCTCAATCCCCTCCTCCGGCCACTGGTATTTCACCCTCAAAGATAGTGATGCCCAAGTGCGCTGCGCCATGTTTCGCAATCGCAATATGACCGTTCGCTTCAAGCCACAACAAGGTCAGCACGTACTGATTCGCGCCCGCGTCAGCCTTTACGAAGGCCGTGGCGACTATCAAATAATCGCTGAACATATGGAAGAAGCCGGTGCCGGTGCGCTGCAGCGCGCCTTTGATGAGCTAAAACTCAAACTCGCCCGTGAAGGCCTGTTTGATGAGCAGCACAAAAAACCATTGCCACCGCTACCCAAACATATCGCCGTGATTACCTCACCTACCGGCGCGGCAATTCGCGATATTTTAAATGTGCTAGAGCGACGCTTTCCGAGTATTCCCGTAACCGTCATCCCCGTTGCCGTACAAGGCAAAGAAGCCGCACCGCAAATTGTTAAAGCCATTACCCTAGCCAACTGCGCAGGCTTATTTGATGTGGTGGTTCTTGGGCGCGGCGGCGGTTCACTGGAAGATTTATGGCCCTTTAACGAAGAGACTGTCGCGCGGGCGATATTTGCCAGCGACTTACCCATCGTTAGCGCCGTTGGCCATGAGGTGGATTTTACGATTGCGGATTTTGTAGCCGATTTACGGGCACCAACACCTTCGGCGGCGGCTGAATTGATCACGCCCGATGGCGAAGATTGGCTGGATAAATTTATCGGTTTTGAAGTCTTACTCGAAGAAGCCATGGCGAGAAAGCTAAGCCATCTGCAACAAAAGCTGCAATGGCTGCGCTCACGTTTGCGTCACCCTAAAGATAAGTTAGAGCAGCAATCGCAGCGTTTAGATAACCTAGAGCTACGCCTCAAAAATCACGCGCAAAGAATTCTCAGCAATTACCGCAACCGCTTAGAGCAACTGGTCATTCGCCAAAAACCACTTCACCCAGAACGTAAATTGGCACAACTGCAGGAGCGCCTCAAGCTCGCACAACAAGGTTTGGTTCGCGCACAACATCTTAACATCACGCAAAAACAACAGCGGTTTGCCGAGGCGGTGCGCATGTTAAATACACTAAGCCCACTCAAAACCTTAGACCGCGGTTATGCGCTAGCAACGCTTGCCGACACCCATATACCGGTCACCAACAGCCAACAACTGAAACCCGGCGACAAGGTCAAAACCCAGGTGGCAAAAGGTGAATTTGTTGCAGTCGTCGAAAGCATTACTCCTTAGGATGGATTGCTTTAGGTCACCTAGCTAAGTATATTGGCGACTTTCTTGTCGGAGCGCCTTGGTGTCTCACTAATAGTGAGCCATACGGAGGCTGAGATGGGTTCGGCCCAATCCGTAGAACCTGATCAGGTTGAGACCTGCGGAGGGAACAAGGTATCTAAGGGCTTTGACCCTACCTCGTTCCAAATCCCCTGCCTCAACGCAATATCTTCGAGGCACAATGACCCATTCAATTCCAAACAATATTGCGATTGCTGGCGCAGGCTTGCTTGGGCGTTTGCTCGCATGGCAACTGCTACAAGCCAATTGCAAAGTCACTTTGTTTGAAGCGGGAAGTTTTACGCCTGATACACCGCAAACCAATCGCGCCGCCGCATTTACAGCGGCGGGGATGATTGCGCCGCTCAGCGAAGCCGTTGTCTCCGATGAAGGTGTTTACCGCATGGGGCAATTTGCTTTGCAGCAATGGCCACAGTGGTTATCAAAATTACAAATGCAAACTGCACCGCTCTTTTTTCAGCACGGCAGTTTGGTCATCGCTCACCCGCAAGATATCAGTGAGCTGGATCAGTTTGAGCGCGAGCTGCAATTTGTGATCCCCCAGTGCAAAACTTATCGCCGCGTCAACCAACAGCAAATTCAAGAACTGGAACCCGATTTAAACCCGAATTTCTCTCAAGGTTTATTTCTAGCGGAAGAAGGTCATGTTCATAATCGTGAATTATTAAGAGTACTACTCAGCGAAATTTCATTACTCGGTGCGAAGCTGCGTGAATTCACACCTGTGGAAGTTGCAGCAAATAAGATAATTACAGAAGCAAGTGAAGAAGAGTTTGATCTGGTGATAGATTGCAGAGGCATGGGCGCAAGAGATCAGCACCCGCAATTGCGTGGCGTGCGCGGCGAAACCTTGCATGTAGAAACCAAAGAAATTCAATTGCAACGCCCAGTGCGATTAATGCACCCGCGCTATCAGCTGTATATTGTGCCAAAACTGAATAACCGTTTTATTATTGGCGCCACACAAATTGAAAGCGAAGATCGCTCGCCAGTAACCTTGCAATCTTCGCTGGAATTAAGCAGTGCGCTTTATACGCTATCGCCCGCTTTTGCCGAGGCGCGCATTATTGAAATGGATGTGAACTTACGCCCTGCCTATATGGATAATTTACCGAAAGTGATTATTCAAGATGGTTTGATAACGGCGAATGGATTATTCCGGCATGGGTACTTATTAGCGCCAGCCATGGTGGAAAATGTGTTGGCGCATATTTTTCAGAAAGAAGAAAAAGTTTTTAATGAATTACTTAATTGTTAAAGATGAAACCCTTTTTATTTGGGAATCGTCATCCTCGCGGAGGCGAGGATCCAGTTCTTGATTTTTTAAAAGCTGGATCCCTGCCTTCGCGGGGATGACGACCCCCTCTATATTAAAAGAAGCGCGAATGATCAACATCAGCCTAAACAACGAACCAAAAAAAATCGCATGCGACACTCTATTAAGCGATGCTCTCATCCAATGGGGTTTTGGTGAAATAAAAATTGCGGTCGCTATTAACAGCGAATTTGTACCCCGATCGACTTACACTGATCGCCGACTTCAAGATGGCGATCAAATCGATATAGTTAAGCCCGTTGGAGGCGGCTAGCCATGAGTTACACACCTACACTACCCGCAAAAGATTTCACACTTTACGGTGAAACTTTTTCAAGCCGTTTTTTATTGGGTACCGCACTCTATGCGTCACCACAATTAATGCGCGACTCTATTGTGCAATCCCGTGCAGAAATCGTAACGCTAGGATTGCGCAGACAAAACCCTAACGATCGATCTGGAGATGCAATCTGGGATTTCATTAAAGAAAGCGGCTGCCGCTTGCTGCCCAATACTGCGGGCTGCAAATCGGTAAAAGAAGCGGTAACGCTCGCCGAAATGTCGCGCGAAATTTTTGATACGGAGTGGATTAAATTAGAAGTAGTTGGTGACGATTACAATTTGCAGCCCGATCCTTTTGGCTTGGTTGAAGCTTCTGAAATTTTGATAAAAAAAGGCTTTAAGGTTTTACCCTACTGTACCGATGATTTGATTTTATGTAAGCGTTTGTTAGATGTCGGCTGCCAAGTACTAATGCCTTGGGGCGCACCGATTGGTACAGGGCAAGGCTTGTTAAACCGCTACAATTTGCGCACTTTACGCGAGCGAATCAAAGATGTGCCCATGATTATCGACGCTGGCTTAGGCGCACCATCGCAAGCAACCGAAGCGATGGAAATGGGCTTTGATGGAATTCTCTTAAATACAGCGGTAGCAAAAGCACACAACCCACCGCTAATGGCTGAAGCTTTTGCTGATGCAATTGATGCAGGAAGAAAAGCATACTACGCAGGCTTAATGCAAAAGCGACAAACCGCAAGCCCAAGCACACCCACTATTGGCCAACCTTTTTGGCATCAACAATAATTCGTTATAGATGCTCTTATTTGTAGGTGCTCTTATTATAGATGCGCTTAGTGAGTCAAACTTTTTACTCGCTCAAGCGCATCAGCTAACACATTTTCAATCTCTGTCATTTTGCAATCCCCAGATTCAACATAAAGTTGCATCATGCGAGTTAATCGTTGCAGATGGAAAATAATCTCTTGCTGTTGCACATGGGCTTTTTCTATTTTTCGGTAAGCATCTTTATCGCTGGCGACATCAAGATTACGCAGCCACTCACACAATTCTGGGTTCAATACTCCTGACCCCTTTACAGATGTAGAGAGATGCAACATAGCCGTTTGCAGTGAATGCAATTGCCTATCGCCATGAGTAAAACCTAAGGATAATAAGTTATCGCGAAAAATTTCAATCCAAGTTAGTAGGCGAGTTCTCTCGCGCAACAAATCTTCCAAAAACTCTGCAAGCCCATCGCCCTGAACCACATTTTTAAACGGCATTTCGCTGCGCCGCCAAATCGCAGCCAATATCTCATCATGACGATAAAAATACGATTGAGCGTTCATTTGGATTACAGGAATAACATCGCGCCAGGTAAGATGTTGGTGCTTAAAACGATTGTGAAAAATCGCAATAATAGAATCTGCCAAGCCGACAATTTTCCCAGCATAACTCAGTTCGCTCTCCACTTTACCTTCAGGATACCCTGTACCATCACAGCGCTCATGGTGTTCATAAACCGCTTCAATAACACCTTCAGACATACTTGGCATTTGCTTTAACAGCAAAGCACCAATTAATACATGCTCCTGAATGTGACGCCAGTCATCTGGCGAGAGCTCCTCCTTTTTCTCCAATACAAACGCATTCAAATGCAACATGCCGATATCGTGACTCAGCGCCGCCAAAAAAACATCAGTGCAACCCTGTTCACTGAAACGCATTTCTTTTGCAATTAATAATGCAAACCAAGAACAATAAATTGTGCGCAAAAATAATTCCGGCATGGTTAAGGCCATGACAGTGATTTTTTGTTTAAGCAAGGGGAAATTGTCGTAAGTAGCAATATAGCTTTTAAGAGTTATTGCTATATTTTGATGTTCATTGAGAGCTGTCAACAAATCATCTTGCTGCATGATGGTAATAAAATGTTCTTCTAACCGGTTTGAATCTAATACCTCGGCGAATTTCAAACAGCTTTCAATTGGTTTTTTGAGCTGCTTGGAATATACAGCTGCGGCTACATCTGGCGAAACAAAAGTACCCTGAGAAATGAGCAATAAGCTTTGCGCACTATAAATAGCCTCAGATACAGAAATACCGCACTTACTACTAATAGATGCCACGCGCAATAAATAGGCGTCAGCAACGAGAGGATCATATGCACGTACTTTATTATTGGTTATGAGTTTTAGCATTACTTACCCACACATCAGCGTTATATAAATTGCCTCCATGCCAAAACCGTCACTAGTAGCGGCTACCAGTACAAGTGTAGATGAGATTTTCGCTAACACACTGAAAAAAGCCTAAAAAATGTAAAGGCAAGGTGGCAAATGCAGAATAGATGCAATAAATGGCAACTAAATAGATGCAATCAAAAAAGCTCGTAAATTTTAAGATTTACGAGCTTTTTATTATTTCTTATTGGAGTGAGCATTTTCCAAGCGGCGCTTTTTAATAAACTCACGCTGAGTCACTTTCTTTTTCTTCTCTGCGTAGGGGTTATCAGTGGTGCGATACTCAATACGAATTGGTGTGCCGTGCAAATCCATAACCCGCCTAAAGGTTTTTTCCAGATACTTAGTGTAATGGCTGGGAATATCGGCGGTTTGATTGCCGTGAATAACAACAATCGGTGGATTGTGGCCACCGGGGTGTGCATAGCGTAATTTAATACGGCGGCCTTGAATCATCGGCGGCTGATGTTCACGCACAGCATCTTCAAGAATACGGGTTAAATAATTGGTAGAGAATTTATCGGTTGCTGACTGATAAGCTTCTTCAATCGATTTATACAGATTGCCAACGCCGGTGCCATGTAAGGCAGAAATAAAATGAATGGTCGCAAAATCGACAAATCGTAAACGACGCTCCAATTCTTTTTTTACATATTGTTTGTGCGATTCGTCCAAGCCATCCCATTTGTTGAGTGCAATGACTAAAGCGCGACCCGCTTCAATAGTGGAACCCATTAAATGCAAATCTTGTTCAACCACACCTTCACTGGCGTCCATTACCAAGATCACCACATTGGCATCGCTAATGGCTTGCATGGTTTTTACGATAGAAAATTTCTCTACCATCAAATCAATATTTTTACGGCGGCGCACACCGGCGGTATCAATAATGGTGTAATTTTTTCCAAAGCGTTCGTAGTTGATATAAATACTGTCCCGTGTTGTTCCAGGCTCATCGTAAACCACAACACGGTCTTCACCGAGTAAACGATTCACTAGGGTAGACTTGCCCACATTAGGACGCCCTACTACTGCCATTTTAATACCTTTGGCAGTTTCAACTTGTTCGCCTTCGGTAAACTCAGGAATTTCTGCCAGCACCTCTTCCATCATGGATTTCACACCACGACCATGGGTGGCCGTGGTTGCAAAAATTTCGCCCAACCCTAATTCATAAAATGGTGCAAGCGCAATATCAGGATCCATACCATCAATTTTATTCGCGACCAAATAGGATTTTTTATTATGCACACGCAAATGCTTTGCAATCATAATGTCTGCAGGGTGCAAACCTGTGCGACTATCCAGAATAAACAAAACAATATCTGCTTCTTCAATTGCCATCAGCGATTGACCAGCCATCATGCTATCAATGCCCTCTTCCTCACCGCTGATACCACCGGTATCAATGACGATAAAGCGACGCTCCTCAAAGGTTCCCTCACCGTATTTGCGATCGCGAGTAAGGCCGGGATAATCTGCAACCAGCGCATCTCGGCTGCGCGTGAGGCGATTAAAAAGCGTGGATTTTCCGACATTGGGGCGGCCGACAAGAGCAATTACAGGAATCATAATAAGTACATCAATTAATTTAAGAAGCAAAGCATGCCATCAATTCGTTTAAATAGAAAAGTAATGCAAACAAAAACGATCATGCTACAAAAAAATTAACCACTTCAAGACCCTCCCCTAATGGTTGGGCCTTAAGTGGTTCGAATAAAAATCTAATCTAAAACTTACTTTTTTGCTTTAGCCGTAAAAGCCATAAGACTTCCACCATTGCCATAAACATAAAGCATATTGCCATCGGTCAGCATTGGCGCTCGCACACCTTTGCGATCTACTTTATCGCGCGCCGCAAACTCACCATTAGATTGATTCAATACGTGCATATAGCCCTTGAAATCGACCACAGCAACATAATCACCAAAAACCTGTGGGCCACTCAAATGGCGACGCAATAGTTTTTCGTTCTGCCAAAGCTGCTCACCGGAAGTAAGGCTATAGGCAACAACTTTGCCATCGCTTTGACTTACAAATAATTTATCGTCAGAAGCGGCAAGATTTTCAGTTGTGGAACCATCAACACCCCATACACTGCCGCCAGTACCGCGAGCAGCAGCAGCAATGCGACCTTGATAAGTACCCACAAATAAAATGCCGTCTTTAATCAACGGACTCGCATGAATATCGACCATGCGATCTAATTCCGAACGACCTTTAGGAAGCGCCATACGCTGCTCCCACAAAATCAAACCATTGCTTGGGTTAAATGCCATCAATCGGCCATTTGCAAAGCCTGCAAAAATAGCTGAGTCAGTCACCAAGGGCGCAGCTGAACCACGCAATGTTAATACTGGTGGAGGATTTTCAAAAAACCACATATCGGCGCCAGTTTTTGCATCCAGCACAAACAATTTGCCATTCATCGTTTGCACGGCAACAACTTGGCCATTAGTTTGCGGCACTGAAGATACTTCACCTTTTAATTGCTTGCGCCAAACTTCTTTACCATTAGTCGCAGAAAGCGCAATAACTTCGCCCGCGTAATTGCCAATGTATAGCAAGCCATCCGCAACACTAATACCACCAGTAATTCCGTGGTTTAAATCTTTTTCTTTAAAAGAGTAAACAAGGCTGCCCATCCAACCGGTAAACTCTTTAGTCACTTTTGTAGACCAAAGTTTTTTACCCGTTTGACGATTTAAAGCAGTCACTATACCTTCGTGATCGGCGGTATAAATTTTATCGCCATCAATTGCAGGAGTGAGTTGGGTTAGGCCGATACCTTGACCATTACCAACGCCACGACTCCACACTTCACTAAGCTTTGCTGTCTCTTTAAAGCTTTCTAAATCCATTGGCTCTTGGCCCGTTTTTTTAGAAAAATATGAGCAGCTAGACAGCAACACGGCACAGAGCAATAAGCCCCATTTTAAGTGCCTCATTGTGCTTTCTCCACAACAGCTGGTACAGCCGGCGCTGCATCAGCAGATTTTAATTCGTCAGCTTTCATTTGCAGAACCATAGAGCGCTCTTGATTTTGTGGATCGGTAGTCTCTAATGCTTTTTTATAGGCCGTAGCAGCTGCTTCTTTGTTGCCTTGGGCTTTTAAAATATCACCACGTACCTCAGCATATTCTGACGCAAAAGCTTTACTGGGTTCTTCAGCTATTTGTGCTTGAGCTTCAGTGTAGGCAGCTTTCGCCACGTAAACTCGCGCCAAGCGCACATGGGCTAACTGTGCAGTTGCAATATCAGGCTTGGAGGACAAAATCCATTGCAGCTCTGTTACAGCTTTATCTAAATTACCCGCATCAACTGCTGCCTTAGCAAGATAAAAAGCTGCACCTTGCGCATATAAAGACTTACCATTTTTTTCTTTCAGCTCATTGGCCATATGTTCGGCAGTGGCTTTATCTGCATCGCTCAAGGTTTTCCCTTGCTCTACGCTTAAAAGCTTTACCAAAGTGTCGTATTGTGAAGAAGCCGATTCCGCTTTAACGCGTTGCTTGTCTTGCCATGCTGTCCACGCAAAATAAACAACAACTGCGGCCACTATCGCTGTAACAACAGTTTTGCCGTAATCTTTCCACCAGCGTTTTAATACTTCTAATTGTTCTTCTTCAGTTAAATGCGTGCTCACAATGAACTCCTAATGATTCATATCAATTAAAATTTATACACAAGTTTTTAAAAAATTTGTTATTTCACATAATGCAATTATTTGCTGGGGCTGATCTTCGCGCAAAAACTTCACGACCACAACCTGCTTGGCAATTTCATCCTCACCCAGAATTAAAGCGACATCCGCAGTGCTCTTATCAGCTTTTTTTAACTGATTTTTAAAATTACCGCCACCGCAATGGTTGATCACACGCAAGTTTGGCAATTCAGTGCGGAGATTTTCAGCTAACTGAAAAGCCTCTTTTTGCACATTGCCAACTGCGACCACATAAATATCCGCAATTTGCTCCAGACCTTTTGGAATCGCATCGACCGCTTGTAGCAATAATACCAGCCGCTCCAAACCAATACCAAAACCAACCGCAGGTGTAGGCTTGCCACCTAACTGCTCAACCAAGTTATCGTAGCGCCCACCGGCACACACGGTACTTTGTGAACCTAATTTATCGGTTACCCATTCAAACGCAGTTTTACCGTAATAATCCAAACCGCGCACTAAACGTGGATTGACTTGATAGCTAACACCACCCGCATCCAACAACATCTTAAGTTGTTCAAAATGTGTTTTAGAAGCTTCATCCAAATAATCCAGCAATACTGGAGCACCATCGAGCAGAGCTTGAGTAGTGGCTTCTTTACTATCCAATATACGCAGTGGATTAGTCGTTAAACGGCGTTGACTATCCGCATCCAACTGCTGTTTATGAGCCTCAAGATAAGTTACCAAGGCATCTTTGTATTTTGCGCGCGATGCTGAGTCACCCAGCGAATTGATCTGCAGTGTGACAAACGAAGCAACACCAAGTTCACGCAAAATACGCGCACTGAGCAATAAAACTTCAGCATCTATATCGGGGCCATCCATACCAAAGGTTTCGACACCAATCTGGTGGAACTGACGGTAGCGGCCTTTTTGTGGGCGCTCGTAACGAAACATCGGGCCCATGTACCACAAACGCTGGGTTTGGTTGTACAACAAACCATGTTCTTCACAGGCGCGCACACAACATGCGGTGCCTTCTGGGCGCAAGGTGACGCTATCACCATTGCGATCATCAAAGGTATACATCTCTT
>SXGR01399917.1_pt1 | contig 11101 bp, 5 predicted proteins | sample 3174711 | NCBI WGS metagenome assembly SXGR01 (sample SAMN11356860, study PRJNA531348) | freshwater metagenome | isolation source: freshwater sample F1-60 | place: China: Fuxian Lake, Yuxi | collected 2017-12-25 | reverse complement strand
TTCACCTTGCTGATCGGAGCGCGGGACAGCGCAATCGCCTCGATGAAGCTGAAGCATGTCAACCTCACCGGGGGCTACGTCGAGCAGGATGCCCGCGAGGTTCAGACCAAGTTCAGCAAGACCTTTACGACGTACTTCTTTCCGGTCTGAGAGGAGATTCGCCTGGCTGTGGCGGAGTGGGTGGTGTTTCTTCAGGAGGAGATGCTGTGGGGCAATGACGATCCGCTGTTCCCGGCGACCCGCATAACGGTGGGGCCGTCTCGCCAGTTTGAAGCTGCGGGGCTGGAAAGGGCGCACTGGAGCAGCGCCGCGCGCATCCGCACCATCTTTCAGGACGCCTTCGCCAGCGCCGGCCTGCCGTACTTCAACCCGCACAGCTTCAGGAACACGCTGGTCCGGCTAGGGCAGTCTGTTTGCCAGACTCCCGAGGAATTCAAGGCTTGGAGCCAGAACCTGGGACATGACAAGGTGCTGACGACGTTTCTGAGCTATGGGCAGGTGGAAAGCCCGCGGCAGGGGGAGATCATTCGCGGGCTAGGGACACCGCAGGTCGCGGGGCAGGCGGATGTGAGTGAGCTGGCGCGGGCGCTGGTGCGTGAGATGGGGCTTGGGACGCCGTAGCGGTCCCGGCACCATGGTTCGGAGACCGGCGGAGATACACTCCGCCATTATTCGCTATGACCGACAGCCTCGTGCGAGCCGCTACCCACACGTCTACCCACATTCTGAAGAACTTCTAAGGTCTTTGTCGGAGGAGGGCGCAGGTCGCTGCTGTCGGGTTGGCGCGGTCACGATCCACGATAGAAATTGAACCGCGCAGGGCGGCAAGAGCCGCCGAATTGTGCTGATTTCAGGTCTTCCCGACGTGCCCCCGATTTAGTACGGGATCAAAGTGGAGTCCGTGGTTAACTTGACCTGCACCCGAAATCTGCACCGGCCTGAACTAGAAAGATAAGGCCTCAAACCGCTGCAAGCCCAGTAGCGGCACGCGAGCCGTATTAGGGGGCAAAATAGGCAGGTAAGTGGTGGCCTAAGGGGGCTAGGGGGTCCAGATGGGAAACAATCGCCAAGAACTTGGTCGCGGCGCAATTGAGCATGTGCGCGACGTCTGGCATTTCTTGGAAGCGGACGAAGAGGAATCGTATTGGCAGTTTGCTTCCGTTTACGTCTCGAAAATGGACAAGCGCGATGACTTTCGAGACGACTTGAGCTACGCGATCGGCGAGCTGGAAGCCGGTCACACGGCCCCAAGAACGGTCAGCGGTCTCCGGCCGGTCCACCGCGCACTATCGAACGATGATTTGCGCCGGAAAATACTTCGTCACCGACACCGGCTGTTCCCGTTTGATTATGCGGGAGGGGATTGGGGCCGATTGTTCAGCTACTGGGTCAGAATGGAGAAGAAGAACGCGCTGCTGAAAGTTCTGGATGCGCTGGGATGCGCGCATGACGAAGACGGAAGACGCGTGGGTGATGTGCCGACGCATAAGCCCAAACAAGCCGCCTCGGAGCTTCAAAAAGTTGCGTCCGAGGTCAATGCCAGAAACCTGTTGCTAGTCTTGCAAGGCCTCATCTTTAACGACACGGACTGGGCCTATTTGCGCGAAGTGGTTTCCTTGCTCAACTTGGATAGATGTGACGTGCCCACCGCGGAAACTGGAACGATCACCAGTAGTACGGAGGCGTTAGTGGCGCAACCAGCAGGTCCGAGGGACGGAGAGCCGCCCATCATCATTTCGGATGCGGTCATCGGCGAGCTCCGATCGCAGATCCAAGCACTGATTGTCGATCTGCAAGCAGCGATCGATGTTCTACGCGAAGAGCGCGTGCCAGACGATCCCGGTATTTCGGCGGCTCTTGAGAAATTGCGTGCGCAGTTTCGCCAATTGGCTGGCCAGTTACAACCGGTCGAGGAATCAGTGGCTGGACTCGAAGCCCGGCTAAAGGCCCGCTTGAGCGCCGATGAAGGTATTCGACTGCTCGAAAAGTTCAAGTCTCTCATCCACGTTTCTGATCCGGCGTTTCTCGGGTTGGCGCGGATCGTAACCCGCAGCAATGACGCTGCCCAAAGGCTCTCGAGTGATGAGAAAGGAGAAATCGATGCCGGGGTGCTCGCACCTTTCCGAGCGCTTGAAAAACTCGTCGAGTACGGAGAGTCGGTCGACGATGAAGAGGCAATGACCCTCGACGGAATAGTCCGCGCCTACTTTGGCGTGGATGTTGCGCTTGCTGCTTCACGCCGACGACTTCGTTTCGGTTCGATCGCTCCAGAAACAGCGCAGAGCGAAGAGGCGGACGCTGGGAAGGAAGGCAGAGCAGAACCTCGGCCAGCGGAGGTAAGGCCTGCCACACCGGTGCCTTCGGAAATGACTGGTCCTGAATCGAAGAAGGCAGAAAATGCATTGGAGGTGACGGATTCCAAGCCTGCGACAGCGGCGGTGCCCGAAGTGACCGGGACCGGACCGACGGAGGTGCAGAAGACATTAGAGGTGAAGGAAGAGGCAAAGGCCCAAACCGGACCATTACGCGAGCGCGTACCCGGAAACCTGATCAAATTCGCGGCTTACAGACGGGACTACTGGAACACCGCGAATGGCGTGGTGGCCCTCGCGCCATGGATACAGGAAGATTTTGCCTCCCGACTGACATCGGCGATGAAGGCCGCGCTGAGTACGCGGCAACTTGGAGAGGCGTACCTGTACGTCGCGGCCTTGGATCGGCTGGGGAAACCAACATCTTTGGCAGCGGTGGATCTTGCTTGTTCCGAAGGCATTCTGGATGCACCCGAGTCCGCCAATGTGGGTGTAAGCGACAGTCGTCCCGCAAGAATCAAGGCTGTTCTCGGAGGCGAAGGGAACGATCCGTCCTTTCGCCTGGCTCTCTTCTTAGAAGCTCTGAGACCTTCCAGCGACGACTCATTCCGGGTACTCGACGTCGACTCCGCACTGCGGGCTGCTGAGTATCACGACGAGGGACTGGAAGCAGTTGTGGCGTTCCTATTGCGTATGCAGTCCGCGGGAATGGACCCAATTGAAACCCTCCGCGTAAACCTTGGTACGGAGGGCATCGACGACTTGACCAAACTACGCGCTGATCTTGCGGCGAAACGCAAGGTGTTTCGCGTTGAAGTCGCCGGATTGTGGAGCGCCGCCGGCGGGAAGATTGAGCGCACGCACTGTCGTCAGGCCTGGAAACGTTTCATGGAGGAAGAAATCAGACCGTTTATGGATCACTTTGCGCCGAGCAGGCAAGACCAGAGCGAGGTGCTCAAGTGGGACATGGATAGTCTGAGAAATCGGCAACGGAGGCTTCCGAAGAATTACATCAGAATTGTCGACGGCGCTGGGGTCGGAATGACCGACCGCAAGAGCGCAGATAAAGCGGCCGGCGCGCTAATGGGCATAATCGCCGAAATCATAGATTTGGCGCATCGAATTTTGGTGGGGATCCAGCGCGAGCGCCATAGCGCGACTGCACTTCCATTGGACGAGGCAAGACGCCTGCTGGGCGATCATCCGCTCCCTGAAGCCGCGGAAGAAATATGTCGAATACTATTTACAAAATGCGTCAGACGGGCAAAGAGCCGTAATGCGCTCCGCCTGGAGCCACGCGTTTTGTTGAAGTATCCATACCTGCTGACTTTGCTGCCAGCCGAGGTACTAGATAGCGCGGATTTGGCAACAAATGGGATATCCGTCGGGGCGCTCGATGACCCGATCTGTGCCGCGGCTCGGTTATTGGAGGGGGGTAGCCGGATCATTGACGCGCCAGGCGAGGCGCAGGAATTCGGCAATGTTCTTCGTCAAACGGTTGTCGATCTAAAGCGTACTGAGCTGATAGCGTGTCTAACGAGCACGAAGATCCTTGACTCGCAAGAAAAGAATCGGGTGCACAGGGAATCGTCCGAGCTCGGTGACGAAATTTTTATTGCGAGTCAGCAGCTCGATGAGACTTGGCGGGATTGCGAGGAGTTGCTTGCGCCCATTGCATCGGCACTCTCGGAGCCGCTGCGGGAAGCGCGCGAGCTCGCATATGACCACACGCCGACGCAGCCGTATCACTTGAATCTAATGCTGAAGGCATGGATTCAAGCTCTCGAGGCTGTGGCGAGGGAAGCGCGCGCGGAAGCGATCGGAACGTACAAAGAGCTTGCGAAAGAGCGTCCTCCAGAAGTGCGAACGGCGATAGGTGCTGCGCTGGAGCAAGGGCAATATCACCAAGTTCACTTGTTATTAAACCAGGGGACGATTGGCAAGACATTGACCCCTGAGGGTGTAGAACGACGAACCGAATGGCGTACTGCGGCTGTCAAGAGGTTTGACAGGCCAGTTCAAACGCTTCGCGAGCAGTTCGTGAAAGCGAATCCGGAGGTGAAAGACCTCGTGGAAATGTGGGCAAAAAAGCCCAGCGACGCTGCCGAAAAAGGGCAGCTTCACAAGTTGTTCTATGAGTTTATCAGCGGCCAGAGCGGCGTAAGGAGGGGGCGGCGTCAACGGGTGTTCCCTGCCAATCTTCGCGATTTCAGAGGCGCTCGCGTAATCATCAACTGTGCGCTGATCAGGGAGCTGTTCCGAAGGGAACGCTCAAACCCGACGTTTGTGCCGCAGCTGGCAGATTTCGAAACCATCGTACTGATTTCACCGCCGCCTCTGGGAAACAAGACGGCGGGGATTGCAACCGACTGGGGCAAGTCGGTCGCCGCGGAAAACGCAAATTCGTTGGTTGTATTTATAGCCCCTGGTCTACCTGATGCCCGCAGAAACGAGATCCTGTCGAACTTCCGGCAGCGAGCATTGAACGCGGCTTTGATTGATGACGTGGACCTCTGTCGCCTGGCCGCCGTAGATACGGCAGTGGGTCAAGATCTTGTGCCGTTCCTAGAGATAGTTCTCGAACAACTGGACTTGGAAAGGGCGTCGCCCTTCTCGAGCCAAGACGGTCAGCACGTCAGGCTTGAGACATATGTTGGGAGACAGCAGCAAGCGGACGCGCTGGCGTTAACGGCGGCTTATACGCGTGTTTTTTCGGGCCGTAAGCTCGGAAAGAGTGCGATGTTGAAGTACGTGGCCGCGACTTACGATAAAGCAGCTCTTCCCTCAGGAAATAACCTCAACGTCCTGTTCATAACCATTGCGGGAGGAGACACCGAGGCTTGGATCTGTGAGCAGATTATCTCCGAGATGTCACATAGATTCCGCGTCACAGAGAAGAGTGCCGGGGCAGGGGCAAGCGCCGGCGATCGTTTGTCGGATTACATCACCAGGTTTCTGGCGGTGAATCCAAAGGAGAGTCTCCTGATTATCCTCGATGAAGCGGACGCATTCATCGAAGGCCAGCTGCGTGACTACGACGTTAATCGCGAGGGATCACTCAGCTTCAAGATGATGAAGGAGCTGCCAGCCAAGGTTGACGCCAACGGATTGCCGCGCGTTCGAGTGGTCTTCTCCGGCTATAGAGTAACGAACACTCGCGAAGGCGTATGGGCGAATGCTGGCGACGTATTGCGGCTGGTTCCGCTTCAAGAGGAAGAGGCGGTCAGGTTTGTTAGAGGATCGCTGGCACGTGTCGGTGTGGACATCGGCTCGCATGCTCCTTTCGTGGCACGAAGGTGCGGCTTCCAGCCTGCAGTTCTGATTCGATTTGGGGATTGCCTTCTTAAACGCCTAAAGCGATCCCGGGTGAGCGCGCAGCGCGAAGTAATAGAGGTCAAACAAGATGATGTCGTAATGACGTTCAATGACCCGGCGGTGATGGATGAGATCCGCACGATCGTGAACAACAACTTCCAAGGCAATAGGGTTGGTGCAGTCGTGTTCGGTGCGATGCTGCTTGCTCTTAAAGATCTTGCTCCAGGATATACGCTCAGGGATGGACCGGCCGAAGTCCTAGCGAAAATAAAGGAAATAGACCCTGATACGGGATGGCTAGAAGAAATTGACCCATCCGCAACATCGGAAATTGAGCGCAATCTCCAGGACTTTATTGAGCGCGAACTGGTGCTGTCATCGGATGAGAGACGGTTCGGTGCGCGGGATTACCGGTTGCGGTTTCCGCACTATCTGCCCGTTCTGACGCAGCAGTCGGATCTGGCGCAACAAGTCAGGCAACAAATCCAGATCCTGCGGCAGTCTCCGCACACCCGAAGACATGTCGGAAGCATTTTGTCGGAAAGCGCGCTCGATACCTTGCGGTATTGGCACCGCTCGCAAAGTTCCGAGTACTGCAAGCTTATCGTTGTCGCAGGTCATTGGCTGGCGGCCATAGACAGCGATAAAGGAGGGGTTGCTGACAGACTGGGCCTGAGTACGCAGGCCGTCATCAATGGCCAAGATAGGCAAGCCTACGATCGTTCCCTGACGTCTGGAGCTCGAGCTTATCGCCGTGTGTCGTTGATGCAATGTGGAGAACTCGTTCGTCGGGAGCAGAAAGCGCCCGTCCTGGTAACCGGCGGGATCGAGGTCCTGCGCTGGGGCGTCATTCAAGATGCTAATGGGAGTGGAGGACCTATCGAGCTCCTCGGCTTACGCCAGGTCACTGAAGCCAGAGCATCGTGGTGGTTCGAAGCCTCGCGGGCGCTTCATTTTGAAAACCCGGATGCGGTCGTTCGTATGCACGGAGCAACGGGTGGAATGCCGTTCTTACTCTCGAAAATGGATTCTTTGCTGAAACAGGGTCCGGGGCAGGAAGTGACTGCCGCTCAGTTGCGAGGCGCGCTTTCTGTTTTCGAGGGTTCCTTCAAGGACTATGCAAAGGAACTCGTGCAGGGCCCAGAGACCGAGCGGCTTTTACCGCGAGAGCAAGAGCTGCTGAGAATGATAGTAAAGGTGGCCCTGGCCGGGATTCCGGAATTCGCTTTGGGTAAGGAATTCGAAGAGTACTGGGCCATGTGTCAGGAAGCGCAGGATCAAGTGCTCCCTCCGTACGCGACGCCAGAAGACGAAGCTTGTCTCAGGCTCTTGGCCTTGGCTGGGTTAGTTGATGTGAATGACGAAAAACGGTTGTCCGTAAAGGAAGACGGTCCGCTAGCGCGTCTGGTTAAGGTCTGGGGCCAATAGGTGCAATGCGAAATAACCCTCCATGGGCATGCAGACCTTTGGAACTTCCCCGGCGGATCAGCGTTTTCGCGGTGGCTGTCGGACCTTCCGTGGGTCAAAAAGGGTGGCCTCTGCGTTCTTCGCACTACACCAGGGCAGAGTGCGACTCCCTTACTGCAAGCGATTGAGTTCTCCGTATGGGGGGCGAACGGACCCAATAGCAAACTTAGAGTCGTTCAAGTTGACTGCAATCTGGACAACGGTTCGCCAATGCAGGCGATTTGTCGCGAGGCGGGTATCCAGGACGGGCTGGGCAAATTCGAAAAGCTTCGCACGCTCGCCGCGGCCTTACGGGACTGCGCATTCGTATTTGTTGTAATCGCTGGCGCAGACACGGATCCCTTGTGGTGGGAGGAAGTGCGGGATTCGGTTGAATTTTGCTCAAAGGATTCCGTCAGTGCGCCGTTATGCGTGGTAGTCCTCGACGATCGCTACGGCGTGCTGCTTGAGCCAAGCTACGACCTGACGTTCGGGTGGCCGAGCGGCACGGTTTTAGCGGATGCGGAACGTGACGACCTGGTTATGTGGCAGGCGTACTTGCATCAGCGGATCGCCTGGGAGGCGGCAGGCAATTTGGGGCTTGCATTAGAGCTAGACGACCGGTTGGCCTCGCTTCGCCCGGACGACGACGAATCTTTCGAGCAACGTTTATCTGAGTTCGCCGCGGACAGGCTGGCACGCCAATCGAACGCCTCGAAGCTGAAGGAATATGTTTGCAAAACCGGCGCGCAACGCGAATCACCGGATATTGACCGAGCCCATGACGAGTTCGTGGCCGCAGGCCTCTTGTGGCGACCACCCAGATCAATGACAGAACGGGTCGTGCCATGGGCTAGCCGTGGATTATTGGCGTCGGCTGATGTAAACGGCAATCCATGGGCTCTACGAGCAAATCTAGTATGCGGGCCGCTTGCTGCAGAATTGCTTGCCATATGTTTGCAGGGAGAGAGCAAGATACGTGTCGATCTCACGAGACGTGGTTTGACAAAGAATGTGTCACAAGAGACGTTGGAGAATTTTGAGCGCTTTCGATCGGGATTTGACCGCGTCGTCTACTATCCTGAGGCGCATCCCTCGCCGCCGAAGAGAAATGAAGATGCCTGGGGATTTGCCGGTCTCGGGGAACTTCTCAAGGCCTCTCGGCTGGGGGCGGTACCTGAGTCGTACTGGAGCATGCTCCATCTGAGAAATGCCATTGCGCATGGCCACTATGTGACATGGGAGCACGTAAAGCTTGCGAGACTAGTAATGCGTGCCCTTAGGCATTGATGATCGACGCTCAGATAGGTGACGCCGCTGTCGCGTCAATTGACGATCCTCCTTGTTTGGAACTCCCTGGAGTTGACCCCCTCTCGTGGACACATTTTCAATGTTGGGATTGATGGAGGTTCACGATGCCCCGTTAACTGAAATCGCGAAACCTGTTCCATCGCCACGCCTCCTTATCTGGCAACATAAGAGGTGTTGCAATGACCGATTCAATCCGCCGCCAGTAGCCGACAATGAGAAATTTCTGGGATCGGCACATTTCGGCGGCTTCGCCGGGATCGTCACGCCCGGAGCGGTGGTAAAATTCGCGCATACGCTCGACAGACGCTAGTACGTGGGTAATAACGTGGGTAGTCGGGCGTGGGAGCTAATTAGCTATTTAATTTCAAGAACCTATAAGGTATTTTGGCGGACGTCCGCTCCGCCAACCATTTTCCTCCCGAGTCAGCCAGGGCCGAGATGTTTGACTTCGTCACCAAGCACAAGCGCCTCCTCCAGGTCTTCCTGATGCTGTGCCTTGTCCCTTTCGCGTTCTTCGGCCTGGAGTCCTACACCCGCGCCGTCGGCGGCCGAGACGTGGTCGCCGAGGTCGAGGGCAGCCCGATCAGCCGCCGCGAGCTGGAGGACGCGCTGCGCGAGCAAATGGAGCGCATGCAGCAGGTGTTCGGGCGCGACTTCGACCTCGCCTCGGTGGACACGCCCGACTTCCGCCGGCGCATCCTCGATGCGCTGATCGCGGACCGTATCGTCACCCATCAGGTGGCGCGCAGCAATATGGTCCTCGCGCGCCAGTCGGTGATCGACGAGATCATGCGCGCCCCGGAGTTCCAGGAGGACGGCAAGTTCGCACCGGCGCGCTACGAGGGCTACCTGCGCACGCGCGGGCTGTCGGACGCAGCTAATGTCGAGACCCTGCGGGTGCAGGCCCCAGCCTCGCGCCTGCTGTCGTCCATTTCTGCCACTGCGATCCAGCCGCGCGCAGTCGCCGAGCGCCTGCTTGCCCTGGAAGGCCAGCGCCGCGAGGTGAGCGAGGCGGCGTTCCCGGCCGAATCCTACCTGGCCCTGGTCAAGGTAGACGAGCCCGCGCTGAAGGCGTACTACGATGCCAACCCCGACGAGTTCAAGGTCGCCGAGCGGGTCCGCGCGGAGTTCCTGGTGCTCTCCGCAGAGGACCTGGCGCGCGGCGAAGCCGTAGGCGAGGACGAGCTGAAGAAGGCCTACGACGAGCGCCTGGCGGGCGGCCGGCTGGGCGTGGCGGAGCAGCGCCGCGCCAGCCATATCCTGCTGAAGACGAAGGAAGAGGCGGACCATCTGCTCGCGGAGGCGAAGAAGGCGCCGCAGCGCTTCGCCGAGTTGGCTAAGAAGCATTCGCAGGACACCGGATCGGCGGAGAAGGGGGGCGACCTCGGCTTTTTCGCAGCCGGCGACATGGTCAAGTCCTTTGCCGAGGCGGTGTTCGCGATGAAGCCGAACGAGATCGCCGGCCCGGTGCAGTCGGAGTTCGGCTTCCACGTCATCCGCCTGTCGGGCATCCAGCCCGGCAAGGTCCGCAGCTTCGAGGACATGAAGGCGGAGCTCTCCGCTGAGCTGGGCAAGCAGAAGGCGGGACAGAAGTTCGCCGAGTCGGCCGAGGGCTTCAACAACCTGGTTTACGAGCAGTCCGACAGCCTCAAGGCCGCGGCCGAGCGCTACAAGCTCAAGGTGCAGGCAAGTGGCTGGATATCCAAAGGCGCGCCGGCCGAGGGGGTGCTCAACCACCCTAGGCTGCTGGCGGCGTTGTTTTCCTCCGACGCCATCCAGCAGCGGCGCAACACCGATGCCGTCGAAGTCGCTCGCGGCACGCTGGTGGCAGCGCGCGTGCTCCAGCAGCAGCCGGCGTCGCAGCGCAAATTCGAGGACGTGCGTGCCGAGGTGGAGACAAAGGTGAAGCGCCGCGAAGCCGCCGCCCTGGCACGCAAGGACGGCGCAGCGAAATTGGCACAGCTGAAGGCCTCGGGCGGCGATGCGGGCCTGAAGTGGAGCGCGCCGATCCAGGTCTCGAGGCGCGCGGCGGCCGGCTTGTCGCAGGATGCGCTGCGCCAGGTGCTGTCGACGGATGCGTCGAAGCTGCCAACCCATGTCGGCGCGGACCGCGGCGAGCGCGGCTTTGCCATCTATCGACTGGTGCGCGTGCTGGCGCCGGACCCGTTGCCGGAGCAGCAGAAGAACGAGGAACTGGCGCGCCTTGAACGGCAGGCCGGCGCCGCCGAGGTGGAAGCCTACGTCGCCAGCCTGCGTTCGCGGGCGAAGATCGACGTCAACGCCGCCCAGCTCGAGAAGAAGCAGTAGCCGGCGGCGCCGGCCCGGCGCTACTGGCTGGATCCGCCGATGCCGCCGATCACCCGGTTGAAACCGCCGTCCACATAGACGATTTCGCCGGTGATGCCGGAGGCGAGGTCGGAGAGCAGGAACGCCGCCGCGTTGCCCACGTCGTCGATAGTCATGTTCCGCCGCAGCGGCGCGTTTTCCTCGACGAACTTCAGGATCCTGCCGAAGCCAGCGATTCCGGAGGCCGCGAGGGTTTTGATCGGCCCGGCGGAAATGGCATTGGCGCGGATTCCTATTGGCCCCAGGTTGGCGGCGAGGTAGCGCACCGCCGCCTCCAGGCTCGCCTTGGCGAGGCCCATGGTGTTGTAGTGAGGCACCACGCGCTCGGCGCCCAGGTAGGACAGCGTCAGCACCGAGGCCTTGCGCCCGTG
>SXGR01248721.1_pt1 | contig 11103 bp, 7 predicted proteins | sample 3174711 | NCBI WGS metagenome assembly SXGR01 (sample SAMN11356860, study PRJNA531348) | freshwater metagenome | isolation source: freshwater sample F1-60 | place: China: Fuxian Lake, Yuxi | collected 2017-12-25 | reverse complement strand
TCAATTTATGAAAAATATACAAAATATTTGAAATCTGAACCTGTAAGTTACAGACGATGCTCAGAGTTGCTAAAAGATCTTGAAAACACCGGACTAGTAGTATCAAAAACAGGCTCAAAAGGGCAAAAAGGATACAGCTCAGAGTTTCAACTGATTATTGATCCTACTATCATTGGTGAGATTATTTCTAAAAAATGGTGGGAAAAAGTAGTTGTAGAACCAAAGAAAAATCTTGATGGATTAAAATCATTGGATGTCAGTAAAAGTCATTCGGAGTATGGCATAATTCAGCAATTAAAAAAAGACGCAGAGGTAAACTGGTGATATGAAATTAGAGTATGAAGATAGATAGTTTTTGTAACTATAATTTAACGTAGGAAATATTGACTATTTCTTTTAACGAGTGACTTTGGATTTAGGCACAATATAGCGTCCAAAAATGAAATGGTTTAACTATTTTTTGGAAACTGATTATAGCCAATGTTAGGGTCATTTGACTTTAATAATTTTATAAATTCCATTTCTTTTTGAATTACTTCACTCTTTGTTGCGTCTTCCGATTCCCAAATGATTTCTTTTCTAATGGTAAAATCACGCCTCTGTTCTCTCGTAAAGTCTTTTTTGATTAAATCACTGCTTGCACTTCCAAAATAATTGATACTATCTGTAAGATCGCTTCCAACGTAAATTTTGCCATTTGGATATGTTATTTTATAAATTATTTTCATATAACTAGGAACTTTTGAAATTAGATTTAACTTAAGGATTTATGAAAAGAGTTTAGAGTTTTTAGAGTTGACGTTTTTTCGGTACTGTATCATGAGTGTCGTTATGACATGCCCTACAATAAATCACGATGTTTTTCCAATTATCGTTTGATGAAATTCCATCTTTATGGTGTAGATCAAGTTGTACTTGATGGGCACTTCTACCACATTTCTTACAAACAGGCTTGACATCCAAGAGTCTTTTTAGTAGTTCAGTTTGATTGAATCGTTTTCTTTTTGACATATCCTGGTCTAATTAGTCTAGAAACTTAAGGATTTAGAAAACAATTTTAATTTTATAAACTATCATGCCATATTGTATATCATTGCCACATCATTGGGTCGAATGGGATATGTGGGATGGTAGAACTAGAAGATATGCTCTTTTTTAAAAAAAGATAGTTTTTGAAAAGAACAAGAAAAATGGCACCGTATGTATCTTTCAAGCCCCACAAGACACACTAGATTCTATGAAAAAAGACATTGAAAAATGGAATCAAAACAATGGCATTTATGAGAAAGACACAGTATGGAGACCTACAGTCAAAATATTAGATACCGTAACTAGTCGCTCTAAAATATTTGAAATAATTGGAAATAATGGAGAGTTGATTTCTTTTGGGCATCTCCAATTTGAAATGACTTTTTCCATAAATTTGCCAAAATAAACAAAACAAATTACAAGATATTCATACTAAGGACTTGTCATCTCAAATAATTTGAATCCACAAGTTTGTTTAATGTCGAGAATGAGTTTTGTCAGATCAGTATTATACTCTCACCAATTTTAGGTTCTATTGTTTTTGCTAACTTTGTACGATTTAGAGTGAGAGTTTTCTCTAGTAATAATGATCTGATAATTGTTGAAATATAACTTTCTTTTATGCTTGGATTTTTTATTTCTTTTTCAAGTTGCTCAAAATTCAAGAAGATACCTCCTTTGCATCACAAATTGATGCATAATCACATCTAGAACATTTTTGATATTCTGGCTTTGCATCAAACTCTTCATTAAATATTGACTCTATTGTACCGCTTAATTCTTCTTTGAATGTATCTAGTTTGTCTTGTTCTATAAAATGAGGAACTAGTTTGTTAAATTTTATGTAAAACAATGATGTTTTCTTTGGAAGTTTCCCATAGAGTTTCTCTGTTCCTAAAGCATAGAGATTCATCTGCACATCATCTTTGATGGTATTTTTTGTCTTGTATGCATAACCTGTTTTAAAATCAATTACTTCATACTCACCATCAGGGGTTATCTCAACTCTATCTATTTTACCTGAAATTGTTACATCATTTAGTTTGATTTGGAATTTTGGCTCTACATCAACTGGAGTGTTGAGATTTTTTTCTGACCATTCCAAGTATGTCTTGATCATCTCTTTTGATTTGTCTTTGTCTTGACTTTCTTTGGTTCTCTGATTTCTATACGATGATGTATCCCATTGTTTTTCTAGTATTTCAAGTGCTAATTCTTCAGTGGGTTCTTTTCCATCTTTTTGTAGTTTAGTTAGATTCTCAGCTACAGCATGAATTGCAGTACCCATTCCAAAATATGTCTTTGAGGGAGTTGGAACTTTCAATACATGTTGAAATTTGAATTGTAGTGGACAATCCTCATAGGTTTGAATTTTTGATGGGCTGAGTCGAAAGTTTTCTTTTTTGATTAACGGGATTGATTTTTGATATAATTGAGAGTCGATAATTGATTCTTCAGGCTCAATTTCTAGCAATTTTGCTTGATCAAAGCCATCTAAACTCTTGAATTGCTCAAAGTGCTTGATTTTTGCCAAATCGATAATTTTCTGAATTGCAGTTTTTAGATTCATTTGATTAATGGAATTTACTGCAATTTTTTGGTGTTCTTGCTTTAATTGCTCTAGATGCCCACCTTGAGATAGCTGTATATCACTAGTTGAATGAAATTCTTCAAAATCAATTAATGGATTTTCTTTGAATTTAATTTCATCTAGGAATTGAGATGGCTGTGCTTCTGTTTTTCTATTTTCATAGTTTTGGGCATATGTAATGTATAGATGACTTTTGGCCCTAGTCATTGCAACGTAGAGTAGTCTTTTCTCATCTAAGAGGTGTAGTGTTTTCTCATCTGCAGTTCTGACTAGTCCCTTTGCCAAGTCTTTTGGCACATAGAATTTTTTAGTTCTTACACGTAGTGGAAGTTTGTCTTTTGCAGCATCCACTACAAAGACTATCTGAAATTCTTTGCCTTTACTTTGATGAATCGTTGTAACTAAAATACTGTCATCTTCTTCAAGTTCTTCAGGTAATTCTAGATCAAATCTAAATAAATAATTCAAATAAGAGATAAAATCAGTTAAACTTTCATCAGGGTAAATCATCTCGTATTCTAGGGAATAATTGTAAATCTCTTTTAGTAAAATTTGGTTTATTCTATTTTCAATTGAATTATCTGAAATTGATTTTTTGTACAATCCTGAAATGGACATAATAATTTTGTAAATAACATCACTTGGCCTATACTTTGATAGTTCAGATAAACTGGATAAAATATCTACAAATTCTAAAATTTGTTTTTTCTGTGTTATGTCTTGGTTTGCAATTTCTTGTAATGACTTTAAAACATAATCTACTCCTGGATTATCAGAGTCAGATATTTTCTCTCCATAGTGATTAATTTTTGCAATATTATACTCTGTAATTCCATGATTTTTTAACAGTCTTGTAATTTCTCGACCGGCATTTGTAGGACAATTAACTATTGCAAGATATGCCATTACATCTTTGACTATGGGTGTTGCAAAGAGATTATCCGAGCCTACAAAGTCAGCAGGTAATCCATATGCTTTGAGTGATTTTACAAATTTTACGCCTGAAATTCTACTTCTAGACAAAATTGCAATATCGCCATAAGAAACAGTACCCTCAGAGCCATCTTCTCTAATTATGGGATTGCCAAGTAATTCTTTGATTGTTTTAACAACATATTCTACTTCAGCACTTTCATTTGAGCATGCACGAACTTTGATTTTCTCTCCTGCAATGTTTTTAGAAAACAAATTCTTTTTTTGTCTTTCTTCAATGTTTGCAACTAGTGTGCTTGCCAAATTTACAATGTTTTGTGTGCTACGATAATTTTGATCAAGGTTTATGATTTTGGTATTTGTAAAATATTTTTCAAAGTCATTAAAATTTTTCATGTAAGCTCCTTGAAATCTAAATATTGATTGATCATCATCACCTACTGCAGTAACATTTCCATTATTTGAGATTAATTTGACAATTTCTAGTTGTGCATAATTATTATCTTGAAATTCATCAACTAGAATGTGTTTGTATTTTTTTTGTAGTTTTTGTTGGATTAGTGGTTTTGATTTTAATAGATTAATTGATTCTACTACAATATCATTAAAGTCAATTACACTTTTTCCTCCCCAAAACTCTTGATATTTTACATATACTCTATGCAAATCACTTAATCGATTTATCAGATCTTGTTCTTCTTCATCTAGTTTTTGAGAATTTTTTGAATCAAGATATTCTTTTAGAGTTTTAGGGGAAATTAATTCATCTTTGAATGTTCTAATCCCATCAATAATTGCACGGATTAAATCTTCCGCATTGTTTCCAATTGTTACATGTTGAAAATCAAATGAATCTATATTTTTTAGACCCCATGCTAATTGTGCAGAGCGTTTGATAACCCCTGATGATATGTTTATTCCAGATTCCAGCACATTGTCTTCAAGAATGGATTTTGCAAAAGAGTGAAAGGTGCTAATTTCAACATCTGTAATTTCATGATTCTCTAATCTTTGTGACATTTCTTCTGTTGCCTTTTTGGTAAAAGTAAGGCAGAGAATCTCAGAGGGCTTTACTCCTGAATTTACCATATGTAAGATTCGCTCTATAATTACTCGGGTTTTACCACTTCCGGGACCAGCTACAATAAGAAGAGGACTATTTTCATGAGTAACTGCTTTCAATTGATTAGAATTAAGATCTTGTGGCATTATGATTGTTAAAAAATCTAATGTAAAAACAATTCGTAAAATCGTAAATTATTAAGCACGTACTTTTTCTGAAATCTCTTTTGATTTTTGAAAAAATTAAATTTTAAGATATGTGGATTCTCTAATTCGCTTTATTTTCCCTTGTTTTGATAGAGATGCAAGACATGTCCTGACTCTTTTTCTTAATCTAAAATCATCTAGATTTAATTGAAGAGTTCTAGCAAGATCATACAGTTCATGCAATGCCCATTCTTGTTTTTCTTCAAAAGCATTATTAATTATAATGGTGACACCCTGATTTCTATTTGTCATAGTTTTATTGTCAATCAGGTTTCTTAAAAGATTCTTGTTTAAATTTATTAAATGATTTAACATTAACGGTTATTTCTTTACAGTAATTTTAATATCAAGTTTGTAGATTGATTGATTCGTAAGTTAATCATAACTCTTCTTTGTTTTTCGACAATCCCTACACCATGACTGAGGTTTTGACATCCCATCCATGTTTCTATATCCAAAATCTTGTTCAATTTCTTGTCTTGAATTGGATGTTTTTCCACATTTTGGACATTTTGCAAACTCTCTTGCAGAAATCTCTGTCTTTGAATGTTTTTCTATAATTCCTCTAACTTCAGTAGGGTGGAACGCAATATCCCATGTCCATGTTCCAAAATTACCATTTTCATTCACAGTGTTAATCCATTCCTCTAAGTACCTACGTTTTTCTTTATTTTGATTATCATCAACTCCTTTGATTTCCAAAACCAAGGTTACATTATTGATCAATCGAATTAAAAAGTCGGGCCAATAATCATGCAAAATTCCATTGTATATGTATTTTATATCAAAACCAATATGATCATTTCTCACCCATGAAATTACATTTTTGTTTCTTTCCAGCTCTTGTCCTGTACTCATTTCCCATTTGGAGTCATAAACTGCCAAATTGATGTGAGATTTTGTAGTATACTCTACTGGTTTTTTGGTTGGCCAAGAACGCATATCTGATGTTGATTTTATTGGTTTACTAGAATTAAGAATAATTTTTCTATTTTCAACATTAGAATCAATTATAGCTTTGCAAACATGTGCAACAACTTTTTGCATATTAAACAAAATAGTCATTTTTGTTCGTAGTTCATTATCTGAAACATCTATGACAGCTATTTTACCAGAATGTATGAATTCTTCAACAAGTTGTACTAATTGCATTAGTAGGAAATCTTTGTTCCCTTTCCAATTTGGCGATAAGCTATCGTAAACATCTTTTGTAGCAAGGAAAATTATTCTTTGCAGTCTAATGGATTTATTTAATTCATGTAAATCAATTTCAGACATTTTATCCACATGTGGTTTTCCCTCAAGAACTTGAGCCATACCTACAGATGTACTTACATCATCACTTCGTAATTCTAAGGATTGAATTTTTTTCCAATCCACATAAAGACGAGGTAAAAAATCCACATCTATTCTTTCAATATTTGGCCAAGAAATTTTATGTTCTATTTTTTCTGAATCAGGTTCAATAATCGTTGTGGGCATAGTTGGAGGAGGGGGAGTTCCATCACCACCTTCATGGGGAAGAAACGTGAACGGTACTCCAAATACATTAACATATTCGGGAGAGAATAGTCCTGTTTCGGAATCTACCTCATAAGATGTTCTTCTCAATCCTCTTCCAACGACTTGTTCACATAACAATTGACTAGAAAACGCCCTTAAACCCATGATATGAGTAACATTACGTGCATCCCATCCTTCTGAAAGCATATTTACTGCAATTATATTTCTGATTTGTTCTCCTGGTTTCCCTCTTTTTCCAACAGTGTCAACAATTTTTCTCATATTTTCTGCTTCATCATTTGAGTCATTTTCTAAGGACTCTTTTTCTTCAGCTTTATTCATAGTGGTAGAATCAATTTGTAATATATGATCTGGTTCTGAAAGTTGTTTAAGACCAAATCTACCTTTTTCAAATGAGTACATTACCCTAGCGGCTGTTTCAGTTTTATTACATACAGTAATCATTACGGGAGGTATTTTTGAACCACGTTCATCCCAAAGTTTCTTTGTTTCAATCCAATCCTGCCCCAAAAGAAGATATGCATTTGAAATAAGATCAGGTAATTTTTCATGAGGTTTTGCAGATCTGTTTAGGTCAGGTTTTACTTCATCATCTTTGTATAAATGATAAAATCTAGAACGATAGTCTTTTGAGAATTTTCCACTATCGTCTCTTATTGCAATTCTTGGAGTCTTTGTCAATCCAGATTCAATTGCATCATTTAATGAAAAATCAGACACAATCCATTCAAACAATGTTTCTTCAGATACATTTTTTCCAGAGGGAATAAACGGTGTTGCTGAAAAATCGAAACATTTTACAATATTTCTAGAATTATGAATTTTATCTAATCCTTCAATCCAACGTTTATCTCTTTCAAGTTCAGTTTTAGATATTTTTGTTGCTTGATCAATACTTGCACGATACGCATGATGTGCTTCATCATTAATTACAATAATATTTTTTAAATCATGTCCTAAAATTCTTTTTGAAAATACTTCATTCCTTTCTTTTCCTAATTTTACAACACTTTTTTTTACATCATCTTCAGGCATTAATGTATGCCAATTATGAATACTAAACTTTCCTTGAAATAATTTTTCATAAAATGATTCTGGAATAATGTTAAATTCATCATAAGTATTATTGTCATTAGTTGGAAATAATACTTGTAATCTAGACTTTACAGTTAAACCTGGAGCCATGATTAAGATATTTTTAGAAAATCTTGTGTCTTGACGGTAAGTTACTTTGTTTATTACCTGCCATGCAATCAACATTGCCATCACGATAGTTTTACCGGAGCCTGTTGCCATTTTACAACATAGTCTTTGGAATAACCCCCCATCGGAAGGAATTGTTATCCCTTGTTTTTCAGTATCTAACCCTTCCACTAACCAGATCAGTGTTTCAATTGCTTCTAATTGACAAAAGAAAAGCCTGTTTCCTCGTTTAGTTTCATCATTCCAAAATTCTAAAAGTTGTCTTGTAATGCCAGTAATGTTTGGATAACCTCTACTTCTCCAATCATCCACTCTTTCTCTTATTCTATTCACCAGTTGAAGTTCTCTAAACTCTCCTGGATCATCAAATGCCTTACTATCTGCCGAAGCAATCAAAAATCCAGCTGGTCTTCTATCTGAAACTAGTTCAAATTTAATTTTTTCACGATTATATTTCCAATGTTGTGATGGAACTTTGTATGGATTACAAATGATAAGATTTTTAATTCCAGACATTATTCCATCTTGATAATTTTTAAAGATTCAATTCCCCTATCGTCAATAATTTTTACTGCAACTCTTTTATTGAATCCAGCTTCAAATGGAATGGATTCTGTTCCTTGATATTTTGTAATTAATTCTTCGTCTATTTGAGCATGTAATGTTTTTGCAAGTTCACTCCAACCGCCAAACTTTCCTTCCATTGGGAAAAAAACTTGTTGTGGATAAATACTTCTACCATCATAATCAGTATCTAGAACCCACATTGCAATTTTTGAAGAATCTCCAGATTCTATTTCTCCTGTTTTTGTATTGTAATAATCAAAACCATTTACCTTTACTATGTATTTTTTATCTTTAATCTTTTGTAAGTCTATGTCGGGTTGACCCATTAACCAAAATGATTCATTACTTGAACGTTTTTTCTTTAAATCTTCAGTTAACAAATCTTTATTCATTTCAACTTTTAAAACCACAACATCCGGCCAATTCAATTCATCAATGTCTTTTGCAGCTTCAGGATCAAATTGCATTGCAGCAAAAATAATCATTTTGGGTTTAGGCACTAGTGATTGTGCTTCTTCTATAGCTAATGCAACTTGCCTTTGTTCAAGCGGTGCATGTTCTGGGCCAAATGACACCATTGCTCTTTTTGGTTCTTCTTCTTTTGTTTCAGCATCCACATGAATCCATTTTGTTGCTGGATGTGGTTCTGCTCTACTAAATTCGATTTTTTGGCCACCTTTTCCTCTGATTCCTGTTTTAAATAACTCATCTCTCCAATATGCTTGTCTGGAACGTCCTGAACTCTCAATTTTGTTTTGATTTGAACCTCCGGACATAACGTCTATTGAATTCACAGTTGGGGAGGGTACAGCTTCTACAGTAAATGGGCCCGTTACTCTAATTTTCTTTCCATCTATTAATGGAGCATCATATAGTTTTTCTTTTTGTGGAATTTCATCATGTGCAATTGACTTCAAAGTAACATGTGGGATTTCTTCGTATTGAAATCCACCACTAACTCCTTCATTTTCAAAATTCAATTTATAATAATCAAATATCGCAGTCATCAATCTTTCTTTTGCCAAAGTAATTGAAATTCTTGATGAATCAGTTGTTATCCATCTCCTTCCATATTGTTCAGCAACATATGCAGTAGTACCAGAACCACATGTTGGATCAAAAATTATGTCGGAAGGATCACTTGTCATTAATATGCATCGTTCAATTACTTTAGTTGCGGTTTGAACCACATATTTTTTATTCATCTCTCCTCTTGTATCGGCCCATAAATTAGTTAATTCAGTCACTGGATAGTCATCAAAATACATTATTTGGTATATTGAATCTCCAAGTGCAATCAATCTCTTTTTCTTAATTAGTTGTTCCATCCCTATGGCATTTGTTCGCCAACTTGTTCCTGCTTTAGGTGTAAATTGTTTCCCTTCGTATTCAAAAGGATATACACAGCTTGGTGTCAATCCTGCCGCAGTTAATTTAGTGGGTGCAAAAATTTTCCAATCGTGTGGTATTTTTTCTATATTTTTAAATTCTTCATTTGTAAGTCTACGTCTTTCCCCAGAGGGCAACTCTACCCAAGAATAGCCACTAATGCCACCAGTTCCTATTTTTTTCTTTAATAACAATCGTCTAAATTTATAATTTGATTTATCTTTTGCATACCAAATTAAATAATCTGAAATAGTTCCTAATCCTTTGGCACCTAATGGATTTGTTTTTTTAAATGTAATTAGACTTACAAAATTTTCTCTTCCAAAAATTTCATCTAATAACGTTCGTACTAGATGAATATTTTCATCTGAAATTTGTACAAAAATACTGCTTGTTGAATTTAGCAGTTTATGAATCAATAAAAATCGTTTATGTAAATATGTGAGATATGAATGAATGCCTAATTCCCATGTATCTCTAAATGCTTTAATCGTTTCTGGTTCTGTTGAAAGATCTTCATCCTTATCTGTAAAGGCAACCGATTTTGTATTTGTGTATGGTTGAAAATTAGAACCGTATTTTATTCCATATGGAGGATCTACAAATACAGTTTGTACTTTCCCCTCCATTCCTTCTTTTTCCAAAAGTGAATTCATCACAAGAAGGGAGTCTCCCGCAATCAATCTATTTGACCAGTTTTGATCATGTTTGTAAAATTCAATTGCTTCACGTAATGGTGGATTATTTTCAGGGGTTTCAAAATAATGAAACAATGTCTGTTGTATTGAGGGTTTTGGTTTCATTGCTTTTTCAAGAATTGTAAGAGGATCAATTCGTTCATGAACATGTAGAGAGACAGTATCTACTTCAAATTCAGAATTTTCAGGTTTGCCTGACCATTGTAATTGCGGATCCAAACGAGCATTATATGAATATTTTTTACTGGGTTGATCAGGATCGGTTCCAGGAGTAACTAACCCTACAGGAGGATTGTTTGGTCTCTTTACATCATCGTGAGTATATTGATTGATGGATTCTTCAGTTGATGTTATCTTTCTTTTCAAGAGATCTTATTTTCATACAATCGAGTTAATCAGTTTTACTCAATTTTATCACAAACAACATAACGTATAAACAAAATAGTTGATTTAAAGACAAAACAAATCTATTTTGTAAAATTATACACATGTGTCATGTGGCGCGTAGTTGGTCATTATCATTTCTTAGTTGGTTTTTCTAATATGGTATCACTCAATTTTTTTCCTCACAGTATCAATTAAAAACAAATTGTTCTCAAATGATCCTCTTTCTTCAACTTTTTTAATTCTAATCTTTTCTAATTCTTCTTTTGAGACTCCCCGCATTTCAGCAATTCGATAAATCACTTCTACAATATCTGCCAGTTCCTCAGGATTTTTGTCGCTTTGATACTCTGCTACTTCTTCAGATAGCTTTTTCTCAATTTCCACTAAAAATTCCTCATCAGATAATGTCTTTACATTGCAAGAATAGCCATCTTTTTTAATAATTTCAGGAATCTTATCCCTTATCGCCTTATGATATTTTGTCAAATTTGCGCTCCCAAAAAGAATCGTTTG
>SXGR01237292.1_pt1 | contig 11104 bp, 12 predicted proteins | sample 3174711 | NCBI WGS metagenome assembly SXGR01 (sample SAMN11356860, study PRJNA531348) | freshwater metagenome | isolation source: freshwater sample F1-60 | place: China: Fuxian Lake, Yuxi | collected 2017-12-25 | reverse complement strand
CGTCGCCCGCGGTGTCGCTGGTCTTGCTGGCAACTTCGCGCACCAGCTGGGCGCCCAGGTTCTCATAGGGGTTCTTGAGTTCGACTTCCGGGGCGACGGTCACGCCGTCCTTGGTGATCGTCGGGGCGCCGAACTTCTTGTCGAGAATCGCGTTGCGGCCCTTGGGTCCGAGTGTTGCCTTGACGGCGTCGGCGAGCTGGTTCACCCCTCTGAGGATGGATGCGCGCGCGGCGTCACCGTACATAAGTTGCTTTGCCATTATGGTATGCCTCCCTTAAAAAGTATCGTCGTCGTGTGTAAGGTTGATTAGCTGTTGAAGACGCCGAGGATGTCTTCTTCCTTGAGGATCAAACATTCCTGATCTTCGATCCGGAGCTTGCTGCCCGAGTACTTGTCGAAAAGGACTTGGTCGCCGACCTTCACGCTCTCGACCTTCTTGCCGATACCTTGGATGATGCCCCGTTGCGGCTTCTCTTTCGCGCTGTCTGGCACGTAGATGCCGCCGGCGGTCCGGTCCAATTCTTCGGTGTAGGTGACGAATACCCGGTCACCCAAGGGCTGGAACCCCTTGGCTAAGTCCTTCTTCTCTTTGGTCGCAGCGCTCATAACGATACCCTCCTCCTAAAGTTAACCCAGTGAAAATAAACAAGATAGAACAGGCTCGAACTCGATGGCGTAACTAATATACTCCCGAACGAGCAGAAACTCTGGTCCGTTGATACGGGGGTAGAGATAGCCTCAGGTTTGTCCAAGTCAAGGGGGGAGACATGAGGAAATTCTTCCGTGCCCTCAAGAACAGGGACAGAAAGAGCATAACCTATTGAGAATCGGATATTCTAGACCTTCTTTCGGTGGGGATAGATCGGGTCAGGTCCGCAAACGGTCGAAGTCCTTGATATCTTTCTTGATATAGTCGCGTAATCGCTTGATGATACGGGCCTCCAGCTGCCTGGTTCGTTCTTTCGTAATGTGGTACTTGGCGCCGAGGTCCTCTAGTGTGAGGGGGCTTTCTGAGAGGATCCGGTTTCGCAGGATGTCCTCGTCCCGTTCTTCGAGCGTTTTGGCAAACTCTGCGAGCTTGGCGCGGAAGAGCGTCTGTAATTGGGTCTGCGCCAGTTGTTCGTCCGCCGGTACTTGCTGCGAGGGCAGCACATCCAGCAGGCTGCCTTCCGGGTCCTCGCCGAGCGGTTGGTTCAGGGAGAGTTCCCAGTTGCCCAGCCTCTGCCCCATCTCGATGACGTCCTGCTCCCGCACATTCAAACGGTCCGCCAGGAACTTCGTGTCTGGGGCGAAGCCTTCTCGTTCCAGCTTCGCCTTCTCCTTTTTGAGGTTGTAGAAGAGCTTCCGTTGATCTTGGGTCGTTCCGATTTTGACTAGCCGGTAGGTATTCAGCAGATAGCGCAGGATGTAGGCGCGCGACCACCAGGCGGCGTAGGCGTAAAAGCGCACGTTTTTCGAGGGGTCGAACTTTTTGATGGCATGCATCAAGCCGACGTTGCCCTCTTGAATGAGGTCCATATGGTCGGCGCCTGTATGGAGGTATTCGGAAGCAATCGCCAGGGAGACGCGCAGGTTGGCCATGATGAGCTTGACGGCGGCATCGCGGTCCCCGTTGGTGTGATATTCATGGAACAGGCGGAGTTCTTCTTCTTTGGAAAGGTAGGGGTAGCGGCGGACTTCCGCCAGATATTGCTGGAGTGCCGTGATCGGCGCCACGGCCGTGATATCGGAGGGCTGCTGGCCGTCCGGCGCTGCGCCATGAGGCTGTTCGGGGGGTGGGTTGATCTCGGCGATCTCTTCTTCGGACGGCTCCAGGACCTCCGGTTCGATCGGTTCTTCGTCGAGATCCTTCTTGCTCGGACTCATAGCCAGCGAGAATAACATAAGAGACTTTGGCCTGGCGCTGAAAAAGTCCGCCGGGTTCGTTCCCTTGCGCGGATGAAAGCCGGTCTCATATAGTGATCAGCTCGTTGGCTGGGAGATGGACGATTGTGATGACAGAGATGTTTCTTGCGTTGACCCGCGGCCATTGGCCGAGCGTGATCGGCGCCTGGCTGCACCTCGCGGTTAGTTTTATGGTGTGGCTGCTGATGGGGGCCTTGAGCCTGACCCTGGCGCAGGATCTCCGGCTCACCCAGGCTGACATTGCGTTGGTGGTGTCGCTTCCATTGCTGAGCGGCGCGGTGTTTCGTGTCGTTGCCGGCTGGAGCAGCGATTGGTACGGGGCGAAACCGACCGGGGTGCTTATTCTGGCGGCAGAGCTGGCGGTCGTTCTTTGGGGATGGCTGGGCGTCCAGAGTTACGTGGAGTTGCTGCTGGTGGCCTTCCTGCTCGGTATCGGCGGGGCGAGCTTTGCTGTGACCTTACCCCTGGCAGGCCGCACCTATCCAGCCGCTCATCAAGGGCTGGTCTTGGGTCTCGTCGCATCGGGCAATGTCGGCACGGTGCTGATTCTTTTTGGCGCCCCCCGCATAGCAGCTGCAGGAGGATGGCACGCGGTTTTCGGATGGATGATATGGCCGATTGTCATTGCCCTGGCGGTCTTTCTGCTCCTCGTGCGTGACGATCGCCAGAGCCGGCGAGCCGAACGGGATGCCCATTGGTGGCATAGTGTCGCTGCGATGATCCGGCAGCCAAGGGTTTATTGGCTTTGCGGCCTCTATGCGGTGACGTTCGGCGGGTTCGTCGGGTTGTGCAGTATCCTTCCGCTTTTCTCCCACGAACAATATCACGTGGATGGGATCGCGGCCGGCTCGATTGCCGCTCTCTGCGGATTGGCGGGCAGTCTCATCCGTCCGCTGGGAGGCCATGCGGCGGACCGGATCGGCGGCCTGCGGACCCTTCTGTTGTCATTGCCTCTGGTGGCGGGGGGCCTTGCAGTGCTTGGCGACGTGAGCGATGTCCGTATCGCCGTGGTGCTGATTGTCGTGGCAGTGGGAGCGATGGGGGTCGGCAACGGAGTTATTCTCCAGTTGGCCTCTGAGTGGTTCCCCAGGCAGATCGGGCTCGCGTCCGGTGTCGTGGGGGCGGCAGGCGGGATAGGAGGCTTTTTTCTGCCTCTCTGGCTTGGGACGCTGAAAGAGGTGACCGGCTCCTATCGAACCGGTTTATGGGTTTTTGCCTTGGCGGCAGCTTGTGCCTGGGGCACGGTGCTGCTGGCTGAACGGCGGGCACGTCGAGCCATCAATCCCATGGATGCGCCGGGCAGTTTTTCCCGTTGACAGTGAGGGTCGAAACAAGGTTATTGTGGTGCGTCAGTAGCGGGCGATAACTCCGCGGAATTGTAGGAAACCATGGCCTCTCCCTTTCATAGTATCGAAGACGCAATCAAAGACATCAAAAAGGGGAAATGCATCATCCTCGTCGACGATGAAGATCGTGAGAACGAAGGCGATCTTGTCATTGCCGCCGAACATGTGACCCCGCAGGCCATCAATTTCATGGCTAAGCATGCCCGTGGATTGATCTGTCTCGCCCTGACCCCTGAGCGGGTGGAAGAGCTCCAGTTGCCGCAGCAGGCGGCGGAGAATACCGCCACGTTCGGCACGGCCTTCACCGTGTCCATCGACGCGCGCAAAGACATTACGACCGGCATTTCCGCGGCGGACCGGGCCACGACCATTCAGGTGGCGATCGATCCGAAGTCGAAGCCAGGCGACTTGGCGAAGCCCGGTCATATTTTCCCCTTGAAGGCGCAGCAGGGCGGTGTGTTGCGGCGCGCCGGGCAGACGGAGGGTTCTGTCGATCTGGCGCGGTTGGCCGGACTGAATCCCGCCGGCGTGATTTGCGAAATCATGAACGAGGACGGCACCATGGCGCGCGTGCCGGAGCTGGCGAAGTTTGCCAAGGTGCACAAGCTGAAGATGGTGACGATCAAGGCGCTCATTGAATATCGCATGCAGCGCGAGACCTTCGTGCGGCGGATGGCCAGCGCGCGGCTGCCGACGACGTTCGGCGACTTTGAAGCAGTGGCGTTCGAAAATGAAGTGGACGGCATCACGCATATCGCCCTGGTAAAAGGGCGAGTCGATAGCGGAGAACGGACGCTCGTCCGCGTGCATTCCGGTTGTTTGACGGCTGATGTGTTGGGCTCCATCCGGTGCGATTGCCGGGACCAGCTCCATAAGGCGATGGAAATGATTCAGAAGGAAGGGCGCGGGGTTCTGCTCTACTTGAATCAAGAGGGGCGCGGCATCGGCCTGCTCAACAAGATCCGGGCCTATGGGTTGCAAGATCATGGCTCCGATACGGTCGAGGCGAATTTGCAGTTGGGGTTCAAGGCGGACCTGCGCGATTATGGTGTGGGAGCGCAGATCCTCGTCAATCTCGGGCTGCATCAGATCCGGCTCATCACGAACAATCCGCGCAAGATCGTCGGCATCGAAGGCTATGGACTGAAAGTGGTCGAGCGGGTGCCGATCGAGATTCAGCCAGGCGCGTCGAACGTCCGGTATCTGCGAACGAAGAAGAACAAAATGGGGCACATCCTGAAAAAGGTATAACGGCTGCTGAAAATGGCCCCCAGCTTCGTTCTCGGCTCAAAACGATCCTCAACGTACCCTAGAGGGTACGCCTCCGGTCGTTTCTCGCCTGCGGCCTCGCTGGATGACCATTTTGAGCAGCCTGCTATCGTCGTTTAGTAAGGCTTAAAAGAAGTTTGTTAAGGCGGCGTTTGACGTGTTGGTTGCCTCGATTGTAGCCCGTATGGAAAGAATTGGTGCATGAAGCTTCGTAAAGGTTCTCAGAGTGCGACGGGGTTGCGGTTTGGGATTATCGTCGCGAAGTTCAATAAATTCGTTACGGGCAAACTGCTGAGTGCCTGTGTCGAGGAATTGACCGAGCGGGGCGTGCATGCCGATGACATCGAGGTGGTGCGGGTGCCAGGGGCTTTCGAGCTGCCCTTGGTTGCGCGGACGATGGCGCGGACGAAGCAGTTCCATGCGGTGATTTGCCTCGGGGCGGTCATCCGAGGCGATACGCCGCATTTCGATTACGTCAGCGCGGAGGCCAGCCGCGGAATCGGGCAGGCAGCGCTGGATGCCGACGTGCCGATCATCTTCGGCGTGCTGACGACCCATACGATTGCGCAGGCGATTGAGCGGGCTGATCCGGCCAAGTTTAACCGCGGCGGGGCAGCGGCCAAGTCTGCGATCGAAATGGCGACGGTCATGCGTCTGTTGCGGGCGGGTGAGGAGACTCCCGTGAAGCGTGAAACGTTACACGGGAAACGCACAACGTCAGCTGCGAAGCGGACGCCGCGAAAGCGCAGGGCCTAGTATGGGATCGCGCCATCAAGCCAGGGAGCGCGCGCTCCAGATTTTGTTTCAGTACGACATCCACGGCAAGCCGGGCCTCTGGCTGGATGTGTTCTGGAAAGAGAACGAGGCCTCGGCCGAGGCGAGAGCCTTTGCCGAACGGCTTGTGGCCGGGGTGCTGGAGCAGAAGCAGGAGCTGGACGCCCTCATTGCCCAATACGCGACCAATTGGAAGGTCAGCCGCATGCCGATTGTCGACCGTAATATTTTGCGAGCCGGCGTCTATGAACTGTTGTGGATGGATGACGTGCCGGCCAAGGTGACGATGAATGAAGCGGTCGAGTTGGCGAAAAGTTTCGGCGACGAGGAAGCCTCGAAGTTTGTGAACGGCATTCTCGGCAAGGTCTTGAACCAGGAATTGACGCTGTCCGCCAAACGGGCTGACGCGGCCGGCGTAAAAGGCAAAACGTGAAAGGTGAAACGTTGCAGTCCAGAGGGATCAGCTCTTTTTTGTCCGTTTTACGTTTTACGTTTCATGTCTCACGAGGAACTCATGATTGAGCGTTATACCCGTCCCAAGATGAAGGCCATCTGGGACGTAAAGCGGAAGTATGAGATCTGGCTCGAAGTCGAGCTGGCGGCCTGCGCGGCCTTCGAACGGGCAGGGCAGGTTCCGCGCGGCACGGCGGCCCGTATTGCGAAGAAAGCCAAGATCGACGTGAAGCGAATCGACAGGATCGAGCAGGTGACGAAGCACGATGTGATCGCCTTTCTCGAATCGCTGGTGGAGTCGGTCGGGCCGGAGCATCGGTTCCTTCACATGGGGCTGACCTCGTCGGATATCGTGGACACCTCCTTGGCGGTGCAGATGACCGAGGCGCTGGACCTCATCCTCGACGACCTTGCCGAGCTGATCGCCGTGCTGAAGAAACAGGCGTTGAAGTACAAGGATACGGTGATGGTCGGCCGCTCGCACGGTATCCATGGCGAACCGATTTCGTTCGGCTTCAAGCTGGCCATTTGGTACGAAGAGGCCTGCAGGCATCGGGAGCGGTTGACGCATGTGCGGCAGGAAATCGCCGTGGGCAAGCTGTCCGGCGCGATGGGGACCTTCGCCCATCAAGGGCCTGAAGTGGAAGAGTATGTTTGCGCCAAGCTGGGGCTCACGCCGGATCCTGTTTCCAATCAAATCGTGCAGCGTGATCGCCATGCGTCCTATGCCACAGCCTTGGCCCTGTTGGCCGCCAGCATCGAAAAGTTCGCGACGGAGATTCGCCATCTGCAACGGACTGAGGTGCTGGAAGCGGAAGAGTATTTTTCGGCAGGGCAGAAAGGCTCTTCGGCGATGCCGCACAAGCGGAACCCGATCGCCTCGGAAAACCTCTGCGGCTTGGCGCGCGTCGTGCGGGGTAATAGTCTCGCGGCGATGGAGAACGTCGCCCTGTGGCATGAACGGGACATCAGCCATTCGTCGGTCGAGCGCGTCATCATACCGGACAGCACGATCCTGATCGACTATATGCTGGCGCGGATCACCGGCGTGATCAAAGATTTGGTGGTCTATCCGGAGAATATGCAGCGCAACCTCGATCTCACCGGGGGGCTGGTCTATTCGCAACGGCTGCTGTTGCTGCTCATTTCGAAGGGGGCGCAGCGGAAGGAATCGTATGAAGCGGTCCAGCGCCATGCCATGGCGTCCTGGCGAGGGGCCGGGGGGCTGCAAGAGTTGGTTGGCAAAGACCCCTTGATTACGAAGCACCTCATGGCCAAAGAAATCAAATCCTGTTTCGACCCGAAGTATTATCTGCGCCATCTGGATCAAATCTTCCGGCGGGTGTTCGGGCCCAGCGCGCGTAAGCCGGCGAAGGGGAAGAAACGATGAGATTCTGTATGCCCGGGCTCCTGCGTCTTGTGGTGCTGCTGGTCGGGCTGGCGCTGGTGTCCGTTGCTGAGGCGGCCGATCGCGACAAGCTGCTGAGCGAGGCGGGCGTCTACGGCACCTTTGCGGCCTTTACGCTGGATAAAGATTGGGCCAAAGAGGATCAAGCGACGCGGATCGCGTATCTGACGGTTTTGCGGGGGGTCGTCGAGCAGCACCGCGAGAAGTTGGCGATTGATCTCTATTTGATGCGCGGGCTGTCGGACCATGCGGATGTGATGTTTCGCGTGCATGCCGTTGAGTTGCGCGAAACGCAAAAGTTTCTGCTCGATCTTCAGAGCAGCCTGTTCGGCCGGCATCTCAAGGCGGCCGGCATCATGCATGGATTGACCAAGAAGGCGAACTATGTGCCGGGGCTTCCGGATCAGATGAAGGCCGATCTCAAGGCGGCCAGCGAGCCCGGGCCCAGGCCCTATGCGATCGTCATTCCGATCAGGAAGAGCGCGGACTGGTGGGCCCTCGATCAGGATAAGCGGATGGCGATGATGAAAGAGCATACGGAAGTCGCGTTGCCCTATCAGCAGGCGGTCAAGCGGAAGCTCTATCACTCCACCGGGCTCGATGATCTAGATTTCATCACGTACTTTGAGACCTCCAGGCTGGAGGATTTTCATGGTCTGATTCTTTCGCTGGAGAAGGTGAAAGAGTTTCAGTACGTGAGACGATTCGGGCATCCGACATTGATCGGCACGGCCATGTCGTTGCCGGAGATCATGGAAGTATTGGCGCAGTAGTGTTCGTGATGGCGGGGATAAGGGGCAGATCATGACCATCGGCAGCATGCTCTACGAAGGCAAGGCGAAGAAGGTATTCGCCACGGATAAGGCGGATCAGGTCGTCCAGTACTTCAAGGACGACGCGACGGCGTTCAATGCGCAGAAGCGCGGGACCATCCTCGAAAAGGGCGTGATCAATAACAAGATATCCGAGCGGCTGTTTCTGCTGTTGGAGCAGGCCGGGGTGCCGACGCATTTTGTCGAACGGTTGAGCGACCGGGAGCTGCTCACGAAGAAGGTTGCGATCGTGCCGGTCGAAGTGGTGGTCCGCAACGTCGTGGCCGGCAGTTTGGCCAAGCGGCTGGGGTTGAAAGAGGGCGACCCGATCGAGCCGGCTATTGTGGAGTGGTATTACAAGAACGACGCGCTGGGCGATCCACTCATTGCTGATGAACATATTCGATTGATGCAGCTGGCGACGCCGGAGCAGATGACGGAGATCAAGCGGCTGGCGTTGAAAGTGAATAGCGTGCTGCAGCCGTTCTTCCGTGAACGCCAAATGATTCTCGTCGATTTCAAATTGGAGTTCGGATTGCATAAGGGGCAGCTGATCCTGGCGGATGAGATTTCGCCGGACACCTGCCGTTTCTGGGACCAGACGACGAAGGCGTCGATGGATAAGGATCGGTTCCGGAAGGATTTGGGCAAGATCGAAGAGGCGTACCAGGAAGTGTTGAAAAGGGTGTGCGGATGAGAGAACGCAAAGGCTGGTTTTTTTGTTCGCAGAATGCGCAGGGGGAAGCCTGGCCCGGTCGATGTGCACAGTTGCGGCTGACCCCGCCATCCCCCCGGGAGTTTCCCACCCCGTTTGGACGGGGTCGGTGGAAGAAACGGGATGCAGGGGCCGGTTTCTTTGCGCGCGCAACGCGTGGCCTGAGACGGCCGCGCCGGCGAGCCCGTTCACCGCATCCTCCCAGTGAGTTCTAGCGAGTTTTCCTGATTGAAGAGGGAAAGAGAAGAGGGCACGTGAAGGGGTTTCTGCGGTTGTTCATGAATTATGGTCTGGTGGCGGCCATTGGGGTCTGGGCGGCGGTGGTAGGTATGATGGCCTATCGCCTGAACGAATCGCCCTGGCGCTGGGCCTTTGTCGTGCTCGTGTTCGTCGGGTTCGGGACGATCGCAGGAATTTTCTGGATCAGGAAGTACGTGGACAGACAGATCAAAGTATCCGAGCAGGAGAGCCAATCGTGAAAGCCAAAATTCATGTGACGTTGAAGCAGGGGATTCTCGATCCGCAGGGGAAGGCGATTGAGCATGCGCTCGGTTCGCTGGGGTTCAAGAATGCGGGTCATGTGCGAGTCGGGAAGTATATGGAAGTGGAAGTGAATGAAACGGATAAGGCGAAAGCCGATGCCGCAGTGAAAGCCATGTGCGAAAAATTGTTGGCGAACACGATCGTGGAAGAGTATCGGTACGAGTTGCAGTGAGATAGCGAGGCGGCAGGATTTGGTTTCGTGCTCGCGCAACGCGCGGCCTCCGAAGGATGGATCGGGAAGCGGCCAGGCCATCATTCTTGCTTGCAGAATGCGCACGATGAAACGGTGCTCGGTCGATGCGCGCAGTGAACGAGGGCCTGGCCACTTCCCCGGTGAGATAGGAGCCTAAGGAAGAGCGTATGAAGATTGGCGTGGTGGTGTTTCCCGGCAGCAATTGCGATCACGACTGCCAGCATATCTTCCAGGATGTGCTGGGCCAGTCGGTGGAGATGATTTGGCACAAGGAGACCTCGTTGGCCGGGCTGGATGCGATCATTCTGCCGGGCGGGTTTTCCTACGGCGACTATTTGCGGACTGGCGCGATCGCGAAGTTTTCGCCTGTGATGGGGTTGGTGAAGGAGTTCGCGAAGGGCGGCGGGATGGTGCTAGGCATCTGCAACGGGTTTCAGATTCTGCTCGAAGCGGGGATGCTGCCCGGGGCTATGCTTCGGAATAAGTCGCTGCATTTTATCTGCAAGGACCTGTCGGTGAAGGTCGAAAATGCGGCCACATCCTTTACCAGTGCCTGCCAGCCCGGTCAGGTGCTGACGATTCCCATCGCCCACGCAGACGGGAATTACTATACCGATCCGGTCACGCTCGCGGCGATGCAGGCCAATGCGCAGATCGTCCTTCGCTATTGCACGCCGGAGGGCAAGGTGACGCCGGAAGCGAATCTCAACGGCTCGCTGGACAACATCGCCGGGATCATCAATGCCGCGGGCAATGTGCTGGGCATGATGCCGCATCCGGAACGTTGCGCAGAGACGGTTTTGGGCAATGACGACGGGAAGCTGATTTTTCTGTCGATGCTGGAGTCGCTGAAGCAAGGCAAAAAATCGTTGCAGATGGCGCCTGTCTAGCCTCTGTCGGTCCGTATGTGAGTTGACTCGGATTGTGATCAAGAAACCATGAGAGCGTGAAGTCTACAATTATGGGACCTGTAAGCCAGCCAATGACCAAGGAACTCATCGCGCAACATAATCTGACGGACGACGAGTACCAGAAGATCGTCGGGATTTTGGGGCGGGAGCCGAATCTCACCGAGCTGGGGATGTTCTCGGTGATGTGGTCAGAACATTGCTCCTATAAGAGTTCGCGCGTGCATTTACGGAAACTGCCGACGACGGGGCCGCGCGTGGTGCAGGGGCCTGGAGAAAATGCCGGCGCCGTGGATATCGGCGATGGGCTCTGCGCGGTTTTCAAGATGGAGTCGCACAACCATCCTTCGTTCATCGAGCCCTATCAGGGGGCTGCGACGGGGGTAGGGGGGATTTTGCGCGACATCTTCACGATGGGTGCGCGGCCGATTGCTTTGCTCGATGCCTTGCGGTTCGGCGGACTGGACCACGCGAAGAACCGCCATCTGGTCAAGGGCGTCGTGGCCGGCATCGCCGGCTATGGCAATTGCATGGGCGTGCCGACGGTCGGAGGCGAAATCGTCTTCAACGATATTTATTCGCTGAATCCGCTCGTGAACGTGTTTTGTCTCGGTATTGCGCACAAGGACAAGATTTTTCTGGGAACCGCGGCCGGTATCGGCAATCCGGTGATCTACTTCGGTTCCAAGACGGGCCGCGACGGAATTCACGGGGCCACGATGGCCTCCGATTCGTTCGACGACCAGTCGGAGCAGAAGCGGCCGACGGTGCAGGTGGG
>SXGR01121169.1_pt1 | contig 11104 bp, 11 predicted proteins | sample 3174711 | NCBI WGS metagenome assembly SXGR01 (sample SAMN11356860, study PRJNA531348) | freshwater metagenome | isolation source: freshwater sample F1-60 | place: China: Fuxian Lake, Yuxi | collected 2017-12-25 | reverse complement strand
TACCGCGAAGATCCGGTGCGCATGCTGCGTGCTGCACGTTTCGAAGCCAAGCTCGATTTCTCGATCGAACCTGCAACGGCTGAGCCCATCCTCAGGCTGCGCGAGTTACTCGCAGGCGTGCCGCCGGCACGACTCTTCGATGAGACCCTGAAGCTATTTTTGACCGGGCACGGGGCGGCGAGTTATTGCGTGCTGCTCGATCGCGGCTTGCTCGATATGCTGCTGCCGAACGTCGCCGCGTTCGCGCGTCGCCACCCAGGCAGCGCACCGCAGCGTATGCTCGTGCAGGGGCTCGCCAACACCGACGATCGCGTGCGGGCCGACCGACCGGTCACGCCGTCTTTTTTGTTTGCACTGCTGATGTACGGACCGATCGGGCTCGAGATCGAGAAGCGGCCGCGCAGCGAGTGGCACGAGATCTCGACGATTCTCGATGCGGTCGATTCGGTGGTCCAGGAGATCTACGGGCGCGTCGCCATCCATCGCAGATTCATCCTCGGTGTGCGCGACATGTTCGCGCTGCAACCGCGCCTCGAGGCGCCGCGCGGGCGGCGAGCCCTGCGCACGCTCGAGCACCCGCGTTTTCGCGCAGCCTTCGATTTGCTCCAACTGCGCGCGCAATTCGGCATGGCCGACCCGGCGCTCGTCGAGTGGTGGTCGCGTTTACAGGCGGCCAGCCCGCAGCAAAGGGTGACCATGAGCAAGGCGCTGAGCCGCGAGAGTGCCGGTGCCGAGGGTGGTCCGGGTGGCGTCGGCCGCAGGCGCGTCGGACGACGTCGCGGCAGAGGTCGCGACGGACGCGGGCGTGGCGGGCCAGTGGCAGGCTGAGTCGCCGCGTGCGAGCCACTTGGCATCCGGCCTACATCGGGCTAGGCAGCAACGTCGGTGAATCGCGCCCTTGCATCGAGCGCGCCATCCTCGAGATCGACCGATTCGAGGACACCCGAGTGGTCGCGCGCTCGGCGTTGTATCGTAGTGCGCCCTTCGGGCCTGTCGCGCAGGCGCCGTTCATCAATGCCGTCGTCGGCGTGCTGACCCGCGCAGAACCGCTCGCCTTGTTGTGCGCCTTGCGTGCGCTCGAAGTGCAGCTCGGTCGCGGCCTCCCGCGACAGCGCTGGGGTCCGCGCGAGATCGATCTCGACTTGCTGCTGCACGGCGACGCCCGTGTTGAGACGACCGAGCTGACCTTGCCCCATCCTGGGATACCAGAGCGGGATTTCGTTCTGTATCCTCTTCGAGACATCGCTCCGCTGTTGCAGATCGCAGGTCTTGGTCGCGTGACCGAGCTCGCAGCGCGGGTGCCTGATCGGGGGATCGAGCGGCTCGACTGAGACATGGCGGACAACGTCTCTCACCGGTACATCGTCATCGAAGGGCCGATCGGCGTCGGCAAGACCTCGCTAGCAAAGCGCTTGGCCTCGACGCTCAATGCGGAGCTAATCCTCGAGCAGGCGGAGAGCAATCCGTTTCTCGAACGCTTCTATCGAGATCCCGTGAGCGCGGCGCTGCCGGCCCAGCTGCATTTTCTGTTTCAGCGCGTGCAGCAGTTGTCGTCACTGCGTCAGGACGATCTGTTCGCCGCCGTGCGGGTCTCCGATTACCTTTTGGAAAAAGATCGGCTGTTTGCCCGCGTCATCCTCGACGAGTCGGAATACGCACTCTACGAGCAGATCTATGCGCGGGTGGTGTCCGACCCGCCACGACCGGACCTCGTGATCTATCTGCAGGCACCCGTCGACGTGCTGCTCGAGCGCATCGGGCGTCGCGGTATCAAGGCCGAGCAGCTGATCGAGCGCGCCTACCTCGAGAAGCTCAATGAAGCCTACGCACGCTTTTTTCATGACTACGACGCGGCGCCGCTGCTGATCGTGAACGCGGCGGCGATCGACCCGAGCACCAGCGAGGGCGACTACGCCGAGCTGCTCGGCGCTGTTCGCCGTATGAAATGCGGCCGACTTTACTTCAATCCGATGCGACACTCGATAATATGATTATGTGGGCCGGAAAAGGCCTGCCAGAGAAAGTCATCCATGGCGTTCCAGAGTTGTGATCCTGGTTGCAGTTTGGTGCGCAGATCGTTTTTTTTACTGACTTTCAGATAGGATTGAGTCGATATGCAAGTTGCCACTACTATCGCGGAGGTCGGCGAGAAAGGAAAAGAGTGGCGCTCCGTAGGGCGTAAGGCCGGTTTCTTACCGACCATGGGCAATCTGCACGACGGTCACCTGTCGCTGTGTCGATTGGCGCGTACAGTCACGCGTCACTAAATCGTCAGTATCTTCGACAACCCGACCGACTTCGGACCCAACGAAGAGTGCGACCACCGGTCGCGCACGTCGGAAAAAGATGAGCAACTGCTACGTAGCGTGCACTGCGATCTCCTCTATCGCCCGAGTGCCGCGGAGCTCTATCCCCACGGCCTCGTGAATGCGGTGCGGATCGATATGCCGGGCGTTGCCGATGTGCTGTGCGGCGGCTTGTGTCTGGGGCATTCCGAAGCCCTCGCGGGTACGGTAAATCGGCTCTTCAACATCGTGCAACCCGACCTTTCGAGTTTCGGCGAAAAAGATTTTGGGCAACTGGTGCTGATCCGTCGCATGGTCGAAGAAGTGCGGATGCCCATCAACGTGGTCGGTGCGCCGGTGGTGCGCACGCCCGATGGTCTCACTATGAGTTCGCGCAACCAATATCTTAGCGAAGAGGAACGCAAGGTCGCGCTACGAATTTACGAAGAGTTGAGCAAAGCCGCCGAAGCGATCGAAACCGAATCGCCCACGCTCTCCGAGATCATGCAGCTCGAATCGAAGTCGCGCGCCGCGCTAACTGCAGAGGGCTTCAAGGTCGATTATTTTTCGGTGGTCAGCATCAATAGCTTGCGCTAACCTAGCATCTCGGAAAGCGATCTCGTCGTGATGTGCTCGGCCTGTCTCGGTCAGACGCGACTCATCGACAACAAGCGCGGCACACGCATTTAATTTTTTGTCGGAGTCGACTGTCTGGCGCGCTGCGCGAGAGCCGCGAGCGCCCATTCGATGTGTTCACGTAGCAAAGGCGATGCGCTCTCGAGTCGTTGTGAAAGCGCCGCCCGTGCGCGTTCGCCGGCTTGACCTTTTGCCGGGCCGTTGCCGAGGGCCACTGCGATATTTCGCAACCAACGCTCGTGGCCGACACGCCGGATCGCCGAGCCTCGCAGGCGCGACTCGAATTCTTCGGCCGTCCAAAGAAAAAGATCGGCGAGCGGCGCGGCATCGAGGCCATGCCGAACCGTCTGCAAGTCAGGATCGGCTGCCGCCTGTGCGAATTTATTCCAGGGACAGACGAGCTGGCAGTCGTCACAGCCGTAAATCCGATTGCCGACGAGTGGCCTGAATTCGATCGGGATCGCACCTTGCAGTTCGATGGTGAGATAACTGATGCAGCGTCGCGCATCGAGCTGAAAAGGGGCGGTGATTGCGCCGGTCGGGCAGGCGGGCATGCAGGCCTCGCAGCTGCCGCAGTGCGCACCCACCGGGGGGTCGATCGGCAGCGGCAGATCGGTGTAGATCTCGCCCAAAAAAAACCACGAGCCCGCATCGCGAGCGATGAGATTGGTATGCTTGCCGATCCAGCCTAGACCCGCATTGCGGGCCAAGGCTTTTTCGAGCACGGGGCCCGAGTCCACGTACACGCGATAGCCAAAACTCCCGACTCGCACCTCGATGCGATCGGCAAGGTCTTGCAGTGCGTTACGCATGATCTTGTGATAGTCGCGTGCCAGCGCATAGCGCGAGACGTAGCCGAGTTCTCCGCGTGCCAGCACGGCGTCGGCGGGCGCGGCGTCGGCGGGCCAGTAATTGAGTCGCACGCTGATCGCACAAACCGTCCCGGGCCGCAGCTCCGCAGGACGCGCGCGGCGCGTGCCGTGGCGGGTCATGTAGTGCATCTCGCCGTGGCGCCCGGCCTTAAGCCAGCGCAGCAGATGGTGTTCGTCTTCGGCGAGTTCGAGATGTGCGACTCCGAATGCCGAAAACCCCAGTTCCGCGGCCAGAGAGTCGAGTTCGCGCCGCAAGGCACGCAGGTCTGCGCTCGGCATGTCGCGAGTATATCGGGGCCCGTATACTCCCCGCGCCATCCGGTAGGGCAGCGATGAACGGACTCTATTCCACAGACGCAGTGCGAGCTTTCGATGCGGCGGCGATCGACTCGGGCATTGCCGGCTACGAGCTCATGACCCGTGCGGCAGCCGCGACGCTGCGCGAGTTGCGCGCGCGCTGGCCGGTCGCCCGCGATCTTCTGGTGTTCTGCGGTGCTGGCAACAATGGCGGTGATGGCTACGTGCTCGCGCGCCTCGCCAAAAGCGCCGGTTTGTCGCCGCGCATCGTGGCATTCGTCGGACGCGAGCTGCTCAAAGATGATGCCGCGCGCGCCGCAAACGACTGTCTCGCTGCGGGCGTGCCCGTGCTCGCCCACGCCGCGACGGAACTCTCGAGTCGATTGGCGCGCAGCGACGTCGTCGTCGATGCGCTACTCGGTATCGGACTCAATACCGAGGTGTGCGAGGAGATGGCGCAACTGGTTGGCGCCATTAATGAATCGGGGCGACCGGTGCTCGCGATCGATATCCCCTCGGGTCTTTGTGGCGACACCGGCGCGGTGCGCGGTAAGGCGGTCATCGCCGATCTCACCGTGACTTTCATCGCGCGCAAGCGGGGACTGTGGTTGCAAGAAGGACCTCGGTACACCGGCGACATCTGTTTCGACTCACTGGGCGTTGCCGAAAAAATCATCGCGTGTACCGCGCACGCGCCGCGCGCGCGGCTGCTCGACGCTGCGATGTTGGGCGTAGCGCTGCGGCCTCGCCCCTACGATGCCCACAAAGGCGGCGCGGGACATATCGTCGTGGTTGGCGGCGGCGAGGGTATGCCGGGCGCGGCGCGGCTCGCGGGTGTGGCGGCGCTTCGAGCCGGTGCCGGGCGTGTGACCGTGCTTGCCGCGCCGAGCTCGGTGACCGCCGTGGCTGCGGGCTGTGCCGAGCTCATGGTTCGCGGCCTCGATCCCGGCAACCGGGGCAGCGATTCGCTCATCGAGATTTTGGCGGCAGCCGATGCGGTGGCGCTCGGGCCCGGCCTTGGTCGTACGTCCTGGGGACGTGGCGTTTTTTCGCAGGTCTGCACCTTGCTTACGAAACGGGATTTGCCGGTGGTGCTCGATGCCGATGCGCTCAACCTGCTCGCCGAGTCGCGGGCGACGCCGGCACGCAGCGTACTGACGCCGCATCCCGGTGAGGCGGCGCGCCTCCTCGGCATTTCCTCGGCCGATATGCAGCAGGACCGTCTGGGCGCTTTGCGTGCGCTCGAGACGGCATATCCGGCGACCATCGTCCTAAAGGGCGCGGGTACGTTGATATCGGATCGGGTGCCTTGGCTTTGTCCGTACGGCAACCCGGCGATGGCGGCGCCTGGCATGGGCGATGCGCTCACCGGGGTCATCGCTGCCCTGCTTGGTCAAAGAATATTCGGCCAAAGAATGACTGCACCGCTCGCCGCGCGGATCGGCGTACTTTGGCACGCCCTGGCGGGCGATCTTATCGCCGGTAAGTGCGCCGCCGGTGAGCGGAGCGCGGGCGAGGGCGGCAGCGCCCGCCATGACCGTGGCTTGCTCGCGAGCGAGTTAGCTGCGGCGCTGCCCGCGGTGGTTAGCTTAGCCACGGTTTCGGCGTCACCCGCGGGGCTCGCGTCATGAGCCAGACCGTTCCGCCGACCGCGTCGTCGCAAAATGTGGTGTCGCATCACGATGCTCAGACCCAGAGCATCGGTGCTGCGCTCGCGCGCAGCCTGCCGACCCACCCGCCGCCGCGTGCCGTACGGGTTTACCTGCAGGGCGAGTTGGGCGCCGGGAAAACCACGCTGGTGCGCGGCTTGCTGCGCGCCCTCGGTGTATCGGGGTCGGTGAAGAGCCCGAGTTACGGCTTGCTCGAAAGCTATGCATGCGCCCCGTGGCGCGTGATCCACGTCGACTTCTATCGACTCGCGTACCCGCAAGACGTGTTGGCGCTCGGTCTTGCCGACCACGACGAGCGTCTTACGCTGTGGCTTATCGAGTGGCCGGAGCGTGGCGAGTCGCGGTTGCCGGCGGCCGATCTTATCGTGCGCCTAAGCGCTGACGCGAGTGCCCATCGCCTCGCTTTCGAGCCACATGGCGAAGTGGGTGAGAGCTGGCTGGCCCGGGTCTCGCGAGAACCCGAGTTTTTGGATGCAGAGCGTTGATTTTAGTTGAAATAATACTCTCCGAGCGCGTACATTTCTGCTCCATGATCGGTCGACTTTTGTGTGGGCTGTTGCTCGCCCTCGTGGCGACGGTCGCGCCTGCGCGTGCGGCGCCGAACGAGTTGCTGGCCGTGCACCTGACCTCGCCCGCACCGGGCGCGGACTCTCCCGCGCAGGTCGAGATCGTGCTGGCTGCCGAGGCGCTGCCTCGCCACCTCGTGCTAAAGCGGCCGCAGCGCTTCGTGCTCGACCTGCCGGCCACGCGCGCGCGACCGGCGAAGGCACTCCCCAAGAGTCTCGGCAGCCTGATCACTGCGGTGCGCTCGGGTCCGCAGGCTAACGGTGATCTGCGATTGGTTTTTGAGATGCCCACCGGCACCGCCGTCAACTGGACGCCGCCCACGGCGCCCGCCAAGCGTTTCAGCTTCATGGTGTGGCCGTCCGCAGCAACGGCGAACGCGGCAGCGACAGCCACGGTAGTGACGGCAGAGACGTCGAGCGCTGCGCCGACGGCGCCGGCGGTCGCGCTGGCGCCGGTCAAGACCGCGCACGAGCCCGCCGAGGGTCGTGATGTGCTGGTCGCGATCGATGCCGGCCACGGTGGTCAGGATCCGGGCGCGATCGGTCGCGGGGGTCTGCGCGAGAAAGACGTGGTGCTCGACATCGCGCGCGAGCTTGCCGCGCGTATCAACCGCGAGCCCGGTATGCGCGCCTTCCTGACGCGCGAAGGCGACTACTTTCTCACCCTGCGCCAAAGAATTCGGCGGGCGCGTGACGCCGGTGCGCAGCTCTTCGTGTCGGTCCACGCCGATTCGGTGCGCGACCCGCGAGTCTCGGGCTCTTCGGTCTACGTACTCTCGCTCAAGGGCGCAACGGACGAGCAGGCAAGGATGCTCGCCGATCGAGAAAATGCTGCAGATCTTGCAGGCGGTGTCTCGATCGACGACAAAGATCCAGTGATCGCTTCGGTGTTGGTGGATCTTGCGCAATCGGCGCAAATCGACCAGAGCATGGTTGCTGCAGAGCGCGTGTTGCGCTCGCTCGGCCGCGTCAACGACGTGCGCAAGCCGAAAGTACAGCAGGCGGGTTTCGTGGTCCTCAAAAGTCCTGACATTCCCTCGATGTTGGTCGAGACGGCCTTTATCTCCAGCCCCGCCGATGAGCGTCTGCTCGGTAAGCCGGAGCATCGCGAGGAACTCGCCGAAGCCATTTTCGATGGCGTTCGCCAATATTTCCTCGACCATCCGCCGGACGGTTCGCGCTTCGCCAAAGAGCGCGACGCCAACCGCCAACGCGACGCCGATCGTCGGGTCGTGGCGACGGTCGACGAGACGGGCGAGTCAGCTCGCTCCGGCAAGCTTTAAGCGAAGCCGTGCCGATTCGTCAGTTGCCGAGTGCACTCGTCGACCAGATCGCTGCCGGCGAGGTGGTCGAGCGTCCGGTCTCGCTCATCAAAGAATTGGTCGAAAATGCACTCGATGCGGGCGCTACGGCGATCGACGTCGACGTCGAGGCGGGCGGCGTGCGACTCGTGCGCGTACTCGATGACGGTCACGGCATCGATGCCGCCGAGCTGCCGCTCGCTGTGCAGCGTCACGCGACCAGCAAAATCAGTTCGCTCGAGGATCTCGCTGCTATTCGCTCACTCGGATTTCGCGGCGAGGACTTGCCCTCGATTGGTTCGGTGGCGCGGCTGCGGATCGCCTCGCGTGCGCAGGGGGCGGCGCAGGGCGCCGAGATTCGGGTCGAGGGGGGTGAGCTCTCTACGGTGTCACCCTCGCCGCAACCGCGGGGAACGTTAGTCGAAGTGCGCGATCTTTTCTACAACGTACCGGCACGCCGCAAGTTCCTGCGTACCGAGAGCACTGAACTTGGGCACGTTGCCAAGCTGATCGAGCGCTTTGCGCTGGCACGATTTGACGTCGCTTTTCGATTGCGTCACGAGGGTAGGGTCTTGCTCGATGCGTCGCTCACGCGTACCCGCGAGGCGCAGCGCGCCCGAGTCGCGGGCATCATGGGCGAAGAATTCATCGCCGAGGCGCTGCCGTTCGAACGTCGGTCGGGTTCGGTGACGTTCTGGGGCTGGCTCGGCCAGCCGCACGCCGCGCGCCATGCGAGCGACCAACAGTTCGCGTACGTCAATGGGCGTGCGGTGCGTGATCGCGTGCTCGCGGGTGCAGTGCGGCAGGGTTATCGCGACGTGCTCTACCACGGTCGGCAACCCGCCTATCTCGTCTACCTCGATCTCGACCCCGAGTGGGTCGACGTCAACGCGCATCCGCAAAAGCTCGAGGTGCGTTTTCGCGACGTACGGCAGATCCACGATTTCGTGTTCCGTGCCGTGCACGAGGCGCTCGGTGTCGGCGCCGGCGAGGCGGCACCTACGGCGAGAGTAACGGCACTCGGCGTCGAGTCCGCCGTCGCCGAGCGGGCGGTGGCGGAGCCCGAGCTCACCGGCTTTTCGGCAGCTACGTCGCCCTCGTTTGCAACGCGCGATTCGCTCGCTGAAATCTTTGAACACGCGCCGCGACCCGGTGGGCAGCAGTCCGAGTCTGCGCAGGCCGCAGGCTCGCTTGGCACCGCGATCGCGCAACTGCACGGCATCTACATCCTTGCGCAAAATACGACGGGATTGGTGTTGGTCGATGCTCACGCAGCACACGAGCGCGTGCTTTACGAGCGTATGAAACGCGACTTCGGTGGGCAGCCCGCGACGCAGCGTCTGCTCGAGCCACAAGTGGCCGAGGTCGCTGAACACGAGACCGAGCGTTTCGAGACGCTGGCGCCGGAATTCGCCAAGGCGGGTTTCGAGATCGACGTCCTCGGGCCGGGGCGCTTGGCGGTGCGGGCCACGCCCGCGCTGCTGTCGAGTGTCGACCCGGCGCCGCTCGTGCGCGAAGTCATCCGCGATCTCCGTGACGATCGCGGCAGTCATCACCTCGAGGCGGCGGAGCACGTGCTGCTTGGCAACATTGCTTGCCGCAGTGCGATCCATGCCGGTCGGCGCTTGAGTTTGCCCGAGATGAACGCTCTGCTGCGCGATATGGAAAATACCGAGCGGGCGGGGCAGTGCAACCACGGGCGCCCCACCTGGACGCAAGTGAGTCTCGAACAGCTCGATCAGCTCTTTTTGCGCGGTCGATGACGGCCGTCGATGCGACATTGCTCGCTGGCCCGACAGCGAGCGGCAAGAGCGAACTCGTACTCGCGCTGGCCGCGCGCGTACCTATCGAGATCGTCAGCGTCGATTCCTCGCAGGTCTACCGCGGCTTCGACATTGGTGCGGCAAAGCCCGACCGGGCGATCCGCGCCCGCGTGCCGCATCACCTGATCGATATACGCGACCCGCAGCAAAACTACAGCGCCGGGGAGTTCGTAGCCGATGCGCTCGCCGCGATCAAAGATATTCGCAGTCGCAACCGCATGCCAGTGTTGGTGGGTGGCACGATGCTGTACTTCAGCGCCCTGGTGCGCGGCATCGCGCCGCTGCCTACGGCCGATCCGCAGACGCGGGCGCAGATCGATGCGCGTGCGGCGCGACTCGGCTGGCCCGCGCTGCACGCCGAGCTCGCCGCAATCGACCTAGAGGCTGCACAGCGCATCCACCCCAACGATCCGCAGCGGATCCAGCGTGCACTCGAGGTGTACGCCATCAGCGGTCGCTCGATCAGTGATTGGCAGCGTGCGACGCAACCGCCAACCGCTGGGCTGTCGCTCGCGCGCTATGCACTCGTGCCGACGGATCGGGCGCTGTTGCAGCTACGGATCGCTCAAAGATTCGAGCGGATGATGGTGGCAGGCTTTCTCGCCGAGGTCGAAGCCCTGCGGGCGCGGCAGGACCTGCCTAGGGGTGCCGCGTCCTTGCGAGCGGTCGGCTATCGACAGCTCATGTCCTACCTCGAGGGCGATGGCTCGCTCGAGGAGGCTGTGCAGCGGGCAGTGGCCGCATCGCGGCAGCTCGCCAAGCGGCAGCTCACCTGGATCAACGCCGACCCCGGTTGGCAGCGGCTCGAACCCTTCGATCGGCATGCGCTCGCGCACTGGGTAGACGAGATGGTTTTTGTGTGCGGGGCCTCGTTATGCGGAACCCTCGGCGTGGTAGATTGTCACCTACCGGGAGAGAGGCCTCGGGGGAACCCGGGGTGAATATAAAAATCAAGGAGTTACATCATGGCTAAGGGTCAGTCTCTGCAGGACCCCTTTCTGAACCAACTGCGCAAGGAGCGGGTGCTTGTTTCCATCTATCTCGTCAACTGCATCAAGCTGCAGGGTCAGATCGACTCATTCGACCAGTTCGTCGTCCTGCTCAAGAACACCGTCAATCAGATGGTGTACAAGCACGCGATTTCCACGGTGGTCCCCGCGCGTAACGTGCGGCTGCCCTCGGCCGACGAGCCGGAGTTGGCCGACGCGATGCCCGCCGAGTGATCGACACGCAGCGTGTTTGAGCGTCCGCGCGGCGGCGAACGTGCCGTCCTGGTGCGCCTCGGTCTTGGTTCGCCCGTCGAGGCCGAAGATCTCGAAGAATTCTCGCAGCTCGCCGAGTCCGCGGGTGTGTCGGCGGCAGTGACCGTGACCGGTCGACGTGACCGGCCCGATCCGCGTTTCTTCGTGGGCAGCGGCAAGGCCGAAGAAATCCGCCAGGCCGCGGTCGACTCCTGCGCCGAAGTGATTCTCGTCGATCACGCACTCTCGCCGAGTCAGGAGCGCAATCTCGAAAAACTCACGGGACTGCGGGTGCTCGATCGCAATTCGCTGATTCTCGATATCTTTGCGCAGCGCGCGCGCAGCCACGAGGGCAAGCTCGAAGTGGAACTGGCGCAATTGCGGCATCTGTCGAGCCGGCTCGTGCGCGGCTG
>SXGR01114525.1_pt1 | contig 11104 bp, 4 predicted proteins | sample 3174711 | NCBI WGS metagenome assembly SXGR01 (sample SAMN11356860, study PRJNA531348) | freshwater metagenome | isolation source: freshwater sample F1-60 | place: China: Fuxian Lake, Yuxi | collected 2017-12-25 | reverse complement strand
GATAAAACGACGATGGAGAAATCCTTGATCATTCGCAGGATGGCGAAAGACCAAGGGGTGTCGGTTAAGGAGGTCCAAGAAGCGGTGGAGGCTGAAATCGTCGTGATGTCCCATGAAATCGCCAGCGATATGGGGTTGCCGCGGGATGACGCTTTCAAAGAACTGGTGGCGATCTACGACAAGCAACCACTTCTATCGTCACGCACCAGCACGAGCATTGAGAACCAGGCTTACTCGACCCCTGCACCTTTGGCCTACGCTCTTCGCAATGCTTCACTGACTGGCATCAAGACATCGGTTTACGACGCGACGGGAGGCACGGGAATGCTGTTCATTGGCTCGGATCTTTCTAAGTCAGTGGCAAACGAACTTCAGCCAGGACGGGCTGAGGCGTTGCGGAAGCTTGGGGTGAGTGAAGTGACGGAGAACGACGCGACCGAGTTCATTCCTGCAACTCAAGTTGGTTCCGTTCACGTCAACCCGCCGTTCGGATCAATCCCGAATGTGAACTTTGACGGGTTTGGGATAAGGAAGCTTGAACACCTGATAACATTGAAGGCCCTGAAGTCAATGAAGGACAACGGGACCGCTGCGATTGTCCTTGGTGCTAACATGAATGTGGCTGACACAGCTAAGGGTGCTCAGTGGGTTTTTGAAAACTACCTATACTCACGATACCACGTTGCCGATAATTTTGAGGTCGATGGGGATCTTTACGGAAAACAGGGAGCCAAATGGCCTGTGCGGATTTTGATCGTGGCAGGGCGCCGCGCGGAGCCGCTCACGGGAGAGCTTGCTCCAAAACGAGTTGACCGTCTCTCCACCTGGGATGAGGTGTGGGCACGGTCAGAAAGCGCACGCAATGAAGTTAAGAGAATCAGAGAGGGTTTGGAGGTCCGAGGACCCGGAACTGTTCCTGGTGCTCCAGGAAAGCCGACAACCGCCGAAGAACCCGGAATTCCTGTTGAAGGAGCAATCGAACCTGCTCGCCCGCCTGGTGGCGGAGGCAAACGCGGCGGAGGTAGAGGAAGCCAACCGCCGGCTAAAGGAGAACCTGGAGGAAGATCAACTCCTGTGGCTCCCATCGGGGATGTTGAAGGCAAAAGACGGCCCGCTAAGCCTTCTGAAGAACCCGCCAGTGCCGGGGAGCCGACTGGAGGAATGGAGGGAAGACCTGGAAAAAGCGAAGTTCAGGCTCCTGCCGCCGAACCTGGCAAAGGAGGCGATGCAGGATCTAAACCTCGAAGTGTTTCTCAGCCAGCTAATTTAGATCAGAAACAGATCGAATACATTCCAACGGCGGAAGGAAATCCATTTGGGACGCTCACGCCCGGTAACATCGGTGGAGGCACGCACAAATATCTTGCTGAACTAGAAAAGCAAGTTGGCCCATTAACCGAGTTTGCATCCAAGAAGACCGGCATCCCTGTGGAAAAGCTGAAGTCTTCGATGTCTTCAGACCAGATCGACGGAGTTGCCCTTGCGATCTATCAGATTGAAAAAGGGACGGCTCTTATAGTGGGGCACGAAACGGGGATAGGAAAAGGTAGGATTGCGGCGGCGACTCTTGAGTATGCCAAGGCGAATGGAAAGATTCCTATTTTTGTAACCAAAGATCCAAAGCTGTTCTCTGATATGTTTGGGGACATTTCGGATGTTGGAGGCACGATAAAAAAACCTTTGATATTCGGGGACCCATCTAAAGCGTCCATCGTGGACAGCGAAAACAATACGCTGGTCAAATCTCCGAGCGCAGAAAAACAAAAGGCGGCCATCCAGAGAATCACGGATGAAGGTTTTGACGGCTCTGGATATGATTCAATATTCCTGACTTACTCTCAGGTGAATCAGGATAACATCCGGCAAAAGTTCCTCGAAGAATTAGCTTCCAAAGAAGATGTGGTCGTGGTGATGGACGAAGCCCACGAATCGGCTGGGGACGGCAATACATCCATGCAGGCCGCATTCTTCCAAGGAGGTGTGGTTGAAAGGGGAAGCGGTGCCGACAAGACCAAGGTGGTAAAGGAAGGGTTGCTCAACGAGTCTGGAACGAAGGTGGGGCGAGGCGGGGTTATGTATCTCAGCGCGACATGGGCGAAGAGACCGGACAATGTTCCATTGTATTTCAGAACCGATCTAAGCAAAGCCTCGCAAAGTTTCCCTCAGATAGTGGGTGCCATGAAATCTGGCGGCGTGGCGCTGCAACAGGCGATCAGCGAGGCGTTGGCTAAGTCTGGGCAATACACCAGGTTGGAGCGTGATTTTAGCGGCGTTAAGTATTCAATGTCTAAGGTCGAAGGACCTGAAACCGAGTCGGTTGTTAAGAGTGTGGACGATGTTACGGATGTCCTCCGTGACATCGTTGGGTTCAGTAAAGTCTTAACCCGGCGCGTTAAAGGGGCTAATAAAAAGTCAACAGCCATGAGCGAAAGCTCGATGGCGATGACGGAGTTCGCCAGCAAAGTTCACAACACTATAGGTCAACTTCTGCTTGCAGCGAAGGCTGACGCGGTTATCGGCGAATCTGAAAAGTCATTCAAGAACGGTGGCAAGCCTGTCATCGCCCTGATGAATACGATGGAATCGTTTCTGAACGATTACGTTGCAGACCACGGAATCAATAATGGCGACCCAATCAAGATTACGTGGGCCGACCTGGTTAAGCATGCGCTATCAAGAACTCTCAGGGTGACTGAAAAGCTGCCTAATGGTGATTCAAGAATCTTAACAATCTCCCCTGAGTCGTTTGGTCTAAAGGATACTTTTGATCGAATTACGGCGGCAGCAGAGAAGTTGGATATTCCGTTTCCTGTGAGCCCGATTGATTACATCTTGCAAGGGTTGAGTGAGCGCGGAATTAAGATGGCAGAGCTTACGGGGAGAAAATCAGGCATAGAATATACTAACGCTAAGAAAGGTGAAGGGACGTATAAGACGTTCAAGAAGGCGAACAAGAACACGGTAGTCAATGGATTCAATAGCGGGGTGTACGACGGGATGTTGTTGAACGCGAGCGGCTCGACGGGGCTTTCAGCGCATGCTTCGACTCGGTTCAAGGATCGTAGGAAGCGTGACATGATCATCGCTCAGCCTTCTAACGACATCAATGTGTTTATACAGACCTTGGGTAGAATCCGGCGCACGGGAATGATACCTGGTAGCGCGGAATACATTCACCTGGTGCTGCCGTTGCAAGCAGAGATACGTCCGGCTGCGATGACGAATCAGAAGATGAAGTCGTTAAACGCGAACACCACGGCAGAGTCTGGCGGGGCGCTGAAGATGGATGTTGAGGACATTCTTAATAAGTACGGTGACGAAGTTGTTGCGGAATATTTGGATGCGAATCAGGACATGCAGATTGCGACAGGGATCGACATTAGGCGCAATGATGACGGTTCTGTTGTTGTTCCTGACGATGTGGCACGACAGTTCACGGGGAGAATGGCGGTGATGCGGGATGCGGATCAGAAGACGGCCTATGACCAGATCTTGCCAGCATATCGGGAGTATATCGACCATTTAAAGACCACTGGTGAATATGACTTGGACATCATTGTGCATTCTGATTGGGATGCCGTCAGGCAATCGGACACTAAGCTTTCAGCGGGAACGGATGAATCAAGCATCTTCACTTCGAGCACTAGGGCGCAGGAATGGGAGATAACGGATAACCGTCATGTGCCGACAGGGGAAGAGATGCTTGCGGAGTTCCAGAAGAACACGGGTGGTGTTAGGGAGTTAGAAAAGACGTGGGAAGATTTTCAGAACGACGTTGACGGAAGGATTTCAAAGGGAATTGAAAGGGCTGAAAATAATGTTGAATTGGAGGAAGCTAGGAGGCAGCGAGACCGATGGAATGGAGCGCAGCTAATGGTTGATAGAATTCTGAGGTTAGCAGGGGAACCTGTTACTATTTCAACGCCGCAAACAGCGTATGCCCAAGACGGCATGTTGGTGAAGGTTAAATTTCCTGATTTAAAAAAAGGGTTATGGGTGACTGGTGGCGCATTCCGGTTTAACTATCTCGTGAACGCGCCTGGCGGGAAGATTTCAGTTAGCGGGGCGCAGTTCTCAAGCGGGTGGTCGATTCAAACTGAATCAAGCAAGTCTATTCAGGATTTCACGGGGGTCAGGAAAGGAGAGCGTTATAATCGTTGGGTTGTAACGGGTAATCCGATTGCCGCCTATCAGAACACTGGCGGGTACGGACAGATGGTTCGATTCGCTACTCGTGGCGGGGATGTGGTGACTGGATTAATGATGCCTAACTCGTGGGACCTCACAAAGTTGGTGTTTGACCCTCGGCTGGAGCTAATCAACGGAGCGGCGGTGGCCAATTTCTTTGAAAAGATCCCAACCTATTCTACTGCGCCGGTAGAGCTTCGTGACGGAAGTGTGTGGATTGAGAGGTATCGAGGCAAGTTTAGCATATCGGTGGCAAAGCCAAAGAAGATCATCCACCTGGATAAACAGTTGCGAGGTATTACGGGTGATTTTACGAAGACTGGATCGGGGATGCTCGTTTCGGTTTACGACAAAGAGACGATGGCTCGGGCGGTGGATCGCATCATGACCATCACGGCGTCGAAGTTCAGTGCGCCTCCCAACAGAACCAAAGGGGACCAGCAACCCACCATCGACTTAATTGCGAAAGTGAACGAGGAAAGCCAGACTAAGCCTCCGAAGTGGGGCAGGGCAACTGGCGAGTCAGGTTTCGTCCTCGATCCAATGGTGATTGCCAAGGAAATCATTGAGAATCTCAAGGACGTTGGAGGCTACCTAAAGCGAGCGGCAGGGGACGCCATCAATCTCGCCAAAGAAATCCAGCAGGAGCAATTCAAGATTGGCAAGCCGAGCGACTACAGGAAGGCAAAGCTGAAATGGGTTGGTCGGCAACAGCGAGGATGGCAGGAAGCACGGGAGGCGCAGCGTGATATTCGTGGCGTCTTAAAAGATCCGGTGACGGATGAAGCTGGATACGCCTGGATTGAGGCGGCAGGGGACGCTGCCACGCTTAGAAGGTGGGCGGCGGCGTCCAAGGACCCGGCGCGCAAGGCGGCTTATCTGAGGGCATTGTCGCTGACTCCAACGGAGTTGGACATGGTTCAGGCGGTGAGCGACACGTTTCTTGAGCTTGCCAATGAGGCTCAGGCGGAGGGGATGCTGAACACCTTCCGAGATAACTACGCGCCGCACCTATGGGATATAGGGAAAAAGCCTAGCAGATCAAGCGGGAGGAAGGTGCGCGATCGAATGACGCACTCGATGGCGCGGACGTTTGCAACGTCTTTTGACGGTGAGCAGCTTGGGTTTGTTCCGAAGACCAAGCGGCTGTCCGAGGTGGTTCCGATATACATCGTGGAAATGCGGCGGGTGATTGCGGACCGCAGGTTTGCCCGGGATCTTCGCCGCGGCAGGTCCAAGGGCGGTGATCCATTGGTTCAAATGCAAGGGATTGGAATCCCGGTGGATGGCCCGCAAGGGCAAGCAACGCTGGTTATGCCGGATGTGCCGAAGAACAAGAGTGTCCGATACAGCGTCATGCCAAATCAACCGGCGCTGCATGATTGGATATGGGTGCAAAAAGATTCTTCAGGAAACCCGATCTATCTGAAGGCGGACATGGCGTTGCATCCTGATATCGTCACAGACATGGAAGCGATTCTTGGGAAGTCGGCAATTAAAGCGTGGTATCAAGGGGACAAAGGAGGCGCTACCGTTGCTCCTGTTAAATGGGCTTTGAAAAAACTGGACCGGGGGCAAGCCGAATTCAAAAAGCTGATGCTCGGTTTTTTTGCCACGTTTCACCAGGTGCAAGAGTTGACTCACGGGATTGGGCATCGCGTGACTCCGTTAAAAAGGCCGAAGATCGACCTGGTAAACAATCCGGTCCATCAAAAATACGTGAATCACGGATTAATGCTCTACCCCGATCGAGTCAGTCAGAACGATTTCATGCAGGGATTCGGGCAATCCAATTTGATCAGCAATGTGCCTGTTCTGGGTAAGTTCGCTGACATGTATTCCGATTACCTATTCCATGAGTTTATTCCAGAGATGAAGCTGAGAACGATGGATGCGGCGTTCAAGCGCAACATGAAAGTCTTCGCCAAGGAACTCGCCTCAAATGAGACCACGGAATCCGCTGTGATGATTTTGTCGGCGGAACAGGTTAACGCGGCTTACGGACACCTGAACTACACGGATCTTGGAAGGAGTCCAACTTTGCAGCACATCCTTCAGTTAGCTTTCCTGGCCCCTGATTTCCTCGAAGCACGCACGCGGTTTTGGTTTCAGGCTGCCAAAGGTGCCGCGGGTGCCAAGGTTGGGCGAGAGCAGGCGATCGCACTCGGGTTCCTAGCGGTGTCTCAGGCAGTTCTAGCATGGTTGGCGGCAAAACTCATAGACGGAGAATGGGACCCAAAGCATCCGTTTGAAGTTCGCAAGGGAAACCGGGTTTACACTATGCGTTCGGTTCCAGAGGATTTTATGGCGTTACTTGATGAGCCGCGGGAGTTCATATTCAACCGTATCAATCCGTTGGTTGGCAAAGGTGCGGCTATGGTTGCCACTGGCAAGGACTGGCGCGGTGCAAAGGTGGATACCATCCAGATCATTCAAGAGCTTGCCCAAGGCTGGATACCTCTCACAGTGCGCCCGTGGGTTGTAGAGAGCAATACCGGGTTGCAAGCCTGGGAGCAGTGGGCGGGCTCCCTTGGATTCAAGATTAGCTATTACTCGGCCACCGCCGAGATGTTCAAAGCGGCTCGTGAATGGAAGAAGAAAAGCGGAGATTCAAAGCTCGTTGCTGAAGCCAAGCGTGATGAGTCTGAAACCCATCTCCCCAGCGATTATACCCCCATGCGCCGAGCCTTGGAGAATGGGGACGATAAAGCTGCGATCGCCGAATACACCAAGCTCCTTGAAACCAAATCCAGGATTCAGGTTTGGGAAGCTATGGCGTGGAACAAGCCGATCAGTGGAGCCAAGAAAACCGAGCGTGATTTCGTGGAATCTTTAACTGAAGATCAGAAGGCGATATACGCCCTGTCATTGCAGACGCGCAAGCTTCTCTACAGTCGGTTCTTGAAAATGCGTTCAAAAATGTCTAAATCCTCAGAAAAATAGATGAACTATGAAACCAGGCAAATCCCCTAATCGTTCAAACCCGCTTCCATCCGCCGGCATCGCCGCCGCCGCTGCCGTTGGCAGGATGTCATCTCAAACCCGAGATACATGTCAATGCTCGGACAATCCAGACCGCATGCGGCCCATGCACAGTTCCCCGGGTCCACACGGTTCTGCCGCCGCTGAAGTGTCGGCTGTCATGCCGGGCCAGACGGCGGACTTGACGGCGCGGACGAAGAAAACGTATTCGGAGCGCGGGCGGTTGCTTCGGTAAGAAGCAAAAAAGCGGCTCAGTGTTACCCGAGCCGCTTTGGCGATGCCGTCGCATTGCTAAACTTCCCTTTGCCGCGCCGTCACCTTGCTTACATCCCTTCGCCTGGACGCTACGCCGCCAAACTTCCCTTTGCCTCGCCGACACGTTGCCAAACTTTCCTTTGCCTGAACACAACGTTGCTAAACGTCCCGATGCTACGCCGTCACTTTGCGGAACGTTCCCTTGCCGCGCCGACACGTTGCCACGCCGTAGCTGCACTGATCCTTGCTTGGCTCTTCCTTGCTTGGCCCTTCCTAGCCACAACACAACTGGACCCGACCGAGCCGAAGCGTCACCGTGCTCCACCTTAACAGTAACACGCGCAACTTTACATTACCTTCACCTGACCTCATTCAACTCAGCCGCTACCCTGTATCACCGAGCCATTACTTTGATTGAAGTCTTACGCGCCTTCTGCCGCTTCCCATCTAAACCGCCCCCAACCGCCGCCGCGCCATTGTCCAAAACCTTTCAGCGCCCCATAATTCAGCGCCCAGGTAATGGCGTCTTCCGTGATCCTTTGCGTCCCTTTGGTGCTCTTGCTTTCCAACCAGCCAACCGTGAACACAATAGATGATCCCGCGTCAATGACTTCAGATCGGGCCAGGCAAATCCTTTCACCTCTCATCGTCTGAGCTCTCAACGGCCGCTCCAATTCCCGGACCTTGGAAACCGGCAACCCGTCCACACCGATGAACGGTATTCGGCGCTCTTCAATGAACAGCATTGAGTCCACCGTTTTCTTGATCGTCCACTTCGAGAGGCTCTTCATCACTTCCTCACCAAGCTCGCAGCCAACCGTCATCGCTTCCTTGAAGAACCCGCGCACCTGGTAATCCCAACAGAACTTTGAACCGTCCGGGTTCTTTGGGAAGACTGTCGTCATTTTCTCCATGTCATTGGACGCCGCGGGATCGACCGTTGCCTCGGCTTCCTCAGCTTGCTTGTCCACTGGCGCTTTAGGCTTGTGGAACTCCTCGAACACCTTATCATTGTTGTTCAGACCGCCAAGAACGTCTTCCGTGAATGTCAGTTTGATTTTTAGCTTTTTCATTTGGTTTTCATGTTTGTTTGCCTTTTCCCCCCCCTTCCCTTCTTTCCCTCTTCCTCTTCCTTCTTTCCTTCCCTTCTTGTCTTCCTTAACCTGTTTCCAGAGGGCTGCGGGAGGGGCAAAGACAAGGCACCCCTAGGGATGCCGTGCTTTGTCCTGAAACACCTGTTTCCTTTCGGGATAGGTCGGAGCTTCAGACGGGGAAGGCACGGGTTCAATCCGCCTTCCGCATGGCCAGACTATTCAGAGGCATTGACGCACTCCTGACACGCGCTCTAACCAACTGCACCCACGCTTGCCCTTTGTATCTACCGGCTCGGGCTCTCGGTTGCGACCGCCGCGGAGTCAACACTCTTGGACCGCTTCTTGACGCAACCCATCACGTTTACAGGCTCGCCTTTGGGCGAATGACCTGAAGGGGTGAGGACCATTGGAAAATGAAAAACCGGCACCCATGACGGATGCCGGTTGTTTACGAATATCTCCATTGCCTTTCGGCTGAAAAGGACCCTCGCCAGAAAGCGGTTGTGAAGCGAAAACCCGGCGAGGGTTGCAAGCGCCTAAACGCCCGCAAATTGTTTGACTGTTTCGCTTCACATTTCCTTTGTCGTCTATTCCCATAAGACTGTCAAACAATTTCGTTTCATTAAGTGATTATTTGTTCGCCGGACGAATCCCTGTCGTTGTAACTCTCACGCTCCACGACTTTAGGGATTCTATCGACCCCGGCGCTGGCCGTCTTATGATGGAGCGGTAAATTAGGTTCGAGACTCGCGTATAGCTTTGGCGCGCTCTAGCGCCTTTGTGGCGGCCCGCTCGTATTGTTCGGCAGTTGGCCACCCTGCTATTTGACCGATGAACACATCGTCACGACTTTTGAATTCTTCAATTACTCGACCGTCCGAACGCATGACACGATACGCATTTCTAGGGCCGTAGTCTTTCCTGGCGTCAAAGTATCCTTGGCAGTATTGGAGTGATCCTTGAATGACTTTAACCCAACGGCCAAAATAGAACGATTCGACTGTGTATTCGAGTTGCATGTGTGAGATGATGGTTGGTTCAGGCGGATTTCGACTCCTCAATCGTTCGTTTCAGTCGAAGGCTGGCGAGCGCGTAAGAGTGAGCTCTCCCTTTGTAGTATTGTGCTTCACCGTATTCTTCACGCACTGCATTCTCGACCTCCATTCTCTTTGCCTCTTCCATGCTGCATTCAAAGGATTTAAACAACTCAATCAACGCGCTGCACGGAACTGTAGATTCATCCGGTTTTGTTGCGCTCATAGTTTAGGTTGAGGTTTAAAATGTTCGTGCGCTTCAATCCATTCCCGAAAGGACGCGAAAGGCCATTGCAGCGCAGGCTGGAACTTGTCCATTGCCAATGGCTCTATTCAATCAAACTCCTCGATGCGTTGTGCTAGAACGCGCTCGTAATCGGTCATGATTTTCAATTGACGCTTGAGTAAATCTTGATCTCTCAACTTAAGCGTTCCGAACGTAGGTCCTTCAATCATAGCTGACAGTTTGAGGAGCTTGGATTGAACATCTCTGTGTTCTGCAATTACCCGATCTTGATATGGTTTCATTTAATGGAGGTTTGTGTTTAGCTGCGTAATTCGAATAAAAGCAAGGTTCTCTATTTTTGGCGAGTTGGAGAACGATCGTTTTAAGAGCAACTCTTTTCGTGTTTCGGTCACGGCAACCGCGTGTTTGTCGGCCTCCACTTTCCTGTATTTCTACAGAGTTCCAAGGCAATCGACTTAAGGCCAACACCTGGCCAAATTACTCCGAACCACCCGCATACGGTTAGTTGAACGGCTGGGCCGCGGCTGCCGGTTCAGCGGGTGGCTCGAAAAGTTACACACCGCACATCCCCTCGCATTCGTTGCCGAACAAACTGATCTGCCCGCGTTCGAGGTCCGTGGAGAAATCAACTTGATCCAACGGCACACAAGAACTGTGAAGGAAAAATTTCATGCTCAACGCTTTCCTCCACACTGCTTTAGACTTTGCGGCTTGATAATCTCGCTCAAAGTCCACGGCTCTCTGGAATTCTTCAGGTTCTTCATCTTTCAAGCGTCGCCACTCTCGGTCTGAGTGATACGGACAAAACACGCACGCGCTTCTTGGAGGCTCGGGAAACCCTCGCTCTTTCATCCACTTAAGGCAATCTCTCCTGCTAATCCTACGCTCAATCAATGGCCAGATATTTGTGGCATATTTTACGCGGCTAGGCTTCATCCTGTGCGCTTCATCCAGGCTGATTCCGATCCATTGAACTAGCTTCTTCGTTCCAGCCTCTTTCATTAATCTCCTAGCCTCGCGCATGATGGGAGTAATTTTGAAATCGTGCGTGCATTGACGAGGTCCGTGACCTTTTGAACCGTCTTTATTGATCGAGTAGTGCGGCACTCCGGACCGCACCCAAGAGCCTGTTTTGTCTTTGCGTTCACGCACTCGGAGCGCATCCTTAATAAGCCCATCTCCTTGCGTCACTCGATGTACCGGAAACGGAAGTTGCTTTTCTAACCAGTCGAGCCAGCCGTAGACGCTCGCGGGTTCAGCTTTGGTATCCGCGAAAATTGCAGCCGATGGCATCGGCGTAACTT
>SXGR01645942.1_pt1 | contig 11106 bp, 10 predicted proteins | sample 3174711 | NCBI WGS metagenome assembly SXGR01 (sample SAMN11356860, study PRJNA531348) | freshwater metagenome | isolation source: freshwater sample F1-60 | place: China: Fuxian Lake, Yuxi | collected 2017-12-25 | reverse complement strand
GGCGGCGGCCGACGCGGTGCGGGTTGCGCGGGGGCGCTTCGGTGCCTGATCCTCTGCCGCAGTAGAGGGGGTGTCGATAGTGGGGTTCTCGACAGCGGAGGCAGGATCGGCAGCGAGGTCGATCACCGGCGTTTCTCTGACCGCCGCCGATGGCCTGCGCACCGCAGGACGCTCGGTCGGTCCGCCCGAAATCCCGGATGCCGGCGGCGCCGCCGCCTCGAAGTGGCCCAGGAATGCCTCGACACCCTCGCCGATCGCCTGGAAGAAGTCCCCGGCGACGTCGAACAGGTTGAGCTTGGGGTTGAACGGCAACAGCGACAGGTATTGCGGGATGCCCGGATTCAGTGTCCGGTCATAGGCGGTGTCGATGATCACCCGCAGGGCGGGGGAGACCAGGTCTACCAACGGCTCGATGAGCCAGCTCAGGCCGAAGTCCCTGCCGAAGTTGAGGAACGGGATCATGATCGGCAGGGTCCGGGTCGGGATGGTGATGAAGGGGTTGCCGTAGCTGTCGTACCTGAAGTTCTCCGGGTGCAACGCGGGATCCATCTGATCGGCCAGTTCCGCCGGGGTGTAGCCGCTGGGCAGGCCGGTCTCGTTGTAGCCGTTGGGCCACAGCATCTGCCCGTGGACGTACCAGAAACCGGCAACCGCATTGACGAATGCCGGCAGATTGCCCCAGTAGATCGGGAAGTCACCCACTCCGTCGTACTCGAAATGGACTGACGTGGTGGGGATCCCGGTATCGACGATGGTCGGCATCCCGGTTGTCACATCCACGATGGGAATGGTCCCGAGAAAGCCCAGCAGCGACCACGGGCCGCCGACAGGGTTATCGATATTGCCGATCAGCACCACTGAGAGCCGCTCCTTGAGTGCGGGATCGAGGTCCTGGATCAGGCGGAGTTGATCGGACACGATCGCGCCGCCCTGGGAGTACCCGAACAGCACGATCTCCTCGTCCGGTTGGGTGGCCAACAGGTTGGTGAGCGCGCTGTTGAAATTGTTGAGCCCGTCGGCCACCGAGACATCCCACTTCTCGCACCGGCCCGGAACACACCACCGCGGCCGGAAGAACAGAGGCCAGAACGAGGCCGGGTAGTTGATCCCGACCACGTCGCAGTCGTTCTCCACCGTGCACGGAGTCGTGGTCATGTAGTAGTCGCGGGCGTTCTCCAGGTAACCGGCGATGACGTTGGCATCCGGCGTTCCGGTTCCGGGTGCGACCAGTGCGGTGACGGCGTCGGCCTCCGGCACGGCGACTGTCGACGTAACGCCCAGCACCATGACGGCGAGCGCGGCCATGATCGCCGCGGCACATCGTGAGCCTGCTCTCTTCATGGCTTAGAGAATCGCACGTCACGGGTGTCAAAGGGCGTGAATCACCGCTTCGCGGTTCGCGTCCGGTGTGCAGGATCGGTAGGTTACCGGCGTGCTTTTTTCACGGACAGTCGCAGCGACGCTTGCCGCCCTGGTCCTGGGGTCTCCGGCGATTGCCGATGCTGCGCCGAAGAACTACTGCCGCGATATCAAGGGTGTCGACGCCGGATCGTTGTGCACGATCGCGCTGACCGATCCGGGCTACATCGTCGACATCAGTTTTCCGAGCAACTTCCCGGATATGAAGTCGGTGACGCAGTTCGTCGCGCAGACCCGCGACGGCTTCCTCAATGTGGCGAAGTCCTCGGCTCCGAGAACGGCGCCCTACGCCCTGGATATCAGCGCGGCGACGTACAACTCCGTCGTCCCGCCGCGCGGCCAGCTCTCGGTGGTCCTGAAGGTCTATCAGAACGCGGGCGGCGCCGGACCGCAGACTTCGTTCAAGTCCTTCGTGTGGGATCAGGCCTATCGCAAACTGGTCACCTACGAGACGCTATGGCAGCCGGAGACCGAACCGCTGCCCATCGTTTTCCCCGCGGTTCAGGCCGAGTTGGACAAGCAGACCGGTTCCCCGGTACCCATCGCGGCGGCGGCGGGTCTGGACCCGGCCAACTATCAGAACTTCGCGATCACCAACGACGGGGTGATCTTCTTCTTCAGCCAGGGCGGTCTGCTGCCCCCGGCGGCCGGTGCCACCCAGGTGCTGGTGCCGCGTTCGGTGATCGACCCGCTGCTGGCCTAAACAGCTAAACGGCGCATTCGCGGAGATTTCGCGTCCCGAGGCCGGATACTCCCGTTGCATGGCGTTGCGGCGGTTTGTGGTTGCGACGTTGTCGGCCGCGACGGCGTTCGCCGTCATCGCCGCGACACCGGCCATCGCCTCCACGGCTTTCACCGTCAGCGGCACCCGTACCTTTCATCCGCCGCCCTACCCCGAGCAGTTACTGCCCGATCACTTTGCCGGTCACACCATCAGCCGGATCGACTACCCGGCGGCGGTGCTGGGCATGGACTCTTCGATTGCGGTTGCCGTATCCGCTCTGCGCGACGGACTGCTCGATACCCCCGGGCCGATGGTGCTGGCGGGGTTCAGCCAGGGTGCCATCGCCGTGGCCTATGCCAAGCAGGCGGTCATGGCGCTGCCCGCCGACCAGCGCCCGGCTGCGCAGCGGCTGAGTTTTCTTGCCATCGGCGACCCGACGGGCCCGCAGGGCATCCTCAGGATGATTCCGTTCCGGATCCCGGTACTGGGGCTGACTCCCTTCGCCGCCCCGGAGACGCCCTACGACACTCTCGTCATCAACGGCGAGTACGACGGTTGGGCCGATTTCCCGGACCGCCCCTGGAATCTGATCAGCCTCGCCAACGCGCTGATGGGGACCGCCTATGTCCACGGGCGATACGAGACGCTGCCGGGCGGACTGGATCTGGGCGCTGTGCCGGCGGCGAATATCACGACCGTGACCAACGCCCTGGGTGCGACGACCACCACCTACCTGATTCCGACCGCGCAGCTTCCGCTGCTGCAGCCGCTGCGCGACATCGGCGTCCCGGAACCGATCGTGGCCGCCATCGAGGTGCCGCTCAAGGCTGTGGTCGATGCGGGTTACACCCGCCACGACGCCAAACCGCCTGCCACCCAGCCGATTTCCGGCCCGCGGCATCGCGGGTCGGCGTCCTCGCCGGTTGCTTCTTTTCGCGGTGCTGCGGGGCAGCGGGCCGCGCCGCAGCGGCAGCCGCGGGCGGCGGCGCATCGCCAGCGGCGACCCTGAACTCACACGGTGGCGAACAGAAGGTTCAGTGACTCCGCCATGGTCGGGTGGGTGAACACGGTGTCGCGTACTGCGGTGTAGGGCAAACCGCCTAGCATCGCCATCTGTACGACCGACATGACTTCCCCGGCGGAATGGCACAGCAGCGAGCAACCCAGGATCTGGCCGGTGGAACGGTCGATGACGGCCTTGAGCATCCCCGCGGTTTCACCGGCGGTGTTGGCCCGGGGAATCTTGGCGGCGGGCAGCCGAGCGACGGCGACGTCGTAGCCCTGGGCACATGCCTGCTCCTCGGTCAGACCGACGCGCCCCAGTTCCGGATCGATGAACAGCGTGTAGGGCATCAGGCGTCCGGCGGTGCTACGCCCGGCGTCGTGGAGCACGTTGGCCAGCAGGATCCGGTAGTCATCCCACGATGCGTGGGTGAACTGGGGTCCGCCGTTGCAGTCGCCGATCGCGTAGACCCCCTCGGCAGTGGTCTGCAGGTATTCGTCGACAGTGATCGCGCCACGTCGACCGGTGGCGACGCCGGCGGCGGCCAGGCCCAGGCCGTCGGTGCTCGGCGTGCGTCCCACCGCCACCATCAGATGGCTGCCCGACACGATCAGCGGCCGACCGCCACGAGTGCAGGCCAGTTCGACGCCGGCTCCGGCGGGGGCGACCGCGGTGGTCTCGGCGTCGTCGACGAACTCGATTCCGTCATCGAGGAGGACCTCGCGAACCGCCGCGGCGATATCGCCGTCCTCCTGCGGTAGGAAGCGGGTGCCGCGCTGGACGAGGACGACCTCGCTGCCGAGGCGACGGAAGATCTGGGCGAACTCCAGAGCGATGTAGCCCGCTCCGACGATCACCAGGCGGTCGGGAAGTTCGGCCAGTTCCATGACCGAGGTGCTGGTCAGATAGTCGATGGTGTCGAGGCCGGGGATGTCGGGGATGGTGATGTGGCTGCCGGTGTTGATGTAGACCCGTTTGCCGCGCACGGTGCGGGTCGAGCCGTCCTGCATGACCACCTCGATGGTCCGCGGGCTGACGAAGGTCCCGGCGCCGAGCAGGAAGGTCATGTTGGGCGTGCCGGTGAACAACGTCCGGTGTGCCTCCACCATTGCCCCGACCACGCGTCGCTTGCGGGCGATCACGCCCTCGAGGCTGGGTCGTGCCGGTGGGAGATCGACGCCGAACTGGTTGGCGTGACGCGCCATCTGGATGAGCTTGGCACTGCCGACCATGGTCTTGGTCGGGATGCACGCCACGTTGATGCACGTGCCGCCGATCTGTCCCCTCTCGGTGAGCGCCACCGAGTGCCCGGCGCCGGCCAGGGCCATGGCGAGCGACTTTCCACCCTTGCCGCCGCCGAGGACGACATCGTCGAATTCATCGATCACGGCACGACCGTATACGCCTCGGTCGTGGCGCGGCGACGCATCCGGGCGCGGTTGTGATGGGATTCGTGAGTGCGCCGCATGACTGCCCTGATCGTCGCCGCCGCGGCCATGTCGGCGGGTTGCACGTCGGCGGTATCCTCCCAGCCAACGAAACCGGCACCCGGCGCCTCGGTGGAGGCGGCGTCGGCGACCACCGCTGCGCCAGGGATTCGCCCGGCGAGCGTCCACCCCGTCACGGCGGGCGATCTCGGGACGACCTGGCGATCCGAATGTCCAGTGCCGCCTGGGCAATTGCGCCGCGTCGAGGTGGACTATCTCGGCTTCGACGGTGCGATCACGCGGGGGAATCTGGTGGTGAACCAGGATGTCGTGGACTCGGCGATCGCGATCTTCGCCGATCTGCTGGAGATGCGCTATCCGATCGAGCGGATGCAGACCGTCGACCATTACCCGGGGGCCGAGGACGAGTTGTCGATGCGGGACAACAACACCTCGGCGTTCAACTGCCGCGCACTGCCGGGCAGCACGAACTGGTCGCAGCATGCCTACGGTCGCGCCATCGATATCAACCCCCTGGTCAATCCCTACATCGATACCGCCGGGAATCTGGAACCGGCGACGGGCGGACCGTATCTGGACCGGACCCGCGACGACCTGGGTCTCCTGCACCCCGGGGACGCGGCCGTGCGCGCCTTCACCGACCGCGGATGGCGCTGGGGCGGCAATTGGCGCAATCCGATCGACTACCAGCACTTCGAGGTGGGCTGACAGGCTGGACATCTCGACGCACCGCTGCGATTCTGGACAGGTGTCCAACGCGACGCTGTCGATGACGCCGACGGGCTGGTTCCAGGTTGCCTGGTCGGCGGAGATCGGTCCGGGCGAGGTCCACCGGATGACCTATTTCGGCCGGGACATGGTGGCCTGGCGCGCCCGGTCCGGCCGGCTCAGTGTGATGGACGCCTACTGCGAGCACCTCGGCGCTCACCTGGGTCACGGCGGCCACGTCGACGGTGAGGCCATCGCGTGCCCCTTCCACGGTTGGCAGTGGGACGCCGAGGGGCGCAACGTCTGCATCCCCTACGAGCCCCGACCCAACCCGGGTCGCCGGATGCGCACATACCCGGTGATCGAGCGCAACGAATCGGTCTACATCTGGCATGACGTGGACCGGCGCGAGCCCACGTTCGGGGTCCCGGATCTCTTCGCCGACTTCGGTGATGGCGCCACGGCGGCCGACTACTACCCGCAGCAGCGTCTCTATCGGCCGGGGGTCCGCCTGCACCCGCAGTACGTGCTCGAAAACGGCGTCGACTTCGCCCATTTCAGGTTCGTGCACAAGACGCCGATCGTTCCGTTGTTCACCCGCCATGACTTCTCCGGGCCGGTGTCCTACGTGGACTTCACCATCACCTTCGAGGGCGACGAAGGCCAGTCCATCGATGAGGTCACCAGCGGTGTGGAGGCGATCAACGGTGGTCTGGGAGTGGCGGTGACCAAGAGTTGGGGGATGGTGGACAACCGCACCATCTCGGCTGTGACTCCGGTGGACGAGCACACCTGTGACGTCAGATTCATGGTCTACATCGGGCGCGTCGACGATTCGGAGAAATCCGAACGGCGGGCGACGGCGTTCGGCCAGATGGTGATCGACCAGTTCGAGGCCGACATCGAGATCTGGTCGCATCAGCGCTACCGCGCCACTCCGGCGCTGGCTCCATCGGAGCAGAAGAGCTTCACGGCCTTCCGGACATGGGCGGCCCAGTTCTATCCCGAAAGCGCAGGTGCATGAACAGGATTCGCGTATTCCAGGTCGCCACCGGCAACGTCGGCACCGAGATGATCAAACGCATCAGCCGTCGGCCGGACCTGCAACTCGTCGGTTTGCACTGTTACACCCCGGACAAGATCGGCCGCGACGCCGGTGAGATCGCCGGGATTGGACCGATCGGTGTGATCGCCACCGGCACCGTCGAGGAGATCATCGCCGCCCGGCCCGACGTGCTGACCTTCCACGGCGTCTTCCCCGACGAGGATCTCTACGTCCGAGTCCTCGAGGCCGGTATCAACATCGTCACCACCGCCGACTGGATCACCGGCTGGCATCGCGACACCAACCACCCGCATCACTCCGGTGTGCCGGTGACCCGGCTGCTTCAGGACGCCTGTCAGAGAGGGGGATCCACCTTCTACGGCACCGGCATGAACCCGGGCGTCAACCAGATTCTCGGCGTGGTCTGCTCGGCGGACGTCGCCGAGATCGAGAACATCACCACCATCGAATCCGTCGACGTGTCCTGCCACCACTCCGCCGACACCTGGAAGGAGGTGGGCTACGGCCTGCCCGTCGACGACCCCGACCTGCCCGGGATGCTGGAGCGCTACACCCGGGTATTCACCGACGGCGTGCTGATGATGGCGGACTGCTTCGACCTCGACCTCGACGAGGTGACGTTCAACTACGAACTCGGCGCCTGCACCCGCGACGTCGACCTCGGCTGGTACCAGCTCCCGAAGGGGTCACTGGGCGCCAGCTACATCACCTACCAGGGCCTGATCGACGGGGTCCCCAAGATCGAGACCCACCTCGAATGGCAGATGACCCCGCACACCGACCCGCACTGGGATATCAAGGGCTGCTACATCACTCAGATCCTCGGCGACCCACAGGTCTACAACAAACACATGATCTTTCCGCGACCTGGCATCGACCTGGCCGACCCGGCGTCGTTCGCCTCAATCGGCATGACCGTCACCGGCATGCCCGCGCTCAACGCCATCGCCACTGTCGTCGCGGCTCCGCCGGGGCTGCTCACGAGCGCGGACCTGCCACTGCGCGGCTTCGCCGGCCGGTTCACGCAGGCCCCCGAACTGTTCGTTGAGTGAGGAGCCACGCAGAGGGTTACTCGCACATTGGCTGCGTAGTTCCTCACTCAACGCGCGAGGTTAGGGTTTCGGCTTGCGGAGCAGCCGTGGCAGGAAGGCCAGCACGCCCAGGACCGCGACGATCGGCAGCAGCCACCACGCCCTGAAGCCGGTGTTGTTCTCGACTTTCGGAGCTTCCGGGGGCGCGGTACTCGACTGAGCAGTATTGGCGGCCGTCGGCGCCCGGAAGGCGATCGGCTTCACCGGAGCCAACTGGCTGTCGATATTGCCGATGACCGAGTAGTCGCCTTCCACCGCCACCGCGCGGGTGCCAGAGCCCGGACCGAGGTTGAGCGTGTTGAGGTTCACCCAGACGATGTTCGGGCTCAGCGTCGACTCGAAGTAGTACACCTTGTTGGTGGAGTCGGCGACGGTGCGCCAGTAGGTCGGCGCCAGGTTCGGATGTTGCTCGTCACCCACTCCCCACGGTGTCGACGCGTTGCGCATCACGCTGAAAACGCCTGCGACGGATTGTCTTTCATCGGTGCTCTGCGGCAGCTTACTCAGGTAGTAGGAAGCCCGCACGAACCGATCCGTCGACTGGATCGAACCGGGCAGCTCCTTGTTCTTGTCGACGTCGTCCCACTGTGCATTGAGTTTCAACTGCTCGTCGTAGGTCGGGCTGTTGGTCATCACCTGGTACTGACGGCCGTGGTGGATGACCGGCTTGCCGTCGAGGTACTCGATGATCGCCGAGTCTCCGGAGGCGTCGTTGACCGACAGGTGCACCGACGGAGGTACCGCCGCACCCGGGCCGATATTGGTGGGCACGAGGTAGATCGACGGGTTGGTGAACGCCTCGACCACCTCCTTGACGGTGCCGAAATTGGACAGCACGTAGTCCGCCCATGCGGTGATGGACAGCCTCGGCCGGTCATCGGTCGGGGCCGGCCCGAAGTCGCTCTCAGCGAGGTAGAGCAGGTTGGCCACCAGTCCGGCGGTGTTCATGCCGTCGAACACCCCGTCGATCGGCCCTCCGGGTTCGGTGGTGCCGGCCACCTCGATCGCGCCGTACTTGCGGGTCCAGGTCAGCGAGTTGACCCCGCCGGCGCCGTCCTGGGTGCTGCCGGCCGGCACCGCGTAGAGATGTGAGTTGAACGAGTAGGGCCAGTCCATCGAGCGGCCGGTGATGACCATGCCGTTGGGGCCGAGCCAGGTGATCCGGGTGCAGGCGTTCGCTGGCGGTGCCAATCCGAGGAGCAGGCCGACCGCGCAGATCGCCGCGAGGATCTGCATCCCCGCTGTTCGTGTCATATCGTCGTCCTTTCGGCCGTGATCGCCATCATGGCAGGTGAAGCCTTTGCTAGACCGAACATTGCGTCTGCGGCGGTTCGATCGGCGAGAATGGTGGTCTCATCATCGGGGTGGTCGGAGGTTATCGGTGGGCGAACGACGGCAGCTCGGCGTCCAGGACGCCCTGTGGCTGGAGATGGACCGACCGAACAACCTGATGGTGGTGGATTCGGTGATCTGGACCGCCGAGCCGCTGGACTTCACGGCCTTGCGCGCGGTGGTCGAGGAGCGCTTGCTGGACCGTTATCCGGTGTTCCGCAGTCGCGCGGTCCGCGACGAGGACGGCTCCTGGTGGTGGGAGCCCGATCCCGACTTCGACGTCGACAACCATGTCTCGCTGGTGTCGCTGCACAACCCCGACGATCCGCGCGCGCTGCAGGAACTGGTCGCCGCGCACCGCACCGAGATGCTCAATCGGGATCATCCCCTCTGGCAGTCGATCTGGATCCGGCGCTACGGCGAGGGCAGCGCGATGATCCTGCGCAGCCATCACGCCATCGCCGACGGTATGCGGATGGTGCAACTGGCGATGAGCCTCTTCGATGCCACCCCCCGCGGCGGCCCGGTGATGGCACCTGCCGTCATCCAGGCCGGGGCGCACCCGCAGCCGCCCGGTCAATCGCTGACCCGCAGGGTCCGGACCGGAGCGGTCGAGGCCGCCCGGTCCGCCGCCGACGCCATCGGTCGGGCCGCCGAGGCGCCGCGCCTGCTGGAGCGTGCCGGACGGCTGGGCCGTTTCGTTCTGCGTAATCCGGTGGGGGCCGGCGCGACGCTGGTGACCGCGGCCAAGGCCGGTGCGGCCGATGTGGCCGGGACCGTGCGGGTGGCGGTTCCGGGCGGGGGAGCGCTGGTCGACGTCTTCTCCGCGGTGCCCGGTGATGTCGACACCGTGCGCAAATTGCTGTTGGGCACCCGCAACGATGCCACCCTGTGGACCGGCACGGCCGGTGGTTCCAAGAGCGTGGCATGGTCGGAGGCGCTGCCACTGGCCGCGATCAAGGCCCTGGCGCGGGGCAATCACTGCACCGTCAACGATGTGTTGGTGGCCTGTGTCGCCGGGGGGTTGCACGATTATCTGCGGGCTCACGAGGCGCTGTGCTCCTCGGTGACGTTCATGGTCCCGGTGAACCTCAAGCCGTTGGATCTCACGCTGCCCGAGACGCTGGGCAACGACTTCGCGCTGGTCCAGCTGGAGTTGCCGACGGACGAACCCGACCCGCTGAAGGTTCTCGCCGCGGCCAAGCGCCGGATGGACCGGATCAAGCACGGCCACGAGGCGGCCTTGGCGTTCCGGTTCCAGGAGACCATCGCCGGCTTCAGCCGGGGACTCTATGAGGCCTCGGTGGACCTGTTCGCCAACCGGACCCTCGGCACGCTCACCAACGTCCCGGGTCCGCCGATGCCGGTGTTCCTCGCCGGTGCTCTGGTGGAGGGCATCGTCGGCTGGGCGCCGGTGTCCGGGGACCAGCCGATGAGTTTCACCATCTCCAGCTACAACGGGAAGGTCATGGTCGGGATCGCCTGCGACACCGACCTGGTACCTGACCACGAGATGATCGTCGAGGGATTCGTCGACGCCTTCGAGCGGCTCGCCGACGCCACCCCGGGCGTGGTCCTGATGCCCGTCAGCTGGGGTCGGGGCGGGAAGGGTCCCCGGAAAGGTCTCGACCGAAGGCGGTGAGCGCCCGCCGGCCGACGGCGAGGATGGCCTCGTCGAAATCGGCGTTATCGCGGAACGACAGCTCCAGCATGCGGTCGGCCATCTCGACGGCCACCAGCAGTGCGCGGGGGTCGGTGTCGGCCGGGATCAGCCCGGCGGTGACCAGAATGGTGTGCATGCGGTCGGCGAGGTTGTGCATGCGTTGCCGGACGTAGGCGGTCACGGCCGGGGAGGTTCGCCCGCCCATCCACATCCGGGCCATGCTGGGGTGTTCGCGGTAGTGATGCACGTGCAGGTCGATCTCGCGGTTGAGCAGATCGGCGACGGAGTCGATCTCCCAGGTTCGCTCCGCCTCGACGCAGCGCGCGTCGAGATCGGCGCACTGCTGTTCGAGCAGTTCCCCGAGGATCGCCTCCCGGTCGGGAAAGAACCGGTACAGCGAAGGGTAGGAGACGCCCGCGCGGTCGGCGACCGCCCGGGTGGTCACGGCGTCAACGCCCTGTTCGTCGGCGATGGCCGCCGCGGCGGCGAGGATCCGGTTGACGGTCTGGCGGCTGCGTTCCTGCACCGGCGCCCGGCGGGCCACGCTCGCGGTCGTCACCAGAGAAATCCTCTCGCCGCGGTCTTGACAGCTGTCGATGAAACTATAACATTGTTAGCGTTTAGTACAACGCCTCGACCGCGGGAGTCCGAT
>SXGR01649093.1_pt1 | contig 11108 bp, 10 predicted proteins | sample 3174711 | NCBI WGS metagenome assembly SXGR01 (sample SAMN11356860, study PRJNA531348) | freshwater metagenome | isolation source: freshwater sample F1-60 | place: China: Fuxian Lake, Yuxi | collected 2017-12-25 | reverse complement strand
CGGCATCAGCAGCGGCACCTTCATGGTCGCCGTAAACCGTTACGGCGACGAGGGGCCGCTGAGCTTCTACGGCAGCTCATTCATCAGCGACCCTTATGGCCGCGTGCTCGTTCAGGCCGGCCGCGATGAGGACGCGGTGCTGGTAGCTGACCTTGAGCTTGACCAGTGCCGTGACTGGCTCGACCTCTTTCCCTTCAACGAGACCCGTCGCCCCGATGCTTACGCCGGGTTAAGCTGATCGCTATGAAATGTCTCCTCGCACCAATCGCAATCGTCGCAGCGCTCGTACTTGCCGCTTGCGGCAGCTCGTCAACGCTCAGCAGCGAGCAGTTCACCGGGCTTCAGAACCAAGGCAAGCAGTTCGCGAAGAGCATGGAGACGGTCGGCGCGGACGCCTCGTCGTGCGCCGCCGGCGCTTCCGCCGGCAAGAGCTCAACGACGCCCCCAGATCTGGGAATCGTCAAGGGCTGCCTTGCCAGCGCACTTGGCAAGTCGCAGGCCGGCCTGACCAAGATCATCGATTACACAAACAATCTTTCAGGCGAAGTTGACGGCGCTTGCAGCACAGACCTAAAGGCGCTCAGCGCGGCAATGACCGACGTCAAAGCGGTCTTCGCGAAGGCCGAAGGCCAGGCTCGCAGCGGCGACCTCGTGAAAATGCAGGACAAGCTCGAAACGGTCAAGTCAACAAACATCACCAGCGCCGGCGCCGCTGCAGAGAAGGCCTGCAAGGCGTAGCGTGAGGTTGGTCACGCAGTGCTCCGCCCGGTGAGCGAAGGACGGCGGCGCGGCGTTTGATTGTCGGGCGCTCAGTGGTTGTAGGTAGAAAAACCCCGCACGCATTACTACCTACGCGGAATCCCGATCAGCAGTTTTGCGACTACTGAACACGGCAGTTCAGCTTGATCGTTTTGGGCAGTGTTCACTGCCCTTCGCGCGCTGCGCCGCTCTCTCTGGCTACTTCCTGTGCTGGCATTCTTTGCGCTGCCAGCGTCAATGGCCATCGCTGACGACCAGTACTGCGGACCGGCCGATGCTGAGGTAGCGGTGCTCGTAATTCACGGCGGATATTTCGTGATTGGTTCGCCTGAGGTGACGGCCGATTCGTGTGCGGCGTTCGCCGCTAAAGGATGGCGCGCAGTCAATCTCGACTATCCGCTTGGCGATCTTGTGGCCGCCGCGCGGTACGTAGAAGCTGCTGCTTGGCGCGCCCGAGCCGGTCATCGAACCGTCTTGGCCTACGGCGAGAGTGCGGGAGGGGGTTGGCCGCACTCGCGGCCGCCCGCCGGCGCGTCAACGGTGCCTTCGCTTGGGCTCCAGTCAGTGATTTGCTGAGCTGGAAGCGGAACGAGGCCGCTGGTTTGCCGTTCTGGGCGGCGATTGCGGACACGAAGCCGTCAACCTTGCGGCTGTTCTCAGCGGCCACTTGGGTCTCGCCTCTATCGGCGCCGCTAGGCGTAGTCCACGGTCGCAGCGACGGCGTTGTATCTGTATCTCAATCGGTTCGGCTGAAGCGACGCTGGCCCTCTATGAAGCTGCGGGTCGCGAGCGGCGGTCACCAGGAGTCGGCGCGAAGCTACACGGGTGCTACGAGCAGCGCAATTGTGTTCTTCGAGGGCCTTATCCGCGGCCGGTAGCTTTGGGCTACAACGGTGGGGCTGAGAGCCTGCGCCGTCGGATGTATCATCGGCCAATGAGCGAGTGGGCAGACGAGTTTTTCCGCAATTGGCAGATCGCCTGGAACACCGGCAGCGCCGCTGTCCTCGAGTACGTCACCGACGACATTGAGTACTGGGACGTAACGCTGGAGCAGCCGATCCGCGGCCGCGACGCTTACGCCAAGCACTGCGACGGCTTCTTCGCCGCCTTCACTGAGCTTGATGGGTCGATGCGCGAGCCGGTCGTTCACGAAGGCGACCGCGTTGCAGAGCCGTGGGCCTTCCGCGGCCTCAACAGCGGCCCGCTTTGGATCGGCCTGCCCGCGAGCGGCAAGTGGCTTGAAACAAAGGGCACCGACATCTTCGAATTCCGCGACGGCAAGGTTTGCCGCGAGCACTCTTTCTACGACGTCGTCAGTTCGCTGCGCCAGCTTGGCCTCTGGCCGGGGATCGGCAGCACCGCCGAGAAGCTCGCGATGGGCGCTGGCGGCGTCGCGATCCGCGGCGGCAGGGCGCTGCGGCGTTAACTTCGCAGGCGCTACCGGCTCGCCGTAAGCGCCCGCTTGCGCCTCTCAGCTGACTAGCTGCGGCGTTCGGCCTGCGCGCCGACCTGGGCCAGCAGGTCGCCGGGCACGAACGCTTCGGCGGTTAGGTTGCTTACCGATTCGTAACGGCGCGCTCGCACTAACCAGAATGTGACGAGCACCCCGAGTACCCCTAGGCCAACGAGCACGCTAAAGACGCCGGCCGCGTCGGCCAGCGTGGCTGCCAGCAGCGAGCCGGCCGAGGTGCCGATCTCCACAACGATCACGTAGGCGGTAAGCGCCATAGCGGCCGAGCTGGGAGAGATTTCGCGCTGCACCAGCGACTGCGTCATCACCCCGAGCACTCCAAGCAGCAGCCCGACTGGAACGAGTAGCAGCCCGGTCACGGCCAAGCCAAGCAGCGCCGGCTCAAGCTGCGCGGTCAACGCGAGTAATGCGATTCCCACGCCAGCGAGCATCAGCAGGCTGCGCGTCCAAGCGTGGCGCCTGCCGCTGACGAGTGCGCGCCTGTTGGTTCCCTCCAGCGCGCCGAGACGCCAGCGAACGGCGAAGGCGACGATCGCCGAGCCGCTGAAGAACATTGCTGTAAGGAACGAGAGCGCAGTGCGCGACGAAGGAAAGATCTGATCGGCGAGGGGTGGAAGAAGAACCATCAGCGGCCAGGCCGCGAAGATCAGCGCAGCCATCAGTACAAAGACCGAGCGCATCACGTTTGAGAGCCAGATCTCGCGCAGTGCGGCGCCGAGCGATGCTCGCTCGCTCTGCTTTGCGATCGCTCCTTGCTCAGCCATCGGCATCCGCGCTATGGCCCACGCCAGTGGAAGGATGCAGAACGCCGTGATCAGGAACAGTCCTGCGTCGCCAACGAATTGGTAGAGCACGCCGCTGGCAAGCACGCCGACAACCTGCCCGATGCTCTTGCCGCTGATCAGGCGCGAGTTGAGCTGTGAGATCTGCTCGGCGGGCACGGCGACGCGAATCAGATTGCGCCAGGGGGGAACGCTGATCGCCACAAAGAGCACGCCGGTTAGCGCCGCGGCCACAAAGAGCAGCGCCAGCGATTCACCAAAGATCGCGGTGTAGGCTGCAAGCGCAGCGAAGAGCACGAAATCTACGAGCAGCAACACGACGTTCAGTTGTCGCGGTGGGAAGCGGTGCACGATCCGAGCGCTGAGCGGCATCAGAATTAGCGCTGGAGCGGCGATGCACGCTCCGATCGCCGCTACGTCGAAGGCTGAATTGGCGGCGCTGTAGGAGCCGTAACTGAAGACGAGGAGAAGAACGCCCCAGCCGAATGCTTGGATCGAGAAGCTAACAACCAGCGGGCGTAGTGCGGAGGGCTGCTCGCTGGCGGCGGTGGCTACTGCGTTAGTCGCCATCAGGGCCGCTCAGCTCACCACTCTGAACGTCGAGTACCCAGCCGCTGATCTTGTCGCGATGCTTCAGCTCCGGCGCGGCGCGCAGCAGCTCGAGCGTCAGCGCGAGCGTGGTGTACGGGTCTCCTGTCGCGGGAACGGTCCAGTCGGGAACCTCGCCGGTCTCCTCGCCAACCTGCTTGGCGAATTCGGTCGGCGCGATCTGATGAATGCCGCAGTCGGTGTGGGCAATCACGACGATCTCTTCGGTCTCAAGAAGGCGCTGCGATGCGGCCAGCGAGCGGATCACGTCGGGCGTCGCGAGCGCGCCCGCGTTGCGAATCACGTGCGCATCGCCAAGGCCAAGGTGGAAGAGGTCCCAAGGGTTGATCCGCGCGTCCATGCAGGTGAGGATCGCCAGCTTCAGCGCCGGTGGCGAGTCAAGCTCGGACGGGTGCGTGGCGTGCGGCCGTAGAGGTTCAGTCATTCGGCGTCACGATAGAGCTTGGCGCCGCGTGCCGCTAACGCCGGGCGGCCACCCCGGTTGCGGCAGCTCCGCCAAGCCTGCGCGCCTCAAACGAAAAGCTTGGGAAATTGACCGATCCCCAGCCGGTGGGCGCGTCGCATCATCTGTGCGGAAGCGAATGGGCCGGGATCAACCGTCCAGCGTGACCGTTGGTTCTTCTGCAACCGCGGTTTACGCTGCTTCTGTTAGTTTCATTCGCGCCAAGCCCGGCGTGAGGATCGGTCGCCGGGCGTCACGATTCGTCAAGGAGAGAGCCGATGGCCACGCCCCACAAGCACATCCTGATCACCGGAACCTCATCAGGGATCGGCAAGGCAACGATGGAAGCCGCGCTTGAGGCCGGCTACCACGTATTCGCCGGCGACCGCTCGGTCGAAGCGAACGAGGCGGCCGGGGAGAACGATTCACTGACGCGCCTCCACCTCGACATCACTAACGACGACGACATCGCCGCCGCTGTCGAAGCAATCAGCGCGCACGTTGGCGACGCCGGCCTCGATGGGCTCGCGAACGTCGCCGGCATCGGCATCCCCGGCCCGCTTGAGACAATGCCCGTCGATTCGCTGCGCGCCTCCTTCGCCGTTGACGTATTCGGCCAGATCGCGCTAACGCAGCCGCTGCTGCCGCTGATCCGCAAAGCGAAGGGGAGGATCATCTTCATCGGCTCGATCGGCGACCGCGTGACGATCCCATTCATGGGCGCGCTAACGGCCGCCAAGTCAGCGATCGCCTCACTTAATGACACGCTGCGCCAGGAGCTCGCGCCATGGGGGATCGAAGTGATCCTCGTCGAGCCAGGCTTCATCAAAACCGGCGCCAATGAGACGTCAAAAGCGATGATCGACAAGGTCGGCGAAAACTTCACCCCTGAGCAGGCCGCGCTCTACGGAGAAACCTTCAAAGAATTCACCGCCGCCGGCTACAAAACCCAGGAGGCCGGCAGCCCGCCGGAAGGCGTAGCCGAAGTAATCCTCGAAGCACTCACCACAAAGCACCCGAAGGCCCACTACCTAACCGGCTCCAAAGCCCACCTGATGGCGGCGGTAGGGAAGCTGCCCGCGAAGGTTCAGGACGCGGGCAAGCGGAAGATGTTTGATTTGCCGGGGAAGGGTGAGAAGGAGGAGTAGGGGTAGCAGTTGGGGGCGAAACTTATTGCTCCGCGGGGGGTTATTAAGAATGATGCGAACTCTTCTAGCTCTCCCGGCGGCCTGTCTGCTGACGCTCGCCCTGGCCGCTGAGAGCCAAGCGGCCACCACCTCCTGCGCTCCGGCGAAGGCGTCGACGTTTGTCTACAAGACAGTGCCTGGAGTGGACCGGAAGCTAACGAGCCTCGACCTCTACATGCCAGCCAAGTCTTGCCGCAAGGGCAAGAAGCCGCCGGTCGTCGTCTGGGTTCACGGTGGCGCCTACAAGACCGGCGACAAGTACACCAATGCGATGCCCGCAAAGGCAGCGCTCTTTAACTCCAAAGGTTGGGCGCTCGTCAGCATCAACTACCGCCTGACCGACATCACAAAGCCAAACCCTTGGCGCTGGCCGACCCACTACGAAGACGGTGCCGCCGCTATTTCTTGGATCAAGAAGAACATCGCCTCGAAGGGAGCCGATCCCTCGCGGATCGCCGTGCTCGGGCATTCGGCCGGCGCGGATCTGGTGTCAAACCTCGCAACCAATCGAAGCTACCTCGGCAAGTACGGCCTCTCGCCGAAGGTGCTGCGCTGCCAGGCGCCGCTCGACACTCAGGGGTTCAACAAGCTTTCGTCTTCCGATCCAGACATGCGCTGGTGGACCAACGCGCTCGGCAACGCACCCAACTTCAAGCAGACGACGTCGGCAACGCTGATCGCCCGCCGCGGCGTAGGCACACCGCCAGCGATCGTGGCGCTGCGGGGTGGTCGGGCGCGCATCGGCGTAGCGAACGGCTACATCGCGAAGCTCGCCGAGCTCGGTATCGAAGGCAACCAGGCAATCAACGCTCGCAGCCTCACCCACAACGAGGTCGCCTCACGGATCGGACGACCCGGCGACACGGTCATGACGCCGCCGCTGGTCGCGTGGCTTGGTACCTGTTTCCGCTAGCGGCTCAGGAGTGAGCGACGCATCAGGACGCGGGCAAGTGGAAGGCGTTTGACTTGCCTGGAAAGGGCGAGAAGGGGCATTAGCTGGCGGTCGTGGCCGCCATGTCAGATTGACGGGTCTATCCCCGACCTAGTTGGCATGACAGTCAAAATCTCTAGGGCTGCCCGTAGCTAAATGGGTGAAATAACCGAATACCGCTGCCCGCAGTGCGGCCGCAGCTTCGAAGAGATGCGCGGCGCGCTGATGAGCGACATGGGCCCCGAGCCCGCGGAGCGTCGCGAACGCCGCCGGCTCTTCATGCGCGGCCTACGTGATCGCCTGCACGGGATCAAGCGTGCGCCGTCGGAGACGGTGGCGGTTGGGGACGCGTGGCTTGTTGGGCCGGTTGAGGAGGAGCTGACGTGCCGGCGGTGTGGGGTGGGGATGGAGCCTTGGATGCGGATGCTGGTGGATTGATGATTTGAGTCTGCTGATCGGAGTTGATGTACCGAGGCGCGTAAGACAGTTAGGATGACTTTCCGCGGTGACGGTGCTCAGGTGATTTGCAGAATGGCTGCGAGGCACCCGCAATTTGCGCAGCCACAAGGTGGGTCAAGGGTAAAATTTTGCTGAGCCTCGGGATGCGAATTAAGTAGGAGACGGAGAGATGGAAGCCAGAGCCAACAACGCGACAGACCTTTTCTTGGGTAACCACCGCTACTACGTCCCCGCCTACCAGCGTGCGTACGTCTGGACCGAGGAAAAGCAATGGTCTCCGCTGTGGGAGGATATTTCTCGACTGGCAGACGGCAGTCTTGATGGAAAAGCCGATATCCATTTTCTTGGCGCGGTCGTAATCCGCCTTGAAGACAAGAGCCCTGGTCAGGTCACATCGTGGTCAGTCATTGACGGTCAACAGCGCCTGACGACTCTCCAGCTGCTCATGTCGGCGCTCGCGCAAGCAGCGGAGGAGGACGGAGTTTCCGATACTGCGGTGCTGCTGCACGAGCTTCTGGCGTTCAAGGAGCAGATCGCCCAGGGCGATGAGCGGTTCCGCTTCTGGCCGACGACCGTCAATCAAGACTCCTATCGAGCGGTGATGGAGCACGGTGGTCTCGAGCCGGAGCGGGAGGACGATGCAGCCAATACGATCGAGGAGGCTTGGGAGTTTTTCCGCGAGCGAGCCCGCGACTATGCTAGAAACGCTGGTGGCGACGAGTCCGAATACGGTGCCGACCCAGCCGAAGCGCTCAAAACACGCTACGGCGCCCTCTACCAAGCCGTGACTGCACAGCTCCAGCTGGTCTCAATCAGTCTCGATCCAGAAGACCCTGCGCAGGTCATTTTCGAGACGCTAAACGCCAGAGGCACGCCACTCCTGGCGATTGAGCTAGTAAAGAACGCTTTGCTCGACAAGGCCCGGGGAGAGGGGCTTGACCCCGAAGCCGCATACGTCAAACACTGGGCAGACCAGCTTGGCGACGATGCTTACTGGTCCGAGGAGGAGCGTCTTGGCCGTGGAATCGCGACTCGCGCCGAAGCATTCCTTTATTACTGGATGGCTATGAAGCTTGGCGAGCTCGTGCCCGCCGATGGACTGTTCGATCGGTTTCGCCGCGAGTTCGTCGCTAGCTCTACCAGTGAGCCTGCCACTGCAGTCATGGACGAGATCAATGCGGACGCTGCTCTTTACCGTTCGCTTGGGGATCTCGACCCGGCAACGGCGGCCGGGGCGTTCATGGGGATCACCGAGATGGTGGAGACAAACGTCTTTTACCCGGTGACGATGGCCCTCATGAAGGCAGACCTAAGCGATGCGCGGCGCTCCAATGCACTTGGCGCGCTCGGCAGTTATCTAGTGCGTCGCATGGTCTGTGGTCTGCAGACCCGATCCTACGGAACGATTGCGGTCAGCCTCGCTGACGAAATCAGGCGAAACCCAAGTACCGCGGATGAGGAAATCGTTTCCTTCCTGCTGTCCTCCGAAGGGGACAGCGCCCGGTGGCCAACCGATGATGAGATCACTAGACGCCTTCGCGAACAGCCGATTTACGGCTGGCTCGGTCGGAGCCGACTTTCCGCGATGTTGGGTCAAGTGGAGCTCTTCATGCGCTCCGGCTCAAAAACGGAAGACATATCCGCTCTGCCCACCAACCTTGCGCTCGAGCACATAATGCCGCAAGCCTGGGCTAGAAACTGGCCTCTCGAGCCGGGCGCCTCTGATGAAGCCGCAGAGCTTCGTGAGTCCAAGATTCACCTGATAGGCAATCTCACCCTCATCACCGGAAGCCTCAACAGTTCGCTATCTAACGGTCCGTGGAAGGATAAGCGCGCGGCGCTCGCTGATCACAGCATCCTCATGCTGAATAAGGAGTTGGTGGCAGTTGACGTCTGGGATGAGGGGAGCATCGACGACCGCGGCCAACGCTTGGTTGACGCCATCATCACCATGTGGCCCGGTCCTCAGAGGTTTACTCCTGAAGACTGGATGAAGCCAAATAGCGAGAGTTGGCCAGACAACAAAATTCTCAATTCGGATGAACTGAGTGCCGTTTTCAACACTGGTACTCCGTATCTGCGGACATTGCTCGCTGATCTCGCCGAGCGCCCGGACGAACGGCGCAAATATCCCCAGATAGAGAAGGATCTCGGCTGGCCAGTGGGACGTCTTCGTGGCGTGTTCGGTGGTTATAGGCAGCGGTTTCCGCAGTTCAAGCAACGTCGCCCATTTGCTCTTCACTTCGATGCCGATGGCAACTGGTGGATGTGGCAGACCGCGGAGCAGGCAGAACATACGCGAGCCGCGATCACCGAAAGCGGCACCGGCGTGACCACGATGGAGGGGCTGCGAGACAAGATTGAGCTTCCAGAAGTTCGAGCACTCGTCGACGATCTCCCGAGTCAGTTCGGCAGCGCTGGCGCCGGTTGGAAAGCATCGGTGAAGCCAGAGGGATCAGCTAGCGTCCGGCTAAATTCACCGAATACCGGTGCATTCGGGTACTTCGCTAAGCAGTGGCTCTTCCTATGGATGCGTGATCGGTTCGTCGGTGATGAAGATTGGTATTCGTCTCGCCTTTCCAAGCCCGACGAGGTGAGTGTCGACGCTTACGAGAGGCTTCGGCTTCACGTTGCGAATGAGGCCGATCTGGCTGTGGTGATTGAGGGACTTGTGCAGACGGAGCGGGAATTAGGTACGGAGTAAGCAACCTTACCCACGACTGCGGATTGGCCGAGCCGTCTGTGGCGCCCCTCGGTCAACTTCGCTCGGCGAGGAATGAGTTGACTCAACGAACATTGCTACACGCACCGTGGCCGCGAAGCTAATGAAGATCGAGAACAAAGCAATATCTCGCCGCGAACTGAGCCAGGGCTGCTTGGCTAATGGCCTACAGGGTGCGCGCGGTCGCTCCCGGATCTTGGTTTGCCGACCGGTTCGTGAACCGGAAAGCGGACAGCTGAGCTGATGACACCTAAAGCACAGAAGCGCCACCTCGACGGAGCCAAGAAAGCTAAGAAGGATGAGTTCTACACGCAGCTCGCCGATATTGAGCGCGAGCTGAAGCACTATAAGGCGCAGTTCAAGGGGAAGGTCGTTTACTGCAACTGCGACGACCCAGCCGTCAGTCAGTTCTTTCATTTCTTCTCCTACAACTTCGAGCGCCTCGGACTAAAGAAGCTGATCACGACGTGCTATCGGAGCCAGGCCACTGATTTGTTCAGCCAAGGCAACTCCGAGAAGGCGATCTACTTGGAGTATGAAGGTGATGAGGACGGCGACAAGGTGCCAAGCTCAGACGAGATTGGCGTCAAGTCCCTGAAAGGCGACGGCGATTTCCGCAGCGCGGAAGCGGTCGAGCTGCTCAAGCAAGCCGACATCGTCGTAACGAATCCGCCGTTCTCATTGTTCCGTGAGTACGTCGCGCAGCTGATTGAGCATGACAAGAAGTTCCTTATCATCGGGAACAAGAACGCAATCACCTACAAAGAAATCTTCCCGCTGATCAAAGAGAACAAAGTCTGGCTTGGTAATACGCCAATTGGCCAGGACATGCTTTTTCGGATCCCCGACGACACTGCGGCTGAACTCGTAGAAGGCGGGAATGAAGGAAGCAAATGGCGTCGCGTCGATGGTGATGTCTTTGCGCGCGCCTCATCGTGCTGGTTCACGAACCTAGACGTAGCCAAGCGCCACGAGGACCTGATCCTTTACGAGAGCTACTCGCCTGAGAAGTACCCGAAGTACGACAACTACGCTGCGATCAACGTCAACAAGACCGCTGAGATCCCGGCCGATCACGATGGGGTTATGGGGGTGCCGATCACGTTCCTTGACAAGTACAACCCCAACCAGTTCGAGATCCTAGGAATCGCCAAAGCGCCGCTCGGGACGCCAGACAAGATCTATCCCCAGCAGATCCAAGTTAGTGTGAGCGGGGCCAAGAGCACGGTAAGAAAGCTCAACGATGCCCCTGCTCTGAAGGTCGCCACTCCGCCAAAAGGGAAGACCTATTATGAGGTGGGAGACGAGTTTTTCGTTGCGGTTTATGCGCGCATTCTGATTCGCCGAAAGGATGGAAGCCGATGAAAATCGAGCATAAAGAGCTAACCGTCCGTGAACTCACCGACGGCTACGTCGATAACGACGAAGAGGGCGTGCGGGGGTATTCTGGGAAGCTCGACATCCGTCCGCCGTACCAGCGCGAGTTCATCTACAAAGATAAGCAGCGTGACGCGGTTATTAACACGATCAGAGAAGGCTTTCCGCTGAACACGATGTATTGGTCGGTGCGCGAAGACGGCGACTTCGAAGTGATCGATGGCCAGCAACGCACCATCTCGTTCTGTCAATACGTGGCAGGCGACTTCTCATTCGAGGATCTCGGCTTCCATAACCTTCCTGTCGATCTTCAACAGCAGATCCTTGATTACAAGCTGACTGTGTACCTTTGCAGCGGCACTGACAGCG